>Ga0154409_119_pt1 | contig 147649 bp, 132 predicted proteins | sample RifGroB2_FD_115913 | JGI IMG/M metagenome (GOLD analysis project Ga0154409, IMG submission 115913) | Deltaproteobacteria bacterium GWB2_55_19
AATGGACGAAAAGACGGCTACAAGAGAGGCGGGCCTTACCGAAAGGCTCGCATCCCTCCTCGGGAAAAAAGAAGAGGCGGCAGGGAAGCAGAGCGAGAAAGAGACGCCGATTGCCGCGCCCGAATCCGGATCCCATTCGACGACGGACGCGTGGCACATCTCTCTCCGCTTCGGTCCGGACATGCTCCGCTCCGGCATGGACCCGGCGTCGTTCATCTCGTACCTCGGAAGGCTCGGGGAGATAATCTCGATAGCAACGCTCTTCGATTCCATGCCTACAATCGAGGAGATGGACCCCGAGACCTGCTATCTCGGCTTTGAGATAGATTTTAAGAGCGACTTCGACAAAAAGGCGATAGAGGACGTATTCGAGTTCGCACGCGAGGACTGCATGATAGCCATACTCCCGCCCCACAGCAGGGTCGAGGCCTACGCGGAGCTTATAAGAGAACTACCTGAGGATACGGTCCTCTTGGGGGAGATACTCGTCAAGGGCGGGGCGTTGACGAAAACGGAGCTCGCGGAGGCGCTCTCGCTCCAGAAATCATCGGAGGCCGCCGCTGACGGGTCCAAGCGACTCATCGGCGAGATACTCGTTTCCGAAAGGATGGTCCAGTCCGATATCGTCGCCGCCGCGCTCGAAAAACAAAAAAAGTCCCAGGAAACAATGTCAAAGGAGGCCCGCACCATACGCGTGGACGCGGACAAGCTCGACAAGCTCATCAACCTCGTCGGGGAGCTCGTCATAGCAAGCGCCAATATCGACCAGCAGGCGCAAAGGGTCAAGGACGCGTGGCTACTTGAGTCCGCCTCCTCCATGATGAGGCTCGTGGAGGAAATACGCGACTCTTCCATGAAGATACGGATGGTCCCAATAGGAGAGACCTTCAGCAGGTTTAACAGGGTCGTCCGCGACATAAGCAAAGAGACGGGCAAGGAGATAACGCTCGACATAAAAGGCGGAGAGACGGAGCTCGACAAGACGGTCGTTGAGAAGATCAGCGACCCGCTCATGCACATCGTGAGAAATGCGGCTGACCACGGGATAGAGCAGTCCGAGGCGCGCGCCTCAGCCGGGAAGCCCAGCGCCGGGACGATAAGTCTGAACGCCTTTCATGACGCGGGCTCGATAGTAATCGAGATAACCGACGACGGCAGGGGGCTCAACAAAAACAGGATACTGGAAAAGGCTACTGCCAAGGGGCTCCTGAACCAGGGACAGCAGTATTCGGACCCCGAGATATTCCGCGTCATATTCGAGCCGGGTTTTTCAACCGCCGAGGCGGTGACAAAGCTCTCGGGCAGGGGCGTGGGCATGGACGTAGTGAAAAGGAACATAGACGCGCTCCGCGGCTCCGTCGACGTGGAAAGCGTTGAAGGCGCAGGCACGATTGTCCGCATAAGGCTCCCGCTTACGCTCGCCATCATCGACGGCTTCAGGGTAGGGGTGGCGGGCTCGTCATACGTCATACCGCTCGACATGGTCGTCGAGTGCGTGGAGCTCCCGGAATCCGAGCGGGAAGGCAACAGGAGGAGCTACATAAACTTAAGGGGAGAGGTACTGCCGTACGTGAGGCTTAAAGACTACTTCGGCCTCGCAGGCAGGGCATCCAGGTACGAGAACATCGTCATCGTAAGGTACGCGTCAGTGAAGATCGGGCTCGTGGTGGACGAGCTCTTCGGCGAGGTACAGACGGTCATAAAGTCGCTCTCCAAGGCGTACAAGGAGATAAAGGGCATATCCGGGGCGACTATCATGGGCAACGGCGAGGTGGCGTTGATACTCGACATCCCGCGCCTCTTCGAGGCCATTGAACGCGTAGCAACAAAAGCGGCCTGTTGAGGGGGATGTTATGACAGAAGACGCGCCGCCGTAATACAGGCCATTGGGCCGGCCTCAGGCAGGTTTCAGGGATAAAAAGATTTTCAATATAACCAGGCGGAGGAAAAGATGAACTTTTTCAGAGACATGAAAACAAGCTCCAAACTTACGTTAAGCTTTGCCCTTGTGGTGGTCTTCGTGGTGATCCTTGGGGGCTTGAGCATCGAGAGGATTATGAACATGAAGGGCAATCTCCAGTCGCTCTACGCCGACAGGTTCGTGCCGGTCGTGGACCTCGGCAAGGTGAATATGGAGCTCGCCAACATCAGGATGGGCGCGCTGAAGATAGTGAACGAGCCGGACGCGGCAAAACGCCAGGCTATCGCAGGCCAGGCCTCCGAGAACGAAAAGCTGGTAAACGAGCTCATTGAGAAGTACGCCGCGACGACCCTCGTCCCTGAGGAGGAGAAGGTCCTCTCCGAGTTCCGCCCTGCGTGGAAGGCCTATAATGATTCCAGGCTGAACACCTACAAGTGGGCGCTCGAAGGCAAGTTCGACCAGGCCAAGTCTAACGCGGTTAACGACGCGGGCCCCAAGTTCAAAGTGGTCGACGAAAAATCACAGAGGCTTATAGAAATACAGGACGAAGTAGGCAAGGCGCTCTACGCCCAGGCCACGACCGATTATATATTTACGAGGAACGTCGTCATCGGCGCGACCATGCTCGCCATAATCGTAGCGATAGCGGCGGTAATGCTCCTTACGAAGCTCATAGCGAGGCCCCTTGCCGACCTTACGACCAACGTCGCGAACAGGCTCGCAATAGGCGACCTCACGATGGAGATAGAGGTAAAGGGCAAGGACGAGACCGGCCAATTGCTCGCGGCCATGAAGAACATGGTGGAGAAGCTACGCGGGGTAGTGACCGACGTCCGGACTGTATCCGACAACGTCGCGGCAGGCTCCCAGGAGCTCTCTTCCGGCGCCCAGCAGATTTCAGAGGGCGCGACCGAGCAGGCGGCATCTATCGAGGAGACCTCGTCCTCCATGGAAGAGATGACCTCTAACATCAAACAGAACTCGGATAACGCCCAGCAGACCGAAAAGATCGCGAACAAGTCGGCCTCTGACGCGAAGGAATCAGGTCAGGCCGTCGCTGAGACCGTCAGCGCCATGAAGCAGATAGCCTCCAAGATATCGATTATCGAGGAGATAGCGAGGCAGACGAACCTACTCGCCCTTAACGCCGCGATAGAGGCCGCGAGGGCCGGGGAGCACGGCAAGGGCTTCGCGGTCGTGGCTTCCGAGGTAAGGAAGCTCGCCGAGAGGTCCCAGACCGCGGCAGGAGAGATAAGCCAGCTCTCGTCCACAAGCGTGCAGATCGCCGAGAGGGCCGGGGATATGCTCTCAAAACTCGTGCCGGACATACAGAAGACCTCAGAGCTCGTGCAGGAGATAACAGCCGCGAGCGGCGAGCAGAACAGCGGCGCCGAGCAGATAAACAAGGCGCTCCAGCAACTCGACCAGGTCATCCAGCAGAACGCCGGGGCGGCCGAGGAGCTCGCCTCTACGTCTGAAGAGCTTTCCTCGCAGGCCGAACAGCTCCAGTCGGCGATAGCCTTCTTCAGGATATCGGACTCCGGCGCGCCGCAGGCAACGAGACAGCTAAAGGTCGTTAAGGGCGGAGCTAAGACGACTCAGAAGGCAAAGGCTGGCCACATAAGGGAAGCCGCGCCTTCCGCGCACGCGAAGCACGCAAAGGCGGCCGCGAACAGCGGGGTCGCTTTGAACCTCGATGCCGGCGACGAGGAAGAGAACGAGTTCGTCAAATATTAAGGAGGCCCGACCGATGAGCGTAGCCGCCATAACAGAGACCACGCAGTACCTGACGTTCAAGCTCGCGACCGAGGTCTTCGCCCTCGACATCACCAAGGTGAGGGAGGTCCTCGACTTCACGGCCGTGACGAAGGTCCCGAGGACCCCGGACTTCATGCGGGGGGTAATTAATCTACGCGGGTCCGTAGTGCCGGTAGTGGACATGCGGCTTAAGTTCAACATGTCGAGGACCGAGCAGACCGTGAACACCTGCATCATCATAACGGAGATAAACCTCGACGGGGACAAGGTCGTGCTCGGCGCCCTGGCGGATTCGGTCCAGGAGGTCATAGACCTCGAGCCCGGCCAGATAGAGCCGGCCCCGAGGATAGGGACGAGGCTCAATACCGAGTTCATCAAGGGCATGGGCAAGCGTGACGACCAGTTCATCATAATCCTTGAGATCGACAGGATCTTCTCGACCGAGGAGCTCATTGAGGTCCACGAGGCCAAGGCCACAGCGGCCTGAGAAAAGGGGCGGCAAGGGTTTTTGTTCATCAACAAGGTATCCATATGGCAGGTATAACAGGGTCCGTCAAGATGGACGACGATACGTTCCAGTCCTTAAGCGGCTTCATAGAGAAGGAACTCGGCATAAAGATGCCTCTTGCGAAAAGGGCATTGCTTGAGTCCAGGCTCCAGAAGAGGCTCCGCGCGCTCGGGCTTTCGGGCTTCGGGGAATATACCGACTTCGTCTTCAGCCCCGCTGGCGCGGACGGGGAGCTCATCCATATGATAGACCTCGTTACAACCAACAAGACGGATTTTTTCCGGGAGCCGTTCCACTTCGAGTTCCTCTCCAACACGGTGGTCCCTGAGCTCGTAAACAGCGGGAGGGCCGGACCAGGCTCCCCGCTTACGGTTTGGTCCGCCGGTTGCTCGACCGGCGAGGAGCCGTACACCATCGCAATGACGCTCTCGGAGTTCGCGCACGCGAACCTGGGAATAGGGTTCGACTTCAGGATATCCTGCACAGACATATCCACGAGGGTCTTATCGATGGCCCACAAAGGCATCTATAAGGAGGAGAGGATAGAGCCTGTGCCGATGGACTTCAGGAAAAAGTATGTATTGAGGAGCAAGGACTCGTCAAAGGGGCTCGTGAGGATGTCTCCCGCGCTTCGCTCCCGCCTCCATCTTCAGAGGCTTAACTTCATGGACAGCGAGTTCCCGTTCAGGTCCCTCGACGTAATATTCTGCAGGAACGTAATAATCTATTTTGACAAGAAGACCCAGGAGAGGCTCTTCCGCAAGTTCGCGCAGTGCATGCGCGCAGGGGGCTACCTTTTCATCGGCCACTCCGAGACCTTGAGCGGGCTCGACCTCCCGTTCGAGAAGGCCGCAACCTCTGTTTACAGGAAGGTGTGACGTGCGCATATCAGCCCCCGAAGGCATCCCGCTCCTGTATCTCCGTCCTGGTGAGCTTTTTTTCAGCGCAAGGCCCTCAGCCGTCCACACGGTTTTGGGTTCGTGTGTCGCGGTCCTCCTCTACTGCCCCGACCTGCGCTCCGGTGCCATCTGCCACGCCCTGCTTCCGCGCCCGCACGTAAGGTGCGCCTTTGAGTGCACTTCCTGCTCGATGGACGAAAGGGACGCCATGATCTTCGTCGACGGCTCGGTCTCTCTCATGCTCCGGAGGTTCGAGGAGCACGGGGCCGGACCCTCAAGGCTCGTGGCAAAGGTCTTCGGGGGGGCGTCTTTTACGGATCTCCGGGGTCCGGCCTCCATCGGCGCCAAAAACGCACGCGCCGCCTTTTGCGCGCTCGAGAGGCGGGGGATTAGGGTAACGGCCTCGGAGACAGGGGGAAACATAGCGAGGAAGGTCCTCTATCTTACGCATACGGGGCACGCGATAGTCAGGCCAGTCCAAAGGACGGCTGACGAGCGCTCCGCGCTCGTCGGGAATTACGACTGATATGGAAAACATACACGGAGGGGCCGGCATGGAAAGGTATCGCGACGAGGAGATAATAAACGAGCTAATGCAGAGGCTGAAGGCCAGGGACAAGGCCTGCCACGACCTTACCGCGATGACAAAAAACCTCGCGACGCTTAACGAGAGGCTCGTCGAGTCAGAGAAGGTAAAGGGCCACTTCCTCTCGAACATAAGGAACGAGATAAACAACCCGCTGACCTCGGTCCTCACCATGTGCGAGCTTATACTCTCATCAGACGGCCCGGACGCCTTCGACGCGGAGACCTGCCGCTCCCTCGTCGCCACGATAAGGAAGGAGGCCTTCAGCCTGAACTTCCAGCTCCGGAACATCTTCGTTGCGGCGGAACTCGAGGCCGGGGAGGAGGTCCTGAGCGTCTCTGCCGTCGACGTCGCTACTCTCCTAAAAAGCACGGCTGGGGCCTTCGCCCACAGGGCCGCTGAAAAGAAGTTAACCATCGCCACGAACATTTCGGACGATGTCAGGCACCACTGTTTCAGGACCGACCCGGAAAAGCTCCAGTGCGTCCTCTCGAACCTCATCGCCAACGCCATAGAGTTCAGCTACGAGGAGAGGCCGGTTTCCATCAGGGCATGGAAGGACAATGGCGAGCTCTCGGTCTCTGTAACCGATTACGGGATCGGCATGGACGAGCGGGACCAGGGGGCGATCTTCGAGAGGTTCCGCCAGCTTGAGGCGGGCGCGACAAAACAACACGGAGGACACGGCCTCGGCCTCTCTATAATCAAATCGACGATCGAGCTCCTCGGCGGCGCCATATCCGTGGTGTCAAAAAAGGGCGCGGGCGCGGTATTCACGGTTACGGTCCCGGAGATGGCCGGCGAGGAATCCTCGGTCTTCGCCGTTGACGGGAACGAGTTCTTCTTCGGAACAGAAGGTGAGAGGTTCTGATGGGCATCGAGAGCGCCTTGCAAACGAAGCCAGCTAACGCCCATTTCCTCTATCCCGGGATGATATACGCGGAGACGGGCCAGTGCGTGATTTCAACGATCCTCGGCTCCTGCGTCTCGGTATGCCTCTGGGACCCGGCGCTCCGGAGGGGGGGCATGAACCACTTCCTACTGCCCTTCTGGAACGGCGAGGGTCTGCAGACGCCGAAGTACGGGAACGTCGCGATACCGATGCTCATAGAGAAGATGCTTGTACTCGGCTCGGTCAAGGGGAACATCCGCGCCAAGGTCTTTGGAGGGGGGAACGTCCTTGAGTCCACGAGCGGGCTACTTAACGTCGGCGAGCGCAACATCGCGCTCGCCGAAGAGGCGCTCGCCGAGAACAGGATAGTCACATTGTGCAGAGATACGGGCGGTGGCTGCGGCAGAAAGGTCATGTTCATGACCGGGACCGGAGAGGTATTCGTCAAGAAGATCATCAAGGGACAGTCGGCCCAACAAGGGGGATAAATGGAGGCGCTCAGGAAGATAAAGGTCCTTATAATAGACGATTCCGCTGTCGTAAGGCAGGTGCTCTCGGGGATAATCTCGTCGGACCCGGCGCTTGAGGTCATGGCCATGGCCGCGGACCCGTTCGTGGCCGCCGAGAAGATAAGGGAGGCGCTCCCGGATGTGATAACGCTCGACGTCGAGATGCCCCGCATGGACGGCGTCACCTTTCTCCACAAGATAATGACGCAACACCCCATACCGACGATCATCATTTCGAGCCTGGCGGAGTCCGGTTCCGAGACGGCGTTGAAGGCGCTCGAGTACGGCGCGGTGGACATCATACAGAAGCCCCACATAGGCACGAGGCAGTTCCTCGAAGAGGCGAGGATACTTATATGCGACGCAGTGAAGGCGGCGGCCTCGGCGCGCCTGAAGCCGATAAAGGCGATGCAGGTCGCCCCCAAGCTCAGCGCCGACGCGGTCCTCGCTAAAAAAGCGAACAAGGCGATGCTGAGGACGACCGAGAAGGTAATCGTCGTCGGCGCCTCCACGGGGGGCACGGAGGCGATAAAGGACTTCCTCATGGCCATGCCCATGGATTCGCCCGGCATCGTAATCGTCCAGCACATGCCCGAGAGGTTTACGGCCTCTTTCGCAAGACGCCTCGATGAGGCGTGCGCCATCTCGGTCAAGGAGGCCGAGGACAACGATACAGTCATAAGGGGCAGGGCGCTCATCGCCCCTGGCAACCGGCACATGCTCCTTAAAAGCAGCGGGGCAAGGTACTTTGTCGAGGTCAGGGACGGGCCGCTGGTCTCAAGGCATCGTCCGTCTGTCGACGTCCTTTTCAGGTCCGCGGCCCAGCACGCCGGGCGGAACGCCGTCGGCGTGATCCTGACCGGCATGGGCGACGACGGCGCTCACGGGATGCGTGAGATGAAGGAGGCCGGGGCGTACAATATAGCGGAGGACGAGCGCTCATGCGTGGTATTCGGGATGCCGAAGGAGGCTATAAAGGCCGGGGCGGTGGACGCGGTCCTGCCGCTTGCTTCCATTCCGCAGGCGGTCCTGAGGGAATGTCTTCTCCCAGGCGCAAAGGCCTCTTGAGACGGTCTCCCCCGGATTTCTGTTGACTTAAGAGCGCGTATTTCATACTATTTTCCTGTATGGAACGCGTTGCGGAACAAAAGCCATATCCACACTGCGAACATCTTTCGCGGCAGACAACCCCGCTTGAAGACTTGCCGGGACTACGCCTGTCCCCATGAAAAAACCTCTAAGGCCCTTTCTTTTCGCCGCGTTATTCCTTTTATTTTCAGCGCTGTTGTCCTTTTCCGCTTGGGCCGATGACAGGGTATTGAACATCCTGTATACCGGCGCGATCAGGGGGGAGCTCGAGCCTTGCGGGTGCGCCCCGGAGACCCAGTCGGGCGGGCTCGCCCGGCTCTCTGGCTTTATAAACGCCGAGAGGGCGGCACTTGACCCATTCATATTGGTGGACGCCGGGAATGCCCTTGCCGCGGATACGCCGCAGGGGAGGCTCAAAACTGAGGCGTTGCTTAAGTCCTTCAGGGTCATCGGCTATGACGTCGCGGCGCTCTTTGATGTCCCTGCCTTCGCAAGACCTCTCCTGAAAGAGACAGGCCTCCGCGCGCTCTCATCAAAGGCCCTTGTCCGCTCTGTTACGGTTAAGCGCGGACATTTAAAGATAAACGTAAGTGTCGACCCGAATGCCCGTAAAAATGGGATGCTCAACCTGCTCCTGACTGACAAGCCTGTATCTGAAGCCGCGTCCCTGGGGTGGGACGTCGTGATAACGTCGTCGGGAGAGACGACGGAAGGCGCGGACAAGACAACAGGCCCGATAGTCGCCTCCGGGTATCCCAAGGGCGAGAAGCTCGGCGTTATCTCTCTCAGGCTTGACGGCAATGGGAGGGTATCGGGCTTCGATCAGAGATGGCAGACGCTCGGCAAGGACGTTGCGGAGGACGCGAGGGTCAGGGAGGTCCTGAAGGAGTATGACGCGAAGGTCGTTGAACTTACTAAGGACGAGGAGAAAAAGACAGCCCTTGCGGGCCCCTGGCTCGGCGCCGTAGCCTGCATAGAGTGCCACGAGCCTTTTTTTGAAAGCTGGGCCGCCACGAGGCATTCAAAGGCCTTCGCTTCGCTTGAAAAGGCCGGAAAATCCAGGGACCCCGAGTGCGTAGTCTGTCACACCACAGGCTACGGCAAGGAGGGCGGGTTCATAAGCAAGACAACGACCCCGGGGCTTGTGGGTGTGCAGTGCGAGGTCTGCCACGGCCCTGGCAAAGACCACGCGAGGGGCTTTTCAGCGCCATCTGGGCCTGTTAATGAAACCGTATGCCTTAAGTGCCACACAAAAGAGAACAGCCCTGAGTTCGATTACGAGCTTTACAGGGAAAAGATAATACACTAAGGAGATATGTATGCTAAAAAGGTCGGTCGTTTTAATCGCCATGTTTCTACTCTTGCCGCTGGCCGCATTCGCGGCAGGCGCGCCTGCGACGATAAAGGGGAGCTTCACCCAGGTCCCTGGCAAGGAGTTCAAGTTCGACGGCAAGACCGTTGAGGTGATCGAGTTCCTGAGTTTCTACTGCGATCACTGCTACCAGTTCGAGAAGGCGATACCGGCCATAAAGGGCAATTTCCCGAAGAAGGTCAAGTGGAAGATAGTCCCGCTTTACTGGGGGCAGTCCTCCTCCAAGCCCGGTGAGGCGTACCTGATCGCGGCAGACGCAGGAAAGGGCGAGGAGATGAAGCGGGCGCTCTTCAACGCCAACTTCGTCGAGAAGAAGGACATCGGAAGTGTCGAGGTGCTCGAAGCCATCGCCTCTAAAATAGGGCTCGGCTTTGACTTCAGCAGGAAGCTCAGGGGAGGCGAAAAGGCGAAGGAGGCGGGCAAGGCGCTCGACGCGGCGCAGGAATACAGGGTAGAGGAGACGCCGACGGTCGTCATAGCCGGGAACATTATGACTAACCCGCACGCCTCGGGCCACGACCTTGAGGACTTCAAGAAGAACATTATAACCATAATGAAGAGCCTCTTCGAAAAATAACGGGGTCAAGATGGCGGATTGTTGTAGTGACAAGGCCTGCGAGATAGAGGCGCTGAGGGGGCGGCAGTCCTCGGTATTGAAGGCTGTTCTGGCCATAAACGCGTTCATGTTCATCTTCGAGTCAGCGGCGGGCTACATCGCCGGCTCTACGGCGCTTTTGGCCGATTCGCTCGACATGCTCGGCGACGCCCTTGTTTACGCCTTCAGCCTCTACGCCATCGGAAGGGGGGCGAGATGGCAGGCGGCCTCCGCGCTCTTCAAGGGTACGGTCATGGCGGCCTTCGGTTTCTTTGTCCTCGGCGAGGCCCTTTACAGGGCGCTGTATCCCTCGCTCCCTGACGCCCTGACCATGGGCTGGGTAGGCGCGCTCGCGCTCAGCGCAAACACCCTCTGCCTCACCCTCCTCTGGAGACACCGGACAGACGACATCAACATGCACTCTGTCTGGCTCTGCTCAAGGAACGATATCATAGCAAACGTATCGGTCCTGATCGCGGCCACAGGGGTCTGGACCGCTGGCTCGGGGTGGCCGGACCTCGTCATAGGCGTAGTGATCGCCGCCATATTCCTCCGCGGAGCCCTTTTCGTCACCGTAAGGGCGGTCAAGGGCCTGAAGAACCCGGATAAGGCCCCGTAGACGCGCCCTTATTGACACCCGCCGGAAAATCTTTGATAATGGGCCTCTGACTTTTGTCTCAGGGGTCTTCGGATGTTTGCAGGAAAAAAAGCCGGTATCTGGTTGCCGTACATAGCGATAGCCTTAGCCGTCGTTGCGCTCTACGGGCGGACGGTCTCCTTCGATTTCATTCCTTCGTGGGACGATAAAGAGTACGTCGTCGAGAACATCCTTATTCAGTCCCTGTCAATGGGGAACCTCAAGAGGGTATTCACGGAGACGTATTTCTCGAACTACGCGCCGCTTCATCTTCTGAGCTATTCCGTCGACTTCGTTGTATGGGGGCTTAACCCGGCGGGGTATCACCTTACGAACGTCGTCCTTCACCTTCTGAACGTCTGTCTCCTCTTCGTGTTGCTCTCAAGGCTTCTGAATGACAGGACCGTCGCGCTCATGGCCGCGCTCCTCTTCGCCGTGCACCCGATAAACGTCGAGAACGTTGCCTGGGTCTCGGAGAGAAAGACGCTCCTCACGGCGTTTTTCTCGTTCCTCTCCATCCTCTCTTATCTGAGTTTCAGGGACAATGGCAGGCCCCTCCATTACGCGTTCTCTTTCGTCTTCTTCCTCCTCGCGCTTCTTTCAAAGCCACTTACGGTTACGCTCCCGCTCGCGCTTGTCTCCTACGAGTTTTTTATAAAAAAGGAGAGGCGCGGCTGGTTGAAGCCAGTCCCGTTATTTTTGCTCTCCGCGCTCGGGGCGGGGGTCGCCTTCTGGGCGCATCTCTCGCACAAGTCGATCGAGGGCGGCAGTCTCTCACTCGACGTGCTCTTCGGTACAGTGTACCCGACGATGGTCCCGGTATACTGGAAGTACATAAGGCTCATCCTCTGGCCTTTTGGACTCAGCGGCTTTTACGATACGACGCTCTTCGGTTCGTTCCTTGAGCCGACGGTCGCTCTATCTCTCGCTGGATGGATAGCGCTGACAATAGCGGTCCTCTGGCAGGGGACCGGACAGACGAGGTTCTGGTACCTCTGGTTCTGGATATGGCTCATGCCGGTAGCCAACATCATCCCGATACCCGTCTATTACGCGGACAGGTACATGTATATACCGGCGACCGCCGTATTCGTCCTCTTCGGGTCGGTATTGTCTTATATAAGGAAATCCCCTGGCGCGCAAAAGGCCGTGTACGCGGCCTTCGCGGTCAGCTTCCTTTTTTACGGCTCTATCGCGTTTGAGAGAACAGGCGTCTGGAGGAACGAGCTCTCCTTCTGGCAGGATACCGCGCTGAAATCCCCCGGCCAGGACAAGGCCCAACTGAACCTCGGCTACGCGTACGAGATGGCGGGGAGATTAGAGGAGGCTGAGAAGGCCTACGAGGCGGCTCTGCGCATATACCCGAGCCAGGAGGCGGTCTCAAACCTCGATATGGTGAGGGCGAAGATAGAGTACCAGAAGAACAAGAGGTAGGCGTCATCCGCCGGTTATAAGACTATCGAACATAATCGACACAGTAAAAAAGGGTTAACAATGAAAAAGATATTCCCGATAATATTGACGGCGCTTTCTCTCACGCTCGTCGCTTGCGGCACAGGCGAGAAGGACAAGGGTGAGGCGGTAGCGACGGTCAACGGCTCATCGATAGCCCTTAAGGAGTTTCAGAAGGAGGTCTCGACCGTTCAAAAGAGGGACCTGAGCCTCAAACTCACCGAAGAGGCGCTCGAGCACCAGCTCCATACCGTAATAGACAGGAAGCTCATGGTCCAGGAGGCGGTCAAAAAGGGGTTGTCGCAGGACGAGAAGTTCCTCGACACCCTCAAGGAGTTCTGGGAACAGACGCTCATAAGGGAGCTCGTGAACTCCAAATCCAGGGAATGGTCCGAGAGGCTCTTTGTCACCGACGAAGAGGTCAAGGCACACTACAAGCGCATAGGGACAAGGCTCTTCTTGAGGCTCGTAGACGCGGAAAATAAGGAAAAGGCCGGGGAGGCGAAGGCCGCGCTCGCTTCGGGCTCATTCGACCACGCCGAGGCCGTGGGCCCACTGCTCATAGAGGACGCGAGGCTCGCAAACCCGCTCTACTCAGCCTTTGACCTCTCCGAAGGCGAGACCGCAGTCCTTCAGGGCAGGGACGATTTTCTCGTTGTGCGGGTCATTAAGAAAGAGCGGATACCCGCGCCGCCCTTAACGACGGTATACGCGGATATAAAGGAGAGCCTCCTTGAGCAGAAAAAGGAGAAGGCGCTCGAAGACTGGCTGGAAGAGTTGAAGGGGACGGCGAAGATAGAAATAAATAAGGAAACCCTAAAGAAGGTGAAGTGATGGGCGATAGAGCGCAATACAAGAGAAAAAACATATTCATAAAAAAAGGGTTCCAGACGAACTTCTCCATAAAGTTCCTCATCCTCATCGTGATAGAGTCGCTCATGGTGAGCGGGCTCTTCAGCTACCTGCTCCGGGGCACCGTCATAACAGGGTACACCGGGACCGAGCTCGTGATGGCCCGCACAGGCGAGTACTTCATGCCGAAGATGCTCCTTGCGAACCTCGCGGTGATAGTCATAACCGCGTCAGCCGGGTTCTTCATCCTCCTCCTTGTCTCCCACAAGATAGCCGGCCCGCTCTACAGGTTCGAGAAATCCCTTGAGGAGACAGGCAAGGGGGACTTGACGCACAGGTTCAATCTCCGCACCGACGACCAGATGGGTCTGCTGGCCGAGAGGCTGAACGGTTTCAACTCTTTGATGGACGCGTCAATTGCTAAGATGCAGGATGATATCGCCGGGCTTGAGGCCACACTCGTCGAGCTGAACGGTTCCGCCGGAAAAGACCGCGGAAGGGCCGGGTCCCTTATCGATGAAGCGTTGCATAAGGCGAGGGACCTAAAGACCTCGGCCGGTTTTTTTAAAACCACAAGGTCAAAGGGGCGCTGAACCTCTCCATTATGCCATCTCTCTTGCTTGTCCTGAATAGGATACGCGGCGTCCAGGTCCTCGGCGCCCTACTGTGGTTGCTTGCGGCCTCCCTCTTTTATCCCGCGGGCCGCGTCGCGGCGCAATCCGAGGCGTACGCCTTCGAGACGAGGTACGCGACCATCCGGTATTCGGATGAGGCGGACCTTCTCGATTTCGGAAAAAAGACAGGCGGCGCGTCGGTCTCACTCGTCCGGGACAGAGGAAAGGCGCTCTCCCTTATAAAGGAGAATACCGATAGGATCGTCTTCAGGGTGAAGGCCCTCCTGGACATGCACCCGGAACTCCACTTCAACATATCCGTCCATAAATCCCCGGACGAGGTCAGCGGCATCTACAAGGACCTCGGCATGACCGGCGCCCCGCCGATCGCCTTTTACGCACATAAGTCACATACAATATTCCTCTCCCCTGATAGACTCTCTGACGGCATCTTCGCGCACGAGGTCGCACACGCGGTCATTAACTGCTACTTCGCTCCTCCGCCTCCTCCCCAGGTGCAGGAAATACTGGCGCAGTACGTGGACAAGCACCTGTGGGGCGATTAAAATGACATTAACAAAAGATTAAATAGCTTGATTTTTGTGGATTATCGTTTATAATTATGCGCTTCGTAGAGGCGTTTCTAACCTTAACTTACTAAAAGCAGGAGGATGGACGAATGAAGAGAGGAATATTCACAGCGATAATGGCTACGGCTTTCACCATGGCCGCGCTCGGGGCGGCAGGCGCCGCCGAAAACCAGGAAGCGATAGCGAAGCTTGAGGCCGCGAAGGGGAACTACCTCGCGAGCCTCCGCATGGAAGCCCTCCAGACCGGAAACCCCGTCCCTGAGAGGATGTCCACCGGACCCGCGTCCGCGTGGCTCAAGAAAGTGGCTTCCAACGAAGTGAACATGGCCACAAACACCTTCGAGAAGAAGGAGCAGAGGTCCATAAACATCGACGGGAAGAGTTATTTCACGAACGGAGAGGCGAGCGAGTTTAACCTCGCGGAGAACTCCTCTGCCCGTTTTGGGATTGACCCGCTCACCAACAAGAGGGTAGACAAGGCCTCTGCCGCGGCCTATGCCGACGCCTCTGGCAGGGTCTTTTACTTCGAGTCTGACGCCACCTTCCAGGGCTTTATCGCGCTGGCGACACCCCAGACCGTATACGGGTACTCAGCGGCGAAGTAAGCATCTGAAAAACAGCGGAAACAAAAAAGCCCCGGGCGACCGGGGCTTTTTTGTTTCTCTCAAGCGATTGCAGGTTAAGGTTTTTGCGGGTTCAGGTTTGTAACTTGAACCCAAAAGTTCGTGCCTCGTATATGTTTGTATGGGCTCGTCGAATCTTCTGCCTAAGGCCATTTTGCTCGCTCCGCGCGCTTATCCGCAGGGGCTCCTAACGCCTCCTTCCTCCCCCACCCGCTCGCGCGCCCCTTAGAGCGCAAGCGTCTAATCCGCCCCGGCGCGCTCGCCTCCGCCTCCCTTATGCGTTCTCCGCCCTGCGCCTTGTATTGGTGAAACAGAACAAAAATCAAAATCCCCCCCTCACCCCGGCCCTCTCCCACAAGGGGAGAGGGGAAACTTTTTGCGGGTTTTGTTTTTCAAAACACCCAGGCATGGGGTGAGCGACCTTAAGGGAGGAAGCCTGATGAGCGAGACGGGGAAGTAAAAAGGCGCGACAGCGCCCTAAGGGGCGAGCGAATGGGAGGGGGAGGAAGGAGGGAGCGAAGCCCTATGCCGAAAAAAGCCCGGCAGGGCGTAAAAGGCTTCTGGCAGAAGGTTCACATAGCCATACAAGCGAAACCGGGTCACGAATCAAAGGGTTCGGGTTGCAAACCTGAACCCGCGAAAGAAACTGATATAGAAAATCCGCGTTAAACACTACCCTGAATTTAATTCCTTTCCTTTAACAGCCTTATCCTCTCAGCCACAGGCGGGTGCGAGTAGTTGAAAAAGACGTAGAGCGGGTGCGGGCATGGGTTGGACAGGTTGTCCTCCGTGAGCTTTACAAGCGCGCTTGTCATGGCCTCGGCGCCTTCGAGCCTGGCCGCGTATGAGTCGGCCTCCCTCTCGTGCCTCCTCGATACCGCGTTCATGACAGGCGTTACAAAGAAACCGGCTATCGACCAGAGCATCCCGAGACAGACGAGCTTCGCGAAAAAGCCAGGGTCTTTGAGCCCGAAGAGGCCTCCGAGGAGGTCCCCCTCCATCAGCCTGAAAGAGACATAAAAGGCCGCAAGCGCCCCGGCCTCCATAAGGGCCATGTGCTTTAAAAGGTGGCGCCCCCTCCAATGACCCATCTCGTGCGCGAGCACGGCGCACGCCTCGGCTGGGGTGAGGTTCTTAAGGAGCGTGTCAAAGAGGACTATCCTTTTGACGGACCCGAGCCCGGTAAAATACGCGTTCGTGTGCCTCGTCCTCCTTGAGGCGTCTATCCTCTGTATCGCCTTTATCCTTATGCCCGCCCTTGCGGCAAGGGTCTCAATCTTCTCTCTCAGGCGTTCGTCATCGACGGGCTCGAACCTGTTGAAGAGCGGCTCGATGACATAGGGGGAGAGATAGACCATGAAGACGGAGAAGGCGAGGAAGAAGGCCCAGCCGAGGAGCCACCAGAGGCCGGGTGAGGCCTCCACCATGAAGAGGCCTCCAGCGGCCACGATTGAAAAAAGCGTCGCGGACAGGACGAGGGACTTTACAAAGTCAGTAAACCACAGCCCAGGGGTCATGGCGCTGAAGCCGTGCCGCTTCTCAATGCCGAAGGTCCTGTAAAGGGAGAAAGGGGTGGATATGGCCTCGCTTGCAAAAGAAAGAATAAGGAAGAAGACTATGCCCGAGGGTATGAAGCCGAGGCCGAGGGAGGCTACCCATTTGTCGTAATATTCCAGAAAGCCGAAGACAAAGGCCAGGGAGACAAAGGCGGTGATAATGGAAGAAAGAATTGCGAAGCGCGTGTTCTCGGAGAGGTACGCCCGCGACCTCTCCAGAAGCCCGGCGCTCATGCGTCCATCGAGCGCGTCTCCGGCGCATTTTTTGAGGCTACGGAGGTTCAACACGGAGAGCCACCAGCCGAAGGCGGCCTTCAGCATATAGAGCATTGCTATGGCGAGCGGGCCTTGTCCCATGGCCACTGATTCTATCAGGTAAATAAGGAATAGGGAATGGCGGAAGTCCCGGCTACCATTCCATTTTGAAAAACACCTCGACCACCTTCGGGTCGAGCTCTTTACCGGAGAGCGACTTCAAGTGGACCCTGATCCTCTCGTCGTCCCAGGCCTTCCTGTAAGGGCGGTCCGAGTGGAGCGCGTCCCATATGTCGACAAGGGTGAATATCCTCGCCGAAAGAGGGATATCGGCGCCTTTAAGCCCCCTAGGATAGCCGGAGCCGTCCCACTTCTCATGGTGGCAGTAGGGTATGTCGAGGGCCGGTCTCAGGTAGTCTATGTTGTGGAGGAGGCCATAGGCGTAGGCCGGGTGTTTTTTCATTATCTCCATCTCTTCCGGGTCGAGCGGCCCTGGCTTAAGGAGTATGGCGTCGGGTATCCCCATCTTGCCGATGTCGTGGAGCAGGGCCCCCCGCCTTATGTGGACGATCTCTGCGTCAGGCAAACCCATCGCCCGGGCTATCCTGGCCGTCATCCCAGTAACCCTCTGGGAATGCCCTTCGGTCTCCTTGTCTCGCAGGTCGAGTGCGCTGGACCACCCCTCGATCGTCGTCTCATACGCCATCGACAGCTCCATGTTGGCCTTGTAGAGGTCGTTGAAAAGGGCGGCGTTGTCTATGGCTATCGCGGCCTGGAGGGCGAGTGCCTCCATGAAGTCGTAGTAATCCGGGGGAGGCGTGCGCTCGGACCTCGAAAAGACCTCGAGCACCCCCTTGAGGGCGCCTTTTGAGACGAGCGGGATCGCGCAATAGGAGACAAAACCCTCGTCTTTGAAAAGCGGCGCGTTTGCGAAGCCATCGCCGGAGGCCCTTAAGTCCCGTATGCAGAGGAGCTTGCCGTCAAACGCCGCCCTGCCCGCGTGACCCTCGCCTACCTTCAGCCTCGTCTCCCTGAGCGCGTTGGTGCGAAACCCCTTGCCGGCGTGGAACTCAAGCCGTGTAGTGTCCTTGTTAAAGAGGAGGATGTCCGCCGCGTCCGCCTTAAGGGTCGCGGCCATCTGGTCGAGTATGACGTTCAGGGTGAGGCGCAAGTCCATCGAGGCGGTTATGGCCGTGTCGATGTTCCGGAGGGCTGTCAACCTTTCAAGCTGGTCATTTATCTGCGCCTCGGTCTTCTTCCTCTCCGTTATGTCGCGGAGTATAGCCGTCACGAATACGTTGTCCCCGACCGAGTACGACGATAAGGAGAGCTCTACGGGAAAGAGGGTCCCGTCCTTTCTGAGACCTTCAACTTCGCGGAGCCCGCCGGACTTCATCGCGCCGGTCGCCATGAATTCGGCGAAGCCCTTGAGGTGCGCCTCCCTGTACATCTCGGGGACTATCATGACGATGTCCCTGCCGATGGCCTCCTCCCGCGAGTACCCGAAAGACGTCTCGGCGACCCTGTTCCAGAAGATGATCCTCCTCGTCGAATCGGCCACGATGATCATGTCGTTCGAGGTCTCAAGGAGGACTTTGTACTGCGCGTAAGTGGATTTAAGCTCTCTGACCTTCTCCTCTATCTTCCCCTCAAGCGAGCGGGCGTATTCGTTTATCTTCGCGTTCGCCTCCTCGAGCTTCAATCCTGCCTCGTGCCTTAGGGCGACCTCCTTTGAAAGGGGGCGGTAGACCCAGGCGTATATGGTCGGGATGAGGATCAAGGAGAGGAGGGAGGTGTCTATGGCCGCGCTTATAAGCCCTCCGGGGACCTGGAGATACCAGAGGAAGAGCATTATGAGCGCTTCCGTCAGGATCACGAGGACGGCTATTTTTGCCGCGTAGCCGAATGCGGAAAAGGCGCGCGAGGGCGATTCTTCTTTTTCGTCCATCCAGGGCCTCCAAAGAGTTTTTTATGACCCGAGAAACTTATATCCCTGCCGAGTTTTTCCTGATGAGCGTAAGGCGCGCCTTACTGAAGAGTTCCGAGGGGTCTTCACCGGAGAGACGCATGTATTCGCCGTAGCTCCTCAAGACCTTCTTGGCGTAGTTGCGCGTCTCTCGGTAGGGTATCGACTCTATGAACTCGTCATACTCTGATGGAGAGGAGCGCGCCCACCTGGAGACCGCCTCCGGGCCCGCGTTGTATCCGGCTATGGCGAGTACGACGTCGTTATCGAACCTCGCGAGGAGCGAGGAGAGGTACCTTGAGCCGAGCTCGATGTTGACGGACGGGTCGAAGAGGTCAGCGGGGGTGAAACCATCGTTACCGGCTTGACGGGATAAGCCCCTCGCGGTCTCAGGCATGAGTTGCATGAGACCGAGCGCCCCCGCGGGAGACGTCGCGCGCGGGTTGAAGTGGCTCTCCTCCCTTATGACAGCCGCGACGAGAAATGGGTCGGCGGCATAAGGCGCGCGCTCCTTTATAAGCAGAACGAGTTTCAGCGGATAAGAGTACGCGCCGAGGGAGGCGTCGTCCTTAAGCGCGCCTGACAGGAACCTCTTGTAGAGCCTGTGCGACCGGAAAAGGTCGCCCGCCTCGTGGAAAAGGGAGGCGAGCGTCCTTAACGCCAATGCGTCCCCCGAGAACCTCCTTGCAAGCAGGTCTATCTCGGCAGAGGCGCTCTCCGAGAGGCCGAGCGTCATGAGCTCGCGCGCCGCGAGGAAGTGCTGGTCCCTCTGTAATTGGCCCTCCTCGGGCAGGATCTCTCCGGTAGCCGGGTTCTCAAACCCCTCGCCCTCCGTATCCTGAATGGGTTCGTCGATGGTTTCGAGAGAGACGCCAAACAAGGCGGAAGTCAATCCCCCGGCCTCCACGCGTAAGCGTCCCATGTCGGCCCTGCCCTTGAGGTCAGCGCCCCTCTTTGTCGAGAGCTGGCAGTAGTACCCGTCAATATCCTTCGCGCATGTTTCCAGGTAGGCCTCTGCCGCCGCATCGGTCAGTCCGGCCTTTTCAAGGGAGCGCGCCTTCCAGTAGAGCGCCTTGGCGAGGTCCCTTCCGCTTGAGCCCCTCGCGTACCTTTGAAGCGAGGCTGACGCGCCTTCGTAGTCGCCTTCGCGGTAATCAAGCCATCCGAGCGCCCAGAGGGCTTCGCGCGCCCCTTCGGTCCCTTCCAGGAGAGAGGCCTTTTTATAATATGCGACGGCCCTGCCGATATCCCCTTTGCCTTCGTGATAAGTCCCGATATGGAAAATGGCGGATGCGCGCTCGGCAGACGCCGGTCCCTTCTCGGAGAGCCTCTCTTCAGCGTCAAGCAGGCCTTCAAGATCCCCTTGCCTTAAGGATACGAGGGAGAGGAGAGAGAGCGCTTCGCGCGCCTTATCGGTCTTCCGCCCCTTAAGGTACTCCTTGAGCGTTGATTCTGCGAGGCTGTAACTTTTAAGCCTCACTTGAGCGTACGCGGTCTTCATGACAGCCCTGTCGTAGTAGCCGTTTCCGGGGCTTTTGAGCCGCGCATATTCGGTAACCGCCTCCTTGTAGCGCGCCCCGTCAAAGAGCGAGCCGGCGCGGGCGAATATATCCTCATCCGTGGGATCGGGGATATCCGCGCCGGAATCCATCATATCCGCGAGCAGGGCCGAGGCAGGGGCTGACGCCTTTGAGAGCGGGTGCCTGTACCTGACCCTTGTGAGCATCGGCAGGGCAGAGGGGACATTGCCGAGTCCGATATGGGCGCGCGCGGAACCGAGTATCGCTTCCGGCAGAAGGGTACTCCCGGGGTAGGCTTCCATGAACTCAGAGAAGGCCGTTAACGCCTCAAGGTGCGCCCCTGCCCCCAGAAGCGCTGAGGCCTTTCTGAACGATGAGTCTTCCGCGAGGCGCGAGTCCGGGAAGAGCGTCAAGATGGAATCGAAGACAGTAGCCGCCTCCGCGAACTCGCTACGCTCGGCGAGGGCTCGGCCCCGGTAATATACGATATAGTCGTCGATGTCCGGTACGCCGGAAGCGGCCTCAAAGTAAGGGAGCGCGTCGCCTCCCGTCTCAATCTCGATTATCCCGATGAGGAAAGACGCCCTGCTTGCCCAGACAGAGCCGGGATGTCTTGTGGCGATATCCTTAAGCCCGCGAACGGCTTCTTCGGTCTTGCCGCTATGCCTTAAGCCGAGGGCTACTGCAAAGGCCTCGGTCCCGCTTTGGGCACTCCTCTGTCCTGCCCCCTGTCCTGTTGCAGGCAGGGCTGGTTCAACGAGCGAGACCTTTGATTCCTCGGCTGTGGCAACTGGAGAAATATCTCTGCGGATGGTGCAGGAAGAGGCGACGAGGAGCGCGCCGAAGAGGCATAGAGACCGGCGAAGGGCCCATTTATCTTCTGTCATCAGGTCCCTCCATTTGAGCACGATTATATCAGGCAAGGCGGATAAGTTCAAGGGTTGAGAGGGGCTGAAGGGATGAAAGGCGGCCTTGTAAGCCCTTATAAATGTTCAATAAAATTTTTAAAGCCCTTGATTAAAGACAGCGATGTTGTATAATCTCGCCTTGACCCCCGGTCTTTGGGGGATAAGAGATGAGGGGAGCCTATGAAATTCATTCTTTCGCAGGACCTGCTTTCAGAACCGCAGATAGCCTATCTATCGATGGAGATAGGTTTCAGGAACGATATACCGACATATAGCGGCGGCCTCGGGGTGCTCGCCGGTGATACAATAAAGTCAGCGGCAGACCTTAACCTCCCGGTTGTAGCGGTGACGCTCCTACACAGGAAGGGCTACTTCAGGCAGGAGCTCGACGCCAATGGCTCTCAGAAAGAGCACCCTGAGAAGTGGAGCCCAGAGGAGCATATGACGTTACTCCCCAATAGGGTCCGCCTCTCCATTGAAGGGAGGGAGGTCTCGGTCCAGGCATGGGTCTATAATATATCAAACGTCGTCACGAACTGGACCGTGCCGATAATATTGCTCGATACCGACCTGCCGGAAAACGAGCCAGAGGACCGCTCGATAACCGACCACCTCTACGGCGGGGACGACCGTTACAGGCTCAAGCAGGAGGTCGTTCTTGGAATAGGCGGCGTCATGATGCTCCGCGCCATCGGGATCCGCATAAAGAAGTACCACATGAACGAGGGGCACGCGGCGCTCCTTACGCTTGAGCTCCTCCAGAGGTACAAGCGCGACATAGAGTCGGTCTGGGATGAAAGGCAGGTCTGGGATGTGGAACGGGTCAAGGACCTCTGCGTCTTCACGACCCACACGCCCGTCGAGGCCGGCCACGACAAGTTCTCATACGACCTCGTTAAGGATGTAACGGGGGAGCTCATCCCCTTTGACGTCCTACGCGAGCTCGCCGGCAAGGACAAGCTCAACATGACGCTCCTCGCCATGAATCTGAGCAAGTATATAAACGGGGTCGCCAAGAAGCACGGCGAGGTCTCTAATATGCTCTTCCCCGGATACAAGATACAGGCGATAACCAACGGCGTCCACTCTTTCACGTGGACGTGCGATTCCTTCGCGAGGTTATACGACAAGTACCTCCCCGGGTGGGCGAACGAGCCGGAGTTATTCGTAAGGATTGGCAAGGTCCCGGACGAGGAGATATGGGCCGCTCACATGGAGGCGAAGAAGAAGCTCATCGACTATGTCAATGAGATCACGAACGCCGGGATGGACTACGATACCTTCACTATCGGGTTTGCCAGACGCGCTACGGCCTACAAGAGGGCGTCCCTCTTATTTTCGGATACCGAGCGGCTCCGTAAGATAGGCAAGGGGAAGCTCCAGCTCATATACGCCGGAAAGGCCCATCCGCGCGACTACGACGGGAAGAAGAACATCGAGGAGATATTCAAGAAGGCGCGCGAACTCAACCCGGACATAAAGATAGTCTATCTCCAGAACTATAACATGGAGCTCGCGCTAAAGATGGTCTCGGGCGTGGACGTCTGGCTGAACACGCCGATGCGCCCCCGCGAGGCCTCTGGCACGAGCGGGATGAAGGCCGCGCATAACGGCGTCATAAACTTCAGCGTCCTCGACGGCTGGTGGATAGAGGGGCACATCGAGGGGTATACCGGCTGGGCCATAGGGCCGAAGCCGACGGAGGCCACACTCGTTCAATCCACCGACGAGCTCGACGCCGACGACCTGTATCAGAAGCTCGAGCACGAGGTGATGGCGACCTTCTACGGCAACAGGCTCGTCTGGGTAAGGATGATGCAGAACGCCATCGGCAAGAACGCCAACTACTTCAACTCCCACAGGATGATGAGGCGGTACGTGACTGAGGCGTATATAAGGTAGGGGGCGTTTGTTTAATAGGCGGCCGTTGTGTTTTCTTACAAGTCTCCTCTCCCCTGGCGGCAAAGCCGTGGCAATCGGCTGTGCTGAGGAAAGCTTATGGACTCCGATTTGGGTTTGGCCGCGCGCCAAGCGCCCTCGCCGGGCGGGCAAAGCCGTGGCAATCGGCTGTGCTGAGGAAAGCTTATGGACTCCGATTTGGGTTTGGCCGCGCGCCAAGCGCCTCCCCTCCAGGCAATTGACCATCAGCACCGGTAAATGGGCATACTCGAACTCGTCTCATTCATAGCCGGTCTTGCCCTCCTCGTAGCCGGCGCCGAGCTCCTCGTCCGCGGGGCTTCGCGCCTGGCGGCGATAGCCGGTATTTCCCCGCTCGTCATAGGGCTTACAATCGTCGCCTTCGGGACGAGCTCGCCTGAGGCCGCCGTCAGCGTCTTCTCAAGCCTTAACGGGCAGGCCGATATCTCGTTAGGCAATGTCGTCGGCTCCAACATCTTCAACGTCCTCTTCATACTTGGTCTCTCCGCAACGATAGTCCCCTTGGGCGTCTCGGCCCAACTCATAAAATTCGACGTGCCGGTGATGATCGGCGCGTCCCTCCTGCTTATGATTTTTGCAGGGGACGGGAACATAAGCCGGATGGAGGGGGTGGTATTCCTCTACGGCATACTCGCGTACACGGCCATACTCATATACAAGTCCAAAAAAGAGTCCCGGGCCGTAAAGGAGGAGTACGAGAAGGAGTTCGGGTACCGGGACGGCCGTTCTTTTTGGGCATGGGTCAAAAATGGCTTCTTTATCGTTATTGGCCTCGTCCTGCTTGTCCTCGGCTCCCGTTTCCTTGTTGACGGGGCGACGATCGCGGCGAGGGCATTGGGCGTAAGCGAGCTCGTGATAGGCCTTACAATAGTCGCGGCAGGGACGTCTTTGCCGGAACTCGCCACTTCGGTCATCGCAAGCATAAGGGGCGAGCGCGACATCGCCGTAGGCAACATCGTCGGGTCGAACATATACAACATACTCGCCGTGCTCGGGCTCTCAAGCGTAGCCGTATCCGGCGGGGTTTCGGTATCCAACGCGGTCCTCGGCGTGGACTTACCAATAATGACCGCCATAGCGGCCGTCTGCCTCCCGGTTTTCTATACCGGGAGAGAGATCTCGCGCTGGGAGGGGGGGCTTTTTCTCCTCTATTACATCGCGTATACCGCTTATCTCGTCTTAAGCTCTACAAGGCACGCCTGGCTCGAAGGCTTCGTCTTCGCGATGAACTCCGTAGCGCTCCCTTTGACCGCCATCCTCATCGTCATCTCCGTAATCCCACATTTAAAGCGGAGGGCATAAGGGCGCTCCCTTGACAAAGGCCGTGTTAGCGATAGGCTTTGAAGAGAAGATCAAAAGGAGGCGCTTATGCCAAAGATAGTCCATTTCGAGATACCGGCGGACGATATGAAGAGGGCGCGGGAGTTCTATTCCAAGATTTTCGGGTGGGAGTTCAAGGAGCTACCGGGGATGAACTACTGGCTCATAACCACGGGAGACGGCGCCTTGGGCGGCGGGCTTATGAAGAGGCAGGACCCGGTCCAGAGGATAACGGATTACATCGATGTAACAGACGTCGATAAATACGCGAAAGAGATAGAGAGGCAGGGCGGCAAGGTCCTCGCGGACAAGACGGCGGTGCCGGGGATGGGCTGGTTTGCGGTATGCATGGATACCGAGGGGAACCCGTTCGGGCTCTGGAAGTGTGACAAGGACGCTAAGTAGCACAGCGCGCAAACTAAAGCATACCTGCGTTGCTCCTCGGCTCAGGCTCCGGCGTATAAGCAGAGTATGCCTCGCTCCTCGATGCCTTGACTCCTCGCCTTCGTCGTGTCTTGGTCTGCTGTGTTCTGACGCGCTGTATCAATTGTTTGCGATAGGACGAGCAGGACACAAAAAAAGACAAAGGCTTTTACTTATTCGTCTGCTGTGTTTTTGTTTTTCAAAAAACCGGGGCATGGGTGAGCGAAGCCTAAGGGAGGCGGAGGCGAGCGCGCCGGGGCGGATTAGACGCGCAGCGCTCTAAGGGGCGCGCCGAGCGGGAGGGGGAGGAAGGTAGCGATCGAATCCCATGCCCAAAAGAGCCCGGCAGGGCGCAAAATGACAAGCAAAGGAGGATGATAATAAGCTTTAAGTGGAGAGGGACCTATAAGGGAAGCTCCTGCTTGCCCTCCCCCTTGTCCTTCAGATACAGCGTGCACTCCCCGCTCCCTATCCAGTCTATCTTCATCATGTTAGTGGCCCCACGCATCCCGACCCTTGTGCCTGATACTATGACGATGGTGTCCCCTAAGGAGGCGCACCCGTTATCGAGCAACGCCACCTCGCCCCGGCATATCATCTCGTCCGTGTGCGAGCCGAACTCTATCGCATAGGGCTCGACACCCCAGACGAGCGAGAGCCTCCTCCAGGTCTTCTCCAGAGGCGTGAATGCGACGATGGGAGTGGCTGGACGGAGCTTGGATAATATCAGGGCCGTCTCCCCTGTCTGCGTGAATATTACGATCGCCCTGGGATTGACCTCGCTCGATGCCGCGTGCGCGGCAAAGGCGACCGCCTGGGCGAATGATCCGGCGACGGCCTTTTTCCTCAAGAGGTGCTTATGCGTGAACGCCGCCTCTTCGGCCTGCACGGCTATCTTCGCCATTATCTCGACCGCCTTTAACGGGTACTTGCCCACGGCCGTCTCCCCTGAGAGCATGAGGGCGTCCGTGCCGTCGAATACCGCGTTCGCGACGTCGGAGGCCTCCGCCCTCGTGGGACGGGGGTTGGTTATCATGGATTCGAGCATCTGGGTCGCTGTGATGACGAGCTTTCCGGCCTCGTTCGCGCGCGAGATGAGCTCTTTCTGGAGGACAGGTATCTCTTCGGCGGCGAGCTCGACCCCGAGGTCTCCTCTGGCTATCATGATGCCGTCGGCCTCTTCGAGAATGGAATCAAGGTCGGCTATCGCCTCGGCCTTCTCTATCTTTGCTATGACCGGGATATCCGCGTTGCCTGCCTTCAGCCGGTCTTTCAGCTCCGCGACATCGGACGCCTTTCTGACGAACGACAGGGCGATGTAATCGACGCCGTGCAGGACGCCAAAGGCGATATCCTTGAGGTCTTTTTCGGACAAAGACGGCGCGCTTACCGCAACCCCTGGCAGGTTAATGCCCTTGTGCGCCTTTAGGAGCCCGCCGTATACGACCTCGCATTCCACGACAGGGCCTGAGATACCCGTCACGCGCGCCTCTATGAGGCCGTCGTCGAAGAGAATTTTATCGCCGGGTTTTACGTCTCTCGGGAGGTCCTTGTAGGTAGTTGTGATGACAGTGGGGTCCTGCGGCTCCGCGCTTATGGATATCCTCTGGCCCGGTTTGAGCTCAATGGGCCCGTTGGAGAGGTCGCCGACCCTGATTTTGGGCCCCTGCAGGTCCAGGAGTATCGCGGCAGGGGTATTTAACTTTCTTGATACCGCGCGTATGGTCTTGACGACCTCGGCGTGGGTGTCGAGCCCGCCGTGCGAGAGGTTCAGCCTGAGCACGTTCGCCCCGGCCCGGATGAGCCCCTCTATCTCGTCCCCGGAATAAGAGGCCGGCCCGACCGTCGCTATGATCTTGGTCTTTCTTACAGGTTTTCCCATTGGCTGATATTATCCCTATGGCAAGGCGGTGTCAACATGGTACTCGGCGTACGGCCAGATTCAAATCCGATGACTTTGGCGTTAGTGGCGCTCAACCATTGTGACGGGAGGGTGTAACGGCTTTCATTGACCCAAAGCTTCTATCCTAACACCTTGAACTCCACCCCGAAGAAACTCAAGAGCAGTAAGATATTAAGCCCTATGATTATCGTCCCGCAGATATAGAGGAGGAGGTTTTCGAACCTGCCGTTAGCGAACTCCCCCATGACCTTTCTCGATCGCGTAAGGACTATGAGAGGAATGATAGTGAGCGGCAACTGCATGGAGAGTATGACCTGGCTCCAGATGAGCGTCTGGTATGCGTCTGTCAAGACCATGATGAGGATTATCGCCGGGACGGCCGTAATGAGGACCCCCGCCCTGAACCATCTCTTCTGCGGGTCTATCTCCTTTCCGAGGAAGCCCGTAAAGACAGTGCCACCGGCGAGGCAGGCGGTTATCGAGGACGCGATGCCAGCGCATAAAAGGGCGACGCCGAAGAGGACCTCCGCGAGGTTCCCGGCGAGGGGGCGGAGCGTTTCCGCGGCCTGCATTACGTCCTTGACCATGACGCCGTTCCTGAAGAAGACCGCCGCGGCTACGATGACCATCGCGCTGTTTATCAGCCACCCGGCGCCCATTGCGAGGAGGGTGTCGAGAAACTCGTACCGGAGGAGCCGCCTCTTCCTCTCTTTGGTCTCTGCCGACCAGTTCCTCTTCTGTATGACCTCGGAGTGGAGGTAGATGTTGTGCGGCATGATGACCGCGCCGAGCATGCCCATCGCGATGAATATCTCGGCGGAGCCGAGCCTCGGTATCACCGCAGACCTCGCCGCCTCCCCCCAGTCTGGGTCGACGATGTAGAGCTCGACTAGGTAGCAAAAACCGATGATCGAGACGAAAGAAATGATGATGTGCTCGATCTGATCGTACTTCTGGACCGTGACGAGATAGAGTATGAAGACGCCTGCGGCGATAGCCGAGACCGGAATAGGGAGGCCCGTAAGGAGCGTGAGCCCTATCGCCGCGCCGAGGAATTCGGCGAGGGCTGTGGCCAGGCACGCGAGCATTATCGAGCCGCCGAGGACGGCGTTTGCTTTCTTTGAAAAATGGACCCTGCACGACTCGGCGAGGCACATGCCTTTTACTATACCGAGGTGGGCGGACATGTGCTGGAGGAAGATGAGCATGAGCGTCGATAAGGATATGACCCAGAGGAGGGAGTAGTTGAACTCAGACCCGCCGGCTATGTTCGTCGCCCAGTTGCCTGGGTCTATGAACCCGACGGTGACGAGGAAGCCCGGGCCGAGGTATCTTAAGAGTTCAAGGTTCAGGCGCTTGAACCGCTTCGGGAATTTCAGGAAGTTTGACATTTATCCAGTCTGCCTCGATTCGTCCTTCGGCACTATTATACCCAAAGCGAGGTCTTTTTGGGGAATCGGCCTCTCTATGGTCGTACGCCGTAAGACGATGGTTGAAGGAGGATATTGCAACAGGGCCGGTTTAGCGCCCAGAATATCATAAAAAACAGCACCAGCGCGGCCGGTTCTTCGCGGCAAAGAGAGTTTTCAAGCAGGGGGCGCGGAAAAAAGACGGCAATATGTTTTTTTTCTTTGACATTTTTTTTTCATTTAGTAATAATTCAAATGCTTAAAATTCTCCGGAGGGTTTTTTCGCTCGTCCGGCCGCAGTTTATTCCCAGGTGCTAAAAAGAACGTCTTTATACGACATACATCTTTCTCTCGGCGCGAGGATAGTCGATTTTGCCGGATGGGAAATGCCCGTTCAGTACAGAGGGGTCATCGAGGAGCACCTTGCGGTGAGGACCGCGTGCGGCATCTTCGACGTGAGCCATATGGGCGAGGTCGAGGTTTCGGGGCCGAGGGCCGAGGAGGCTGTGCGCCTCCTCATGACGAACGACATCGGACGGGTCACCGACGGCCAGTGCCAGTACACGCTCCTGTGCTATCCGCACGGGGGCGTCGTCGACGACACGATAGTCTACCGTTTCAACAGCGAGCGTTTCCTCTTCTGCGTGAACGCGTCGAACACCGACAAGGCCTTTGAGTGGATAAAGGGGCAGGTCTCTGACATCGCGCTCGTTGAGAATCTGAGTGATGAGTACGGCCAGATAGCCATACAGGGGCCTAACGCGGCAAGCATACTCGAGGACTTAAGCGACGTGCCGCCCTCTGAAATAAAGCCGTTCCACTTCGTCATGGCGGAGCTTGCCGGGGGTATCGAGGCGATAGTTTCGCGCACAGGCTACACCGGAGAGGACGGCTTCGAGATATACCTTACGCCGTCCGAGGCCCCAGAGCTCTGGGGGGCGTTAATGTACTCCGGCGAAGAGTTCGGCATCGCGCCGGTAGGGCTCGGCGCGAGGGACACGCTCCGGCTTGAGATGGGCTACCCGCTGTACGGCCACGAGCTCGGCGAGGGGATAACCCCGATAGAGGCGAACCTCGGGAAATACGTCAAGCTCGAAGGCAGGGAGTTCATCGGAGCCGAGGCCTTGAGGGCGCAGAAGGCCTCCGGCGTAAAAAAGACGCTGATAGGCCTAAAGATGAAGGACCCCGGCATCCCGCGCGCCGGTTACGAGATAGCGAAGAATGGTGAGAAGATCGGGGATGTGGTGAGCGGCACAATGTCGCCGTCGCTTAAGTCTGGCATAGGCACCGGGTTCGTGGAGCCGGCCTTCAGGGAGCCGGGCACGGAGATTGACGTAGTCATAAGGGGGAGGGCCGCGAAGGCCGAGGTAGTAAAGCCCCCGTTTTACAAAAGGCCTTACTAAGCGTTTCTAATCCCCGATTGCTTTTATCGGGGCCATGTCGCTCTCGTAAACGGCTCCGCGTTCCTTATACAATCCGCGAGAATGACGTACCGATTGCATTACTTATACAGAAGTAAATATAAAAGAGCGCAACTTATATTGACCGGCAAGGAAAGGAGATACTAACATGGAGTTCCCGAAAGACCTTAAGTACACCAAAGAGCATGAATGGGTTAAGGTTGAAGGAAGCATCGTCACCGTCGGCATCACCGACTACGCCCAGGATTCGCTCGGGGACGTGGTCTACGTGGAACTGCCTCAGGAGGGCGTATCGGTCACGAAGAACGAGCCCTTCGGGGTCGTGGAGTCGGTAAAGGCGGTCTCGGACCTGTATTCGCCGATAAGCGGGTCGGTCCATGAGGTGAACGACGCCATCATCGACAGCCCTGAAGCGATCAACGAGGACCCGTACGGCGACGCCTGGATGATTAGGGTCGAGATAGGCAACCCCGGCGACTTAAGCGACCTCATGTCGTCGGACGAGTACCAGAAGTTCATAGAAGAAGAGAAGTAGAAGAAGTGCCGTACATCCCGCACACTGAAAAAGACAGGGTCCGGCTTTTAAAGGCGGTAGGGGCCGGCAACATCGACGACCTCATCGCCGTACCTGAAAACGCGAGGCTTAAGGGGGAGCTTAAACTCCCCAAAGGTCTTACAGAGCAGGAGCTTACAAGGGCGCTTAAAGAAAAGGCGGCGAGGAACTCGACGGTCGAGGACTATTCGAGCTTTCTCGGCGCGGGCGCGTACAACCACTACATACCCGCTGTCGTTGACTCCATCATCTCAAGGTCCGAATTCTACACCTCCTACACCCCGTACCAGCCCGAGATAAGCCAGGGCACGCTCCAGGCCATATTCGAGTACCAGACGATCGTCTGCCAGCTGACGGGCATGGACGTCGCCAACGCGTCCCTCTACGACGGCGCATCCGCCGTTGCCGAGGCCGCGCTCATGGCGCGCAGGATCACCGGCAGGGACAAGGTATTGTTGAGCGCCGCGCTCCACCCCGAGTACAGGGAGACGGTGAGGTCGTACCTGCACGGCGCCGGAAACCATGTCTCTGAGGTGATGTATTGCACCGAGGCTGGCGTAACACTGCCTGCGGCGCTTGATTCCGCGCTCGATAGCGACACCGCCTGTCTCGTCATACAATACCCGAACTTTTTCGGCTCGATCGAGGACTTGAAGTCGCTCGCTGAGAAGGCCCACGCACAGGGCGCGCTCCTCGTCGCTGTCACGAACGAGGCGGTCTCGTTCGGCTTACTCGCCTCACCGGGCTCATTGGGCGCGGACATCGCGGTAGGAGACAATCAGTCCTTTGGGAACACGCTCTCTTACGGCGGCCCCTATCTCGGCTTCATGGCGACAAAGACCAAATTTATCCGCCAGATGCCGGGGAGGATCGTCGGAGAGACGGTAGATATAGACGGGAAAAGGGCCTTCTGCCTTACGTTCTCGACAAGGGAACAGCACATAAGGAGGGAGAGGGCGACCTCGAACATCTGCACGAACCACGGCCTCTGCGCGCTCGCCGCCTCGGTCCACATGGTGAGCCTCGGGGAAGCGGGTCTTCGGAGGCTCGCGCTCCTGAATCTCTCAAAGGCGGAGTATCTCAAAAAGGCGCTCGCGAATATTTCCGGAGTCGAAGTCGCGTTCTCATCGCCGACATTCAATGAATTTACTATAAAGATATCGAAAGACCCCGAAGGGGTATTGAAGGGGCTCCTTAAGAAGAAGGTCATGGGCGGGCTGAATATTAAGAGATTTTACCCGGCCCTGGACAAACATATTCTCGTAGCAGTGACCGAGATGAACACGAAAGACGAGATGGACAGCTTCGCCGAAGCGCTCTCGAAGGTATTGGGATAATGGGAGAGAACGGCGTAAAAGGGTTACTGTTGGATGAGCCGCTCATATTCGAAAGGTCGTCTGAAGGCCGCGTGGGTGTAGCCCCGGCCGAGTTCGACATCCCCGAGGCCGACCCCAAGGGGTTACTGCCCGCAGGGCTTTTGAGGGACAAGATAGACGGCTTCCCTGAGGTCTCGGAGATGGACGCTGTGCGTCATTACACGAGGCTCTCTCAGTGGAACTTCGGGGTGGACTCGGGCTTTTACCCGCTCGGCTCATGCACCATGAAGTACAACCCGAAGGTGAATGAGGTTGCCTGCCGCCTTCCCGGGCTCTCGCTGATACACCCGTACGAGCCTGAGGAGCTTGTCCAGGGCGCGCTCGAATTAATGTATGAGCTTGAAGGGTATCTCGCTGAGATAAGCGGCATGGATGCGGTGACTTTACAGCCCTCGGCCGGAGCGCACGGCGAGTTATGCGGGCTTCTCATGATGGCCGCGTATTTCAAGGACAAGGGCAGGGCCAGGACAAAGATAATAATACCGGACACCGCCCACGGCACAAACCCGGCGTCTTCGCACCTCGCGGGCTTTAAAGTCGTGCCGGTCAAGTCCGACGGCAAGGGGGCGTTGTCCGTCGAGGCTATAAAGGCGGTGATGGATGAAGACACCGCCGGGCTCATGGTCACGAACCCGAACACCATCGGTCTATTTGAGAAGAATATAAAAGAGATAGCCAGGGTCGTCCACTCAAAGGGCGGCTTCCTCTATTGCGACGGCGCGAACCTTAACGCCCTTATGGGGATTGTGAACCTCGGCGCAATCGGCGTAGATCTTATCCAGTTCAACCTCCACAAGACCTTCTCTACCCCGCACGGCGGCGGCGGGCCGGGTAGCGGCCCTGTTGGCGTTAAAAAGGCGCTTGAGCCTTTTCTGCCGGCCCCGCGCATAAAGAAGGCGAGGGGGAAGTACTCGCTTGAATACGTCCGCCCGAAGTCGATAGGCAGGTTGAAAGCCTTTTACGGGAACTTCTCGATAATGGTCCGCGCCTACGCCTACATCAGGAGGATGGGCGGCGAAGGCCTCAAGAGGGCGAGCGAGACCGCGATACTGAACGCCAACTACATCAAGGAACAGCTCAAGGATACCTATCACCTCGCGTATGACGAGCCGTGCATGCACGAGAGCGTGTTTTCGGATAAAAACCTTTTGGGGTATGGCGTTACCACGATGGATGTGGCGAAGAGGCTCATAGACTACGGCTTCCACCCGCCGACGGTCTACTTCCCGCTCGTCGTCCACGGCGCGATAATGATCGAGCCGACCGAGACCGAGACGAAAGAGACGATGGACAAATTTATAGAGGCGATGAAGTCGATAGCCGAAGAGGCTCGCACCAACCCCGAGCTCTTAAAGAACGCCCCGATAAAGACGAAGGTCAGAAGGGTCGACGAGACGAGGGCGGCAAGAGAGCCGGTCTTGAGGTGGGTGAAGAAGTAAGGCGTTCTTGAATACGGAAAAAAAAGGGGGCGGGCCCGGAAGGGCCCGCCTTTTGTTTTTTAAATAATTGCTGATGGAAATTAATCCAAAGTTTTGTAGGCTGGGTTAGCGTAGCGTAACCCAGCAATTAATTACCCGCCCCCTTGAGATTGCTTCGTCGCTCATCTCCACGCACTGATGAAAAGGAATGACGGACCCGCCCCATCGAACACGACTTAACGGGTGCGGAAACGCGCAAACCCTCCCCTCAAAAAAACAAACGCCCGACGAATTTTCGGCAGGCGTTTGTTTAATAAGAAACCCGGAAGCCTCAGGTCGGTCCCATCTTACTTGAGCCTCTTCTTTACATCCTCCAGAACAAGGTGATAATCCTTTTTTACCTCGGCCATTACCTTGTCCGTCGTCTTCTTCATCTCCGTAAGGAGGCTGTCCCCTTTTTTCTTCAGGACCAGGAGCTCTTTTTCGATCTCAATCTTCTTGCCGGTCTTTTTAAGCGCCTGTACTTCTTTATTGAATCTATTGCTTACGACCTTGAGTTCCTTCTCGAGATTCTTCTGCACCTTTGCGAGCTCGCTGTAGACCCTCGTCTTCAAGTCAGGCTTTTTTACCAGCTTTTTAACTACCTTGTTGAGCGGGTTTTTCACAAATCGCCTCCTCTGATTTTTTGTAAACTCGGTGCTTTTCAATTACGCGCGGTGGTGAGTCCTGTCCGTCCGTTTACCTCTTCTCCCGCATGCGATATTTAATTATACACTGTTGGCTTAAAATTTATATTTATTTCTGGCGAATATTTTTTGGCGCCCCAATGGGGCATGGCGGGCGCGTCAACGTTGCCGGCAAAAAATAGATTTATCGGAGCTGATATGTAGCGGCAAAAGCAACAGGCCCATTTTCATTTTCGCGGACAAACTATTTATGTTAGCATCGTGTCTATACGGTTTTGACGACGGCGGAGGGGTTGCGGGCGCATGAAAAAACACACCACATACATGATCGTGCTTGCTACTGCGCTCACCGTGCTTTCAGCGGCGCTCTACTACCTGCAGATAACGCTTTTCCGCGCGCCGAGAGACACCTTTTTCTATCTTTTGCAGGACCTCGCGTTCGTCCCGGTTCAGCTCCTCATCGTGACCGTCATAATCGAGAGGATATTGAGCGTAAGGGAAAAGCGGGCCATGATGGAGAAGATGAATATGGCCATAGGCGTATTTTTCAGCGAGATAGGCACTGAGCTTCTAAAATCGTTTACCGAACATGGCGCCCTCGGAGACGCTCATCGCAAGGATCTCTCGGGCGTCAAGGACTGGGTGGGCGCGGACTTCAAGCGCGCCGCGCGCTCATCCGCTAAGACGGATTTTTCAATCGTCGGTTTTGAGACAGAGCTCGAAGGGCTTAAAGGCTTCCTGCACGATAAAAAGGACTTTCTGCTGACGCTCCTCCAGAACCCGAACCTCATGGAGCACGACTCCTTCACGGAGTTATTGCGTTCTGTCTTTCATGTCTTTGACGAGCTTGAGGGGAGGAAGAGTTTGACGGGGCTTGGTGAAGCGGACCTTAAACACCTCGAGGGAGACTTAAAGAGGGCTTATGGGTCCCTTATAACGGAATGGGTCCTTTACATGAAATATCTCAAGAAGAGCTACCCGTACCTCTTCTCCATAGCCGCGCGCAAAAACCCGTTCGACCCAGGGGCAACGGTTGAGATCAAGGGGTAGCGCGGATAGGGTTATCGTATTCAAGATACTCGATGCGGAAAAATTCAAGCAGTGTGACGGCGAGCGGCGCAAGTGTCAATCTTACTTGTCTGGCGGCAGCGCTTTGCGTCCGCCATGACTAAACGGGCGCGCAAACGCGGACGAAAGCCTCTCTTCAAAAAAATAAACGCCCGCCGTGCTTACGGCGGGCGTTTATTTAATAAGTAAACCCGAGGGCTTCTTTTGGTCTTAGCCCTTCCTAAACCTCTTCATCCTTACGACCGCAAAACCGGCCAAGCCGCTGCCGAGGAGCAACAATGTAGACGGCTCCGGTACCGATGAAGATGAAACAGTGTTAAAGGCCAGGTTGTCGATGCCTATAACGTCATCCATGTAGCCCCCTGATCCGTTAGGGGACCCGCCGCCTGTCCAACTGAAGACAAAGGACGCTATGCCCGCAGTGTTAATCGTAAGGCTGTAAGGCGTACTCGCGTTGGAGAACGATGTCGATGCAAGCAGGTTACTGCTGGAGTCGTAGACATCCAGGTACGATGTGGTGTTCGCATAGTCGGCATATATAATCTGGGCAGTTATATAATCCGTCGTGCCGGTAAAATAGCCTGACATAGCCACATTCCCCACGCCATTATAAAGTCCGCTCTTCTCGCCGGTAGCCCATGTCGAGGAGCCGTTTTGAGAACCGTAATCCGTTGTGTAGTAAGCATTTGTAAAAACTACCCCTGAGCCAGAGTAGTCGCTTCCCACGGCTGTGCCGGATGCACCGCCCTCAAAGTCGACAGTCACAGCGCCTACGTACGCCGGCAACCCCGCAGACAGCAGTGTTGCAAGAAAAAGGGAGCCTATTTTCAGAGATTTACGCCTCATTTGGTCCTCCTTTTTTAAAGCGTTTTTTAATGTTTATTCATTAAATATGCAAAAAAAATGCCATGCATCCGCATAAAAGCATCATAGTTTGTAACTATTTATTTTTATAGGCTTATTTTTCTCAGCAGGCCTTACTGAGGAATGCCGATTGGATCCCAAGTGTAAAAAAAGTTGATAGCTGGTTAGCCCCTTTTGCCAGTTAAAACTGCTAACTCACTGATTTTACAGCGTTTACTTTAGTTCCACTTGTGTAAAAAATGTGGACAGCTTTGAGCCGGTTTTTAACAAGGACCAGTAGGCTGGGTTAGCGTAGCGTAATCGAGCCAATCAGAGTTATTCTCTCATCTCCTCCCCGGCGGCGGCCCGTAGATGACATACTCGAACGACCCCTTGATGTTTATCTCTTCTATCCCGAAGTCGTCGGGGAAAGGCGGAAAGGGAGACGCGAGGCGCAGAGCCGTCACAGCCGCGTCGTCGAGCGCCGGGTAGTTTGAGGATTTCACAAGTTTCACATCCCTCAATGTCCCGTCCTTGTTTATCGCGAAGTCGAGCCTTAATATCCCCTGCCAGCCGTTCCTGGACGCTGAATCCGGGTAGTCCCATCTGGATTCTATCCGGTTCTTCATATTGACGAGATACTTTTGATACCGGAGCTCCGAGGTGTTGAGTTGAAGGGTCTTGCCCTTCTCGCCCTTCGGGGCCTCGGACTCGTACTTCTTCGTAAGCTCGGAGATCCGGTCGTCTGAGAGCAAAAGGTTAGGCCTCAAGGGCTGGATTATTGTGGTGGTTGTGGACGCGTCCCTGCCATTGGCTCTTCCATCTCCCGGGCCGTTTCCGGCAACGGCGGACGGGACAGTAGCCGGCGCTTGCTCATCAGAAGACCCCTCGGCCCCGGTGCCCTTTAACGTAATCGTATCCTCTCCGGGTAGAGTTTTGCCAGGGGCCGCTTTTTCAGCGGACTTAAGGGGAGTATCCCCGGAAGGCTTCGTAGCGACGCCAGCCCCCCCTGCACCCCCCTGAGGAGGCGCGGAAAATAAAGAGGGTTTAGGAATAGACAGTGGGACTACAAGCAGACCCTTTCCCTCTTTCACGTCAGGGAAGGTTTCTTTTGAGACACTCTGGTTCCTGTCCGCGAAAAACGACGGACGATTCGGTGGGGCGGCAACACCCTTGCCAGGCGGCAGGTCTATCACATCGACGACTATCGGCTCATTGTCAGGCATGGCCTTCAGGAGGGAATCCTGCAAAGGAGCAAAGGCGTAGAAGACAAGGAGCGCCGTCAGGTGTATGGCTAACGAAACCCCAAGGAATTTAAAGAGATTTTCGCCCCCATTGTCCGGCGGCGGGAAAGTTTTTGTTGACATGCAACTCCGATTCTGTCAAGATTGAGACATCGTACAAGGGTCAAGGGCCTGTGGCCTGTGGCTTGGGGCCGATGGGTATATTAACGCCGAGCCCTTGAGGTTCCGTACCTTTCCCATTATTTTACATTTAAACCCGGAGAGAAACAATGTTCGGATTAGGAACGACCGAGCTCATCGTAATACTTGTCATAGTCCTCATCGTCTTCGGTGTCGGCAAGCTCCCGGATATCGGCTCCGGCATGGGCAAGGCGATAAAGAACTTCAAGAAGGCCTCAAGCGATGCCGAGATAGACGTAACCCCTGAAAAGGAAAGGCTCGACGCTAAAAGCAACGAAAAGACCAAGAACGCCTGAAACCTTCACCTGACCTTATAATATCAAAACCCGCCTTTGGCGGGTTTTTTATTTTGGGGGGGCCGTCTTACACCCTCCCCCTGTCCCTCTCCTTTACAATATCTTTTGCCGCTTCCCTGGCCTGCGGGTGGATGGTCTGGTCCTCCGCGATTGCCCGAAGGTCCTGCGTCATGAGGGATTCGAGGAGCGCGACCGTTACCCTCGGAGGGGTATACGGGTTCAGGGCGACCGCCTTTTTCACGTCGTACCTCTTCGACCACTTCCCGTGGGCAACGACGAGCTTTAATATCGCCGGGGAGTTGGGCCTTTTCGACGCGACCTTCAGGACCTCTTTTTCAGTCGTCCTCGGGTTATTGAGGATGTTTCCGATGACCATCGGGTCCGGGTCTGAAAGCAGGCGGTCTATGACATCCTTTGCCTGCTTTTTTGAGAGGGCGCGTCTCTCGCCGAGGCTTAGGAGCTCCATCGGCGCCTCCTCCTCGGTCTCGTATCCTGAGAGCCCTTTTTTGAGGGGCGGGAGGTCGGTAAAGAGCCTGGAGACCTTTCCGAGGCCGAGCCCTATCGCGGCGAGGTATATGAGCCTGTATCTTTCGGGGCCGAGCGCGGTTTTAAGCCCTTCGGGGTCTACGAGGAGGGAGGCGGCCTTTTTAGCGTGTACGGCTGGAGGCCCCATCTTGTAGATGAGGTCGATGGCCCTTGCCGAGTCTTCCGGGGAGAGATGAGAGAGCCTCCTGCCGAGGAGGTCGAGCCTCATCCTCTCCTCTGGAAGGGCGGATAAGTCGCTCAAGAGCTTATGAACGAACTCTTCGATGTCAATCATTTTTAGGAAGTCGGATGGGCTGGGGACTTAGCGGATTATGTCGAGCCCGTACTCGACGGTCTCTGCCGGGGCCTCTGTAAAGAGGACCATGACCGGGACCTCGGCCTTGGACGGTATCGTCCCGCCGGTTGCGTCCTTGAACTGCTTCAGCAGGTCTTCCTTCGAAAGGTTCTTAAGATCGTCCTGCGATACGACCCGTCCGGGAGAGACCGATTTGGACGCGACCTTCTCGCCCCTGGAGTCGTAGAGTATGCCCGTTACGGACTTTATTTCCTGGGGGGCCTCAGATATGTTCCTTATCTTCGCCTCTATCACGAATACCTTGCCGAAGAGGACGTTCTCGGCGAAGTAGCCGTTTATCGTCTCTATCTCCACGACCTTTGCCGGGGGTTCGGAGCCCGGGAGGATGGACTTGGTGATGGAATCGATTATGCCGGATGAATAGACGATAACCGCGCCTATGATGAAGACGATGACGGCTATGAGGATGGCCTTCTTGCCGGGCCTGGATTTGGTTGCTCTCACAGCGGCCTTGAGGTTGGCGTCGTCCTCGCCCTCATCGAGGCCGAGGTCAGCGTCTTTTTCAATCGATTTTGTCAGTACGTCGGAAAATTCTTTTTCCACCCCGGCGTCGTCCGCTTCTGATTCAGCCAAAGGTTCGGCCTTTGGCGCTGATGCCATAGAGTCCCTGGCATAAGCGGCGGCGGAGATGGGCGAGGCCTTTACCTTCCCGGCGCCCTCTCTCTCATCTTCTTCGTCTTCGGAGCCTGTCCCTGAGCCTAAGTCCCAGTCGTCGGAAGGGGCGCTCTCCTTGCCAGGGGCCGTCTCATCGGCTGTCTTGCCCGCGTCGTCGAAGTTGAAGTCGAAGTCGAGCGCGGCCTTACCGGACTCCTCCGGCTTGAACTGGAAGCCTTCGTCGTTGTCATCGGCAAGGCCCTTAGGCGTTTCTTTTTCGGCAATCTCGCTGGAGGAAAACTTGAACTCGAACGGGTCCCTCTCGTCCTCATCGGACGCTTCGGCGGTGCGTTCGCTCGAGGCAAGGTCTTCCTCGTCAGGGGGCCTCTCAAAATCGAATTTCAGATTGAGGTCGGGCCTCGACTCGGGCTTTGGAATATTCGGCGCGCCGGTAAAAGAGGGGTCAAGGGACTTCTCGCCCTGTTTGGACCCGAAGACCTCCTCGACCTGGACCTCTTCGGCCTGAGGAGGCGGGGTGACTACAAAGACGTTCTGGCATTTGGTGCAACGCACCCTTACGCCATTGGCCGTGATCCTCGAATCATCGAGCCGGAACTTCGTAGAGCACTTATCGCACTGGATTATCATCTATTCCGTATTGGTTGGGGACGCTGAAAGAGACACTATCAACAAGAGATATTTAGCATATGCGCGGCGGCAATTCAAGATAATATAGATATTGTCCCTCAGACAATTATTTCGGACGGACAGGCCCGTAGGTTTAGCGTTTTAATCGTCGAATCCCACTTGACAGCCAAGGGCGCTCCTTATATCCTTTGGGTAATCCGAAGGACTCCACTATGCCGTCTGGACAATTCAAACCCCTTCTGTCTCCCTCTGATATAAGGGATACGGTTGATTCCCTCGCCAAAAAGATAGACGAGGACTACGCCGGAAAGACCCCTTTGCTCGTAGGCGTCTTGAAAGGCGCGTTCGTCTTCCTTGCCGACCTCGCGCGCGAAATCAAGACCGACGTCGAGATAGACTTTATCCAGGCCGTTTCTTACGGCAAGAGGGAGAGCCCGTCAACTGAAGTCCTCATAACCGGCGAGATAGGGACGGCTGTGAAAGGGCGGGATATAATAATAGTCGAGGGGATAATCGACAGGGGGACGACTGCACGCGCGGTCTTCGATTACCTCTCGTCAAAAGGGCCGGCCTCGATAAGGTTTTGCGCGCTACTTGTCCGTGACTCTCACTCGGGGCTTAATATCGACTATGCGGGGCGCTTAATCGGCCCGGGTTTCGTCGTCGGCTACGGCATGGATTACAAGGGCCTCCACAGGAACCTTCCCGGCATCCATATCGTGGAATAATCATGGGGGCACAGTGTTTCTCCAGCCGATAATCGACGCTCTACTCCTCCCAACGGCATTTCCAGAAGCCCCCGGCACAATCACGCTCGTTCAAACCCACGTCTCTTACCTGATATTTACCGATAAATTCGTTTACAAGATAAAGAAGCCCGTGGACTTCGGCTTTCTGGACTTTACGACGCTTGAGAAGAGGCGCTACTTCTCCGAAGAGGAGGTGCGCCTCAATTCCCGTCTCGCCCCTGGCGTCTACATCGGGGTCGTGAAAATCGTCTCAATCAAAGGGTCCATAAAAATCGAGGGCGTTGGTGAGGCGATCGAGTACGCGGTCAAGATGAAGAGGCTCCCGGAGGAGTCCATGTTGAAGCGCGCGCTCACGGATGGGGAGGTCCCGGAAGAGGTCATAAGAAGGGTCGCGCAAAGGGTCGCCGCGTTTCACGCGGGCGCGGAAACGACCGGACATATCGCCTCGTTCGGCCTCCCTGAGTTCGTCTCAAGGAACGCTTCCGAGAACTTCACCCAGACGGACCCGTTCGTCGGTAGGATTATAACAGGCGCGCTCCACGAGAGGCTTAAATACTGGACAGAGGGCTTTATTGAAGCGAACAGCGGCCTTTTAAGGGCCCGTGCAGGCAACGGGTCCGTCAGGGACTGCCACGGAGACATACACACCGAGCATATCTCGATCGCTGACGGCATAAACATCATCGACTGCATAGAGTTCAACGAGCGGTTCAGGTACGCCGATATTGTGGCGGACATGGCCTTTCTTTCGATGGACCTCGATTACCTGAACAGGAGGGACCTGTCAGAGGCCTTCGATGACGAGTACTTCAGGGCGTCAAAAGACGTTGAGGGCAGACGCCTCCTCGATTTTTACAAGTGTTACCGCGCCTGCGTCCGGGGCAAGGTCGAGGGGTTCAAGTCAACTGAGAAAGAGGTGCCGGAAGGAGAAAGGCTCTCATCAGTCCTCTCGGCGCGCTACCATTTTCATCTCGCAGGGCTCTATGCCTCGGAGTGGAGGCCTACGGTCGTGATGGTCAGGGGGCTCTCAGGCATCGGCAAATCGACGCTCGCGCGTATGATAGCGGATGTGACGAACCTGGCGGTCCTTTCGACAGATAACATCAGGAAAGTCCTCGCGGGGCTCAAGACAACGGAAAAGGCCCCGTCCCGATTCGGAGAAGGGATATACTCTGCCGAGTTCACAGAGATGACTTACATGGAGATGATCGCGAGGGCCGCCTCCCTCCTTGCCAAAGGCCGCTCCGTCATACTCGACGCGACCTTCTCAAAGGCCCGGCACGCTGAGGAGGCGCAAAAGGCCGCGTTAAGGGCGGGGGCGAGAGCGTACATTATCGAATGTGTGGCAGGGGATGAAACCGTAAAGGGACGGCTCCTTAAAAGGGACGCAGAATGCGCGGTCAAGGGCATGCCCGTATCGGACGCCGGGTGGGGGGTGTATCTCAAGCAGAAGGAAGGCTACGAGGCGGTGAGGCCGGATATAATCGTAAACTCCGAGAGGCCTTTTGAGGAGTCCCTCCCACGCTTGTTCGAGGAAGTTTTTGGTTGAGGGTTCCCGGGGGATATGCTTTAATAATTTAATGGCAGATTCTATCGTCCTCGTAAGCGGCGGCATGGACAGCGCCGTTACCGCCGCCATAGCGGCCTCCGTTGGGACCGCCGCATTTCTCCACATAAACTACGGCCAGAGGACTGAAGCGAGGGAGCTTAAGTCCTTTAACGCTATCGCGGATCACTTTTGCATCAGGGAAAGGCTCGTCGTAGACATAACCTACCTTAAAAAGATAGGCGGCTCGGCGTTGACGGATACCTCAATCGATGTGCCTGATGGTGACCTCGGAAGGCAGGATGTCCCGCTGACCTATGTCCCGTTCAGGAACGCGAATTTCTTGTCCATCGCCGTCTCATGGGCAGAGGTCATAGCCGCTAAAAACATATATATAGGCGCGGTCGAGGAGGACAGTTCCGGGTACCCGGACTGCAGGGAGGCGTTCTTTACCGCCTTCGAGAAGGCCGCAAACCTCGGAAAAAGGCCTGGTGCGGACATAAAAATAGCTACCCCCCTCATCCACATGAGGAAGGCTGAAATAGTAAGAAAAGGGCTGGAGCTTAAGGCCCCGCTCCATCTCACATGGTCGTGTTACAGGGACGAAACACTCGCCTGCGGCGAATGCGACTCGTGCCTTTTAAGGCTTCGGGGCTTTCATGAGGCGGGCGCGATAGACCCCATACCATATAGGCAGAAGGCAACTCTTTAGGCCCTGTCTCATAGATTTTAAAGATACGGAGGCGCGATGACTTTCCTTGAATTCCTGAAGATCAAGAAGGGCATAGATACGGACGGCAAGCAGATGTTCGAGTTCATGGACGATTACTATGACGAGTACCTTTTGTATTTAAGGGGCGTCAAGGAAGGTTGCGGCCCGAAGTGAGAGGGGTTAGGGGAGATTATGTTTGCTCCTCCCCTTAACAAGGGGAGGTTGGGAGGGGTGATTTTTGCTTTTCACCCTCTCCCCTCGTGGGAGAGGGCTAGCAATAGGGGGCGCTCTTCTGGAGATGAAATAAAAAAGGCGGGTCTCTTGGCCCGCCCACTTAAGCATAAGAAGCGCATCAAGGATACGGGTAGTATGGATACGGGTACGGGTATCTCTGCGGGTATGGTCCGTAAGGGTAGGACGGCCCGTACGGGTTGAACGGGTAGTAAGGGCTGTACGGCCCATAGTACGGGTAATACGGCTGTGCGAAGTCCGGAGGCTCCATCTTCTCGAATAGCTTCATCTCGATGGGGGTTATGATTGGGAACGGGTAGTCCATCTGCCCGATCTTCCTCGTCTCCACCCTGCTCACGACGCCGGCTACTGTGACCCGCTTTTCTTCCTTGTATACGTTGGCGTCAAGGTATTTTTTGGCCTCGATTATGAACCTGCCCCTGGAAGCCCCGTTTTCGGGCCTGTCGTCAAAGGAGAGGGCCGATTCAAGGACCTCGACCTCGGTAGTCGCCTCAAGATTGCTGGTGGCGAGAACTATGCCGCCCCAGACGACCTTTTTGCCTATGTAGCGCTCCGGGTCGGCCTGGACGTTTTCAATCGAGATGTTACGGTCTATGTCCTTGACCACTTCCTTTGTAAGGACAGAGCCGCAACCGTAAGACAGGAACAGTATCAAAAGCATCGGGATGAGCGCAAGGTTCTTCATAGTTTAATTTTATAGTTGTTTGGGGATTTGTCAATGCCAATTACGCCCAATTACCCGGAGCTTGAAGCCCAGAGGCTCGCGCCCTACGCCGTAAAGAGCGCGGAGACGAGGGGGCGCAAGCACCCGGAGGCCGAGCATCCCTTCAGGACCCCTTTCCAGAGGGACCGCGACCGTATCATCCACTGCCACGCGTTCAGGCGTCTTGAGTACAAGACCCAGGTCTTCGTATTCCACGAAGGCGACCACTACAGGACGAGGCTCACGCATACCATAGAGGTCGCGCAAATTTCCCGGACCATAGCGAGGGCCCTGGCCCTTAACGAAGATTTATCAGAAGCCATCGCGCTTTCCCATGACTTAGGTCACCCCCCGTTCGGCCACTCCGGGGAAAACGTGCTGAACGAGCTTATGTCAGACCACGGCGGCTTCGAGCACAACGCGCACAGCCTCCGGATAGTCGAGGAGCTTGAAAAGCGGTATCCGGGGTTCAACGGCCTCAATCTTACGTATGAGGTGAGGGAGGGGATAGTGAAGCACTCCTCCGAGCACGACAGGCCCGGGGTCAACTCCGAGTACGAAAAAGAAAAGTCCGCCTGCCTTGAAGCGCAGATAGCAGACCTCGCCGACGAGATAGCCTACAACAACCACGACATAGACGACGGGATATCCTCAGAGATGATAGACCCCTCCGCATTAAAGTCCGTCGACCTCTGGAGCGCGCACTTCGACGAGGTGAAGGCCCTTTATCCGGAGGCGGACTTCAAGGTGCTCAAATACCAGACCATAGTAAAGATAATAAACGCGCAGGTGACGGACCTCGTCGATACGGTCCTGAAGACGATCGAAACTGAAGGTATAAAATCTCTTGAAGATGTTAGACTGAGGGGTGTAGTGGCGCGCTTTTCCCCGGAGATGGACAAGAAGAACCGCCAGTTGAAAAAATTCCTCAAAGAGAACTTATATCGGCACCACAGGGTCGTGCGCATGGCGGACAAGGCCGAGCGGATAATAAAGGAGCTCTTCAAGGCGTACTTGCGCGCGCCGAAGCTCCTGCCGCCGCATGTCCATTCGCTTATCGATAAATCCGGCAGGGACAAGCACCGCGTCGTCTGCGACTACATCGCGGGGATGACGGACAGGTTCGCGCTGGATGAGTATAAGAAGCTTTTTGACCCGTATGAGAGGGTGTAGGTGAGGGCAGTCTATTTCTAATCCAGCTTTTCAAAATACGATTCTTCTATAACGCCGCTACCAACGAGGCGCATACATTCGTCCGGAACAGCAGACAGAGCCTTTGTTAACACTTCCTTCAATAGGTCGGCGTCTTGAGGAAAATCTTTTTTACCGTCCCATTCATCGCTTAGCCTTTCAGCGATAGCCTTTGCCCATTTGTTTATTGAATGACCCATGTTTTACCCCGCCCTATAGTTCGAGACTCGCTTCGATACCCATAGACTCGCAAAAAATGCGTAAGAGGTTCAATAAAGGAAACTGTATCGTCCGTTCCCTAAGAATCTAAGTATGCCTCTGTCCCGTAGCATCTGAAGCTGTTGTCTGATTTTTGCCTGTATATGCCTATTGTCAGGGTGCAAAACCTTTAGAGAAGATTCAAAGGCATACGCGTCTTTCAGTGAAAAATCCTTTTTTTTCATCTCCCTCAAAGTCTTCAACACATCGGCAGTCCATCCCCTCAGGTCGTATCTCTTATCACTTAAAAATTTAAACCGGTTATACTGGGCGCGCACAATATCCGGTTTGATGGATTGTCTTTCCCTTATGATTGAAATGCGGCCGTCAACCGGCAGTTGTTTTAAAACGATATTGCAGCCGACCCATCCGGCCCGGCGAGCGTCTGCGGAGAGGGGTTTTCGAGGTTCTACGCAGGAGGCTGAAAGAAAATAACGCGGGACTACTATCAGGTTTTCAACGAGATATTTCTGTGGATTATAATGCAGAAGAAAAAGGTTTGGCGCCTTGTTGCTTTTAACGGCATTAATCATCGGCGCGTATGCAGAGTCAAGCACTTTATCCCGCAACGGCTTGCTCCGGCTCTTAAGCTGATAAGTCTCAGAGCATTCGGAGCAAACAAAATCATAAACCGATGTGTTATCAGGAGCGTGGTCGAGGCTCTTTTTTTCGCAAGAGGCGCAAAAAAGATTTCTTCCGCACCAGTCTTCGGTAAGGACACGCGCAATTTGAGACGGACTTTTGTAGCCTTTAGCTTTTTCAAGGTCGAAGGTCAGTTTCACAACACTAAGCTTATAGACAAACTATGGACAATGTCAATAGTTTGATCAATAATCCAATAATCGATTAAAAATTGAATAGCAGTGTTTTTATATAATGCGAAAAGGTTTTAACCGATGAAATCTTACATTTTTATTACCTCCGAGGGATTTACTTTCCAGCCGGATTCCGACTCTCCGATACCTGACATTGAGAATTGTCAGGTACTTGGGTTTGGAAGCGGGGTAGACTCTGATGATGCCTTTCGTAATTTTTTGAAGGAGAACGAGTTTCTTCTTGATACATCTTTTGTCGAAGTTACAGCGTTAGAACTCGCAAACAATGAAGAAAGATATTTCTATTTGAAGAATCCTTGAAATTGTAGTTATTTAAAAAAATAGGTTTTCCTTACTCATATACCAAACTCATGTACCAATTTTTTCAGAATTAGAAGGAATTTTGAAAGGATTTACTGCTGTGAGAAAAGAAGGCTAAGCCCTTCCAGCCACGTTCTCCAGCCCCGGCCCCGGCCTCCCTATGTAGTACCCCTGCGCGTAATCTACCCCGTACTCCCGGAGGATTTCGAGCGTCTCGGCCCTCTCCACGAACTCGGCTACGGTCCTGATCTTCAATTCCCTTGCGACGTCCACGATCGTTCTTACGAACAAGCGGTCCTTATGGTCGGTGTCGAGCTTCTTTATGAAAGACCCGTCGATCTTCAGGAAATCCACGTCCATCATCTTGAGGTATGTGAAAGAGGAGAAGCCCACGCCGAAGTCGTCGAGCGAGAACTTGCAACCCATCTCCTTGAGCGTATTAATGAAACGGACGGCCATGTCAACGTCCTTGACCGCCGCCGTCTCCGTTATCTCGAATATGAAGTGTTTTGCCATCTCCCCGGCCCCGGCTATCCTGCCCTTCAGGAAGGAGAGGAAGTCGCTGTCCCCGAGGTTCTTCCCCGATATGTTCATGGAGAAAGTCATCCCGTCCACAGGCCTTAAGTCCCTGAACCGGAAGGCCTTGTCTATTATCATCCTGTCGATATGTTTTATTATGCCGAACGTCTCGGCTATCTCTATGAACCTGCTCGGCGGCAGTATCTCGCCGGTCTCGTCCTGCATCCTCGCCAGCACCTCGAAGTGGTTTACCGTGTTGCTCTTGAGGTCCATGATGGGCTGGAACCAGGGCAGGAACCTCCCGTCCTCTATCGCGCTCACTATGCGGTTCTTCCAGGAGAGCCTGCTCTGCATGTTCTCGAGGTCCCGGTCTTCGGGCTCGAATATATGGCACCTGTTCCTGCCGAGGGTCTTGGCCCTGTATAGGGCCGCGTCCGCCTTGGTAAGGAGGCCCATCGAGTCCTCGGAGTGCTCCGGATAGAGCGCGCCTCCTATGCTGATGGTCATTCTCTCGGGTGTCGCGGAGGAGATGGACTCCACGCCCGCGCGGACCGCCTCGGCAACGGCGACGGCCTCGTCCCTTGCGGCGCACCCGAAAAAGACCGCGAACTCGTCGGCGCTGAGGCGGGAGAGCAGGACCTCCCCGGCGCAATCACTCCGTAGGCGGGGATTGTTTTCAGAGAGCGTCAGCAGGAGCCTTGCCACACTTTTCAAGGCCTCGTCGCCGGTGTTGTGGCCGTAAGAATCGTTTATGAGCTTGAAGCCGTCGATGTTCGCCACAAGGAGCGAGTAAGCGCGCCCTTCGACCCGGTTGCAGGAGAGCGTCTCCTCGAGGCGCGACAGGAACCTGGCCCTGTTGAGGAGGCCGGTCACGGGGTCGTATTGGGCGAGGTACTTTATCCTTGCTGAGCTCTGTCTCTTTTCAGTGATGTCCTCCTGGATGGCAAGGTACCCGGTTGTCTCGTCGGACTCGTTCTTAAGCGGCGTTATCACGCTCTCCACCCAGTATTCCTGGCCGCCCTTCTTTTCTTTTTTCAGGACCCCGCTCCAGGGCTTGCCCTCCAGCACCCCCTTCCATATGTTGCGGAGGTCTTCACGAAGGTCCGGATCGGTCTGAAGGTCCCAGGGTGTCCTGCCTATCACCTCAGACCCCTTGTACCCGGTAACCTTTTCGAACATGGGGTTCACGAACCGGATAAGGCCGCCCGCGTCCGTGACGAAGACGATGTTCGCGCTCTGCTCGATTATCGTCGAGAGCTTCCTTACCTCCTGCTCGGCCCTCTTCCTCTCGTTTATCTCGGCCTGGAGCTCGGCGGTCCTTTGTCTGACCTTTTCCTCCAGGGTCTCGTTCAGGGACTGGAGCGCGTATTCGGCCTCAAAGAGCTTGCGGTACTGGCGCATCGCGTTTTCGTATGTCGAAAGGAGGAGCTCCATTATCGCCCCTCTCCCCGCGGAGATGATATGCCTCTTGCCGTCGATCTCGACTTCGAGGCCCCGGGAGGTCTCGGTTATCCTCCCCTCGTCCGTGCCGGACAGGAGGCGGCTTATGGTTGAGAGGAGGAGGTCCGGGTCATAGGGCTTGGTTATGTACTCGTCGGCCCCTGAGTCGAGCCCCTTTATGACATGGTTTTTTTCTATGAATACGGTGAGTAGTATGACCGGGATATCGCGGAGACCCTCATCCTTCTTTATCGCTCGGCACACCTCATACCCGTCGATCAAAGGCATCGCAATGTCGCTTATCACCAACGCGGGTCTTCTCTGTCTTATCATCTCGAGCGCGTGAAAGCCGTCCCGGGCAACGGCGGCTTCGTAGCCGGCCAAGGAGAGGGTCTTCTTAAGCACCTCTGCCTGAACCGCGCTGTCCTCTATGATGAGTATCTCTGTCCCGGGATGGTATGCGAGCTTCGGCGGGATTTTGTCTGATATTGTCTCTTCCAGCATATAACGGCCTTTTTTGAACTGCCTGGAGGTATGGACTATTTTTCATGTATACTCTATCCAAAAAAGCTTAATTAGTCAAAAAATGATTTCAAAAATAAAGCTAAATGGAAAATTAGTACAAAAACCGGCAAAAAAACAACGGCGCCTCTTGGCCCCCTTTCAGGGACAGGCCTCGGAAATGTCATATGCGCGGTCCTTGGAATGCGGTAATATTTCCGATTGAATGCCGGGGCCTTTTGTAGTATCCTTAAATGATTGGCTTTTGGGCAAATTTTCAATATCGAGGAGGTTTTTTGTATGGGTGACTGCGGAAGTTGCGGGCCGTCCGGCGGCGGGCCGTTTTCAGAAGGTGTTGAGCTTGTAGAGTTTGTCTATCAGGCGCACGGTGGGGCTGTCCGGAACGCGCCTATCCCGGACGGAGGGTTGAAGATAAAGTGCCAGGGGTGCGGCGAGGGTTTTGTCTTGAAGACATTCGTCGGAAAGTGCCCCAAGTGCGGAGGAGTTCACGCGGTCTCGCCCCCGAGGTGCGAGGACCCGGAGAACGTCCAGTTCGCGGGTATTGGGTACAAGCTCCCTGAAGACAAATAAAAAACCCTAATTTTTATAGGTAGCATTTAAGTCGATTAGAAAGCCCCCCTCCGGAAGGAGGGGGGCTTTTTTTTGGAACCGGCCTTCGTTAAATTCATGAGAATGCCTTGCAAGACGACCTCCCCTGGCCCCTCCTTGGTAAGGAGGGGAGCTTAAACTCCTCCCCTTTTTACAAGGGGAGGCAGGGAGGGGTCAGGCAGGACACTTCTCATTCAGCAGTTCGAACGCCTGGTTCAACTGCGCGTGGCTCCCGAGGATGACGAGTATGTCGCCGTCTTCGATCAGGTAATCCGCCGGGGGGTTCGTCCGCGCCTCGCCATTCCGGACAATCGCTATGATAGTCGCCCCGGTCTTTTTCCTTAAGTCCAGCGCGGCGAGCGTCTTGCCGGCGACCATGCAACCCTTGTCCACATAGAATGTGTCCATCACGGTCTTCTCAAGTATCGCCGTCAGTTTTGTGAGCCTCTCTCCGGCTATCGACGGGTTCCGGAACATCGCGTACCCTTCCTGCCTTATAAGGTCTATCTGGTTCTGGATGATGTTCCCGGGGACGCGGTAATCGCGGAGGACGCGCGCGAATATCTCGACAGAGGTCTCGAACTCCTCGGGTATCACCTGGTTCGCGCCGAGCCTGTAAAGGTCTTCTACCTCCTTTAAATAGCGGGTCCGGACGAGTATCGAGACCGCCGGGTTCTGGTCGCGCGCGGTCTTTACGATCCTCCTAGTGCTTATCGGGTCGGATATGGCGACGACTACCATCTTGGCGGTATCCACGCCAAGCGCCTTTATTATCTCAGGGTGGGAGGCGTCGCCGAAGACGGCCTTGTGCCCTCCGGACTTGGCCTCGCGGACCCGCTCCATGTTCACGTCCATTATGACGTGGGTTATCGCGGTCTCTTTGAGGACCCGCGCGAGGTTCCGGCCGTTTACGCCGTAGCCGACGATGATAACATGGTTGGAGAGGGAGGACTTTTTCACGGACTCTCGCGCGTGTCTGCCGAGGCGCCTGCCGACGCCGAGCGCTATCTTCGACGACCTCTGGAAGATGAACGGGGTCGCGGCCATCGTGATTATCGCGGACGCGAGGAGCCCCTGGTAGAGACTTTCGCCGAGTAGCCCGAAGTCTTCACCCATCTTTATGAGTATGAACGAGAACTCGCCTATTTGCGCGAGGTTGAGCCCCGCCGCTATCGAGAGCCTCAGGGGATATTTCAATATCTGCCCCACGCCGACGAGCGCGAGGGACTTTATCGCCATGATGGCTATTACGACCCCGATGATGACCGGGAGGTTGGAGATGAGATAATGAAAATCCAGGAGCATACCGATGGAGATGAAAAAGAGGGATGAGAACGTGTCGCGGAACGGTATGACGTCGGCGACTATCTGGTCGGAGTACTCGGACTCCGATATCGCGAGCCCGGCTATGAACGCGCCTAATGCGAGCGAGAGGCCGAAAAGCGAAGTGACAAGCGCGGTCCCGAGGCAGACGAGGACTATCGTGAGTATGAAGACCTCGCGGTTCCGGAGCTTCACTACCTGGTTAAATAACCTGGGGATGAGGTATGTGACCGCGATGACTATTATGAAAAAGGCTATTATGGAGAGGCCGAGCCCGCGCGCTATCTCGATTGTCGAGGAGGCGCCCTTGCCCCCGATCGACTGTATCACCATGACCATCAAAACGACGCAGAGGTCCTGAAAGATAAGTATGCCGAGCGAGAGGTTCCCGTGGGGGGAGTTGACCTCGCCCTTGTCCAGCAGGAGCTTCAATACTATGGCTGTGGATGACAGAGAGATGATGAAGCCTAACAGGAGAGAGACCTGCATTGGGTAGCCGAGGAGTATCCCGACGGCGAAGACGACAAGTACGGTGATGCCCACCTGAAAGCCGCCGCCGAGTATCCCCTCTCTTCTCAAAGAGAGCATCCTCGTTATCGAGAACTCTAATCCGATGGTGAAGAGTAGGAGGACGATGCCTATCTGCGAGAGGGTCTCGACCGTGCCGATCTCGGTAACAAGCCCGAAGCCGTAAGGGCCGATGATGACGCCGGTCACAAGGAAGCCGATGACCGTCGGGAGCCCCATTCTCGTAAGGAGGATAGAGATGGGGACCGAGATCGCCATGAGGATGACTATGTCTGTGAGAAGAGGTATGTTTTCCATTTATGGCCGCGAAAGGGGCTTTAGGTCAAAATAGCATTTTTTCGAGGAGGGTTGCAAGGCGGGTTGCGAGGGGCGCAAAAGGCGTGTGTTCTAAACAGTCCCCTCTCCCCTTGCGGGAGAGGGGAAAGGACGAGGGGGGCAGGGGCAAATTTATTTTCCCGTGCCGGGCTTCTCCTTCTGCTTGAGCGCCGCTATCTCCTTTTCCAGCGCATCTGTCTCAGCCTCTATCTTTCTTATCTCCTCTATGAGCTTCTGGACCTCTGTCCTTGAGAGGGGGTTTTCCCAGGGGACCCTGGAGGATTCATATACTATGCCGCCGATTTCAGCGAAGTGCTTCTCGGCCTTCTTGTGGAGGGTGTGTGTCCGAAGACGCAATTTGCCGATCTTCGCGTTCTCCTTTACGGCACTCCAGCCCTCTTCCACCGCTTTTTTAAGCTCGTCGTTCACATTGTCCCAGAATCCCATGTCGGTCTCCTTTTATACCCCCATGATAATAGCCTGCAAAGGCGGCTGTCAAGCCTAATCGGCTGGATAAACGCTGGATTTACCGCAAGGGCATTCTGAATTCCTTTGCAAGGTCCATTTGTTTTAAAGTATACTGTGAGGAAAATAAAAATCCGGGATTAAGGGACAATGACGAGGAAAGCGCACATAATAGACGGGAAAAAGATATCAGCCGAGGTGCGTGGGGAGCTCAAGGCCGAGGTCGCGGCCCTTAAGGCAAAGGGGCTAACTCCAGGCCTCGCGGTAGTCCTCGTCGGCGAGAACCCCGCCTCCCAGATATACGTCAGGAACAAGACAAAGGCCTGCGAGGAGGTGGGGATAAAGTCCTTCCAGCACACGCTCCCAGGCAACGCGAAAGAGGAGGAGCTAATCTCCCTCATAAGGGACCTTAACGCCGATAGCAGTGTCCACGGCATACTCGTCCAGTTGCCGCTCCCCTCGCACATGGATTCGGACTCCGTACTCGACCTCATATCGCCATCCAAGGACGTAGACGGCTTCCACCCGTACAACATGGGGAGGCTTATGATAGGGAACGCGCTCCTCCAGCCCTGCACGCCATACGGCATAATGAGGTTGCTGGATTCGACGGGCATCGACGCATCGGGCAAGAACGCCGTCATCATAGGCAGGTCCAACATAGTCGGCAAACCAATGGCCATGATGCTCCTTAAGAGGAACGCTACCGTTACCATCTGCCACTCGAAGACAAAGGACCTCCCTGAAAAGGTGCGGGATGCCGACATACTCGTCGCGGCCATAGGCAGGGACAGATTCGTCAAGGGCGACTGGATAAAGGAGGGCGCAATCGTGATAGACGTCGGCATGAACCGCGCCTCTGACGGAAAGCTCACAGGGGACGTCGATTTCGAGGCCGCGTCTTTAAGGGCCTCTTACATAACCCCGGTCCCAGGCGGGGTCGGCCCCATGACGATAGCAATGCTCCTTAAAAACACGGTCGCGGCCGCGAGGAAGGCCTCCGGCCTCTAACCATACCATCCATGATAATCACGAAGAAAAAAGATATAGAGAAGATAGTAGAGGCGCTCAAAGGCAAGAAGACCGTCTGGCTCTTCGGGTGCGACTCCTGCGCCGAGCAGTGCCAGACAGGCGGCAGGAAAGAGCTCGAAGAGATGTCGAGGGTCTTGACCGAGCGCGGGTTCGAGGTCGCGGGGTCGTCGCTACCCGAGGAGACCTGTTACAGGCAATTGGCGATGCGCGAGTACAGGACAAAAGAGGCCCTGCCAAAGGCGGACGCGGTCCTTGTCCTTGCCTGCGGCGCGGGCGTGCGCACAGTCGCCGACGTCGCGGAAGAGACCCAGCCGGTGCTCCCGGCACTCGACTCCATTTTCCTTGCGACGGTTGAGAGGGTCGGCAGGTTTTACGAGGGGTGCTCGCTATGCGGCGAGTGCGTGCTCATTGAGACAGGCGGCATCTGCCCGCACACGGAGTGCCCGAAGGGGCTCTTGAACGGCCCGTGCGGAGGGGTAGTGGACGGCATGTGCGAGGTAAGCCCGGACAACGAATGCGCCTGGGTAAGGATATACAAGAGGCTCAAGGAGCAGGGCAGGCTCCACCTTATGAAAAAGATCACGCCCCCCAAGGACAACTCCATCGGCGTCAGACCCAGGAACGTGTTGCTCCGCGAGGCCGCCCGCCCCATCCAGAAGAAGCGCTGACCAGCGTCTTTCACTTGACAGGGAAGGGCGCGGCTATTATCATCCCCTTATCTCACCTACCTAAAGGTCTTTGCCTCATGCGCAATTACGCGAAAACCGCCATAACAGTCGCCCTCCTCGCCCTTTTACCAACAGGCGCGAGCGCGGAGGAGCAAGGGAAAGAGATGTTTCTCTCCCTTAAGGACGGGGCTGTTTTGGTCCTCGGGAACAACCTGGACATAACGATAGAGCGGGTCTCCCCCGAGATAGCCGAGGCAGGGATATTGGCCGAGGAGGGCGCCTTTGACTTAAGCCTCTTCGGATCGATGAAGAGGCAGGACGTCATGACCCCATTGAGCGCGCGCGAAAGCGTCTCACTCGGCGGGCTCTCAACGCTTGACTCGACTACATACAGCCTTGAGACCGGCGTAACCGGCAAATCCAGGTACGGGACCGAGTACACGCTTGAAGTAAGGAACGACTGGACCTCGGAGACGCTGAACGCCTTCGACTACGAGTACCAGTCCTTCACCGGCTTTACCGTCACACAGCCTTTGCTTAAAGGCTTCGGGGAGGACTCCAACATCGCGGAGCTTAAAGTGGCGCGGAAGGACAGGGACATATCCGTCCACAGGCTCAAGCAGAAGATACTCGACACCGTCGCCGAGTTCGGTCTTAAGTTCTGGGACCTCGTCAGGGTCCGCGAGGAGCTTAAGGTACGGGTGGAATCGCAGAACCTCGCCGGGACGCTCTATAATATAAACAGGAAAAAGCTCGATGCCGGGGCGATTTCCGCGCTTGAGGCCGTGCAGGCCGAGGCCGCCGCGGCGGCGAGGAAGGACGACGTCATAGTCGCGCTAAAATCCGTCAAGGACACGGAGAACGCGATAAAGATGCTCATCGCCTCTGACCTCCACGCCATAAAGGACACCGAAATCATTCCCTCGCCCGACTCCCCCCTGAAGGCCGAGGACGAGGGGTACGAGGAGAGCGTGAAAAAAGCAGTCGCAACGCGCCCCGACTACCGCGAGACAATCGCGGTAATAGACAAGGGGCGTTTGCAGGCAGTCTTTGCAGAAGACCAGAAGCGCCCCGAGGTCGACCTTGAGGCGAGCTATGGATATAACGGCATAGGGGACAGATTCAGTTCATCCTTCGATCTCGACTCCCCCGAGTGGACGATAGGGCTCTCATTCAGCTACCCCATAGGCAACAGGGCCGCAGTGGGGGCGCTAACTGCCGCGAGGCTTGAGACGGACCAGGCGGTCTTGAGGCTCCGGAGGCTCGAACAGCAGATAATACTTAACATCGACAACGCGCTTAAGGACATAGGGTCCGGGAGGGCCCGGCTGGAGGCCGCGCGCATAGCGGCAAACCTTACAAGGGAGTCGCTCGTGGCCGAAGAGAAGAAGCTCTCGGCAGGCAGGTCCACTACCTTCAATGTACTCCGCATACAGGAGGACCTCGCGAAGGCGCGCCTGAACGAGATAGCCGCGTTCTCAGACCTCAATAAGGCGATAATCACCTATTACAGGGAAAAGGGGACGCTCCTGGACGAGCTCTCCATAAAGATGGACTGAAGACAATGGGTCTCTTGAAGAAGAAGGCAATATTCTACGCGATACCCGCGCTCGTCGTCATTGCGGGTGCGATATTTTTCTTTACAGGCGCGGGCAAACCCGTGAACGACGCTCTCCCGATAAAGACCGCGAAGGCCCTCCGTGGGGATTTGAGGATCGAGGTCGTCTCAGCCGGGGTCGTCTCACCCGACGTCGAGGTCGTCGTCAAAAGCAAGGCCGGCGGGGAGATAACGGAGTTCCCTTTTAACGAGGGAGACACGGTCAAAAAGGGGCAGGTGATAGTAAAACTCGACCCCAAGACGGAAAGGGCGCGAGCGAACCAGGCCGAGGCGAACCAACTGATGGCAAAGGCGCGGCTTGATAAGGCGCGGATATCTTTGAAGGATGTCTCCGTGAAGCTCTCCCGCCAGAGGAAGCTCTTTCAGGAAGGGATAATATCAAGACAGGAGCTCGACGACGCGGAGGTCTCGATAGAAAAGGCGCGGACCGACATCGCACTCTCCGAGGCCGAGCTACTGCAGTCCCGGGAGGCCCTGAAAGAGGCGAACGACAGGCTCTCGGATACGGAGATAAAGGCCCCGTTCGCCGGGACGATATTGAAAAAATTCGTAGACCGCGGGCAGGTGATATCCTCTACTGTTTCCTCGGCCTCCGAAGGCACTCAGATATTCAGCATCGCCGACCTCGATAAGATCCGCGTCGTAGCCGAGGTCGACGAGGTGGACATCGCGAGGATCGTCCCAGGCCAGGAGGCCTCGATAAAGATTGACTCCATGCCCGAGAAGGCCTTCGCTGGGACGATAGAGAGGATAGCGCCGAAGGGCAAGGTCGCGAGGACTGTGACGGTCTTTGAAGTAGTCGTCGCCATAACCGATAAGGACAAGGCGCTCCTCAAGCCGGGCATGACCGCCGACGTAAAGGTCCTCACAAAGCTCGTAACAGGCGCGCTCCTCGTCCCAAAAGAGGCGGTTAAAACCAAAGACGGCGGAACGGGCGTCTATGTGATGGAGAACGGCGCGCCCAGGTGGACGCCTGTAAAGACCGCCGAGACTAACGGAGTCCATACGGTCGTCTCAGAGGGCATAGGGGACGCCTCCGAGGTCGTCACCTCATTGATAAACGCCAACGGCGGGAAGACCCAGAAGAAGAGGTTCTTCTTCTAATTCTGGATGCCAAAGCATCTCCGGGCCTGATAGAGTAGATGCAGCACAGACGCTCGATACGAACTTTGCCCGTCCGGCAAGGACTGCTCGGCGCATGGCTGTTGGTTGATCCCCTCTTTTTTAAAGAGGGGTTGGGGGGGGATTATCTCAAAGAGTTTTTTTAATCCCCCTGAATCCCCCTTTAGAAAAGGGGGAGAACATCCCCTTCTCTCAGGGGCTCACCCTATAAACCATTTATCAAAATTGATAGAACTCACTTCCATAACAAAGAAGTACATGATGGGCTCCTCGGAGGTCGACGTCCTTAAGGGCGTCGACTTGAAGATAGAGTCCGGCGAGTTCGTCTCCATAATGGGCCCTTCAGGCTCAGGCAAATCCACTCTCATGAACATAATCGGGTGCCTCGACAGGCCGACCGGAGGCTCGTACATCTTGAACGGGACGAGGGTCGACGAGATGGACGAAGAGGCGCTGGCGAAGGTGAGGAACACTAACATCGGGTTCGTCTTCCAGACCTTCAACCTCCTTGCGAGAGAGAGCGCGACGGAGAACGTCGAGCTCCCGTTATTATATTCCGGGGTAAAGGAGCCGAGGGCGCTTGCCGTCGAGGCGTTAAAAGAGGTGGGGCTCGGCCACAGGCTCGGCCACAGGCCGAACGAGCTCTCGGGCGGGGAGAGGCAGAGGGTCGCGATAGCCAGGGCGATAGTCCTTAACCCATCGATAATACTCGGGGACGAGCCTACCGGGAACCTCGACTCCAGGACAGGCGCCGAGATAATGGACATACTTAAAGACCTGAACGCGAAAGGGACGACCCTCGTAGTAGTCACGCACGACCCCGCTATCGCGGCGCACTCGCAACGGGTCATAAACATAATGGACGGCGTTATAACGGGCAGGGCCGGCTGATGTTAATCTGGCAGGTCATAAAGGTCGCGTGGAGGTCCATCCTCGCGAACAAGATGAGGACCGCCCTTACCATGCTCGGCATCATCATAGGGGTAGCCGCGATAATCGCCATGTTGTCCCTCGGCGAGGGGGCGAAGAAGCAGGTGATGGAGTCCATCTCGAGGTTCGGGACGAACCAGTTGAAGGTAAGGCCGGGCGCCGCGCGCCTCGGGCACGTCCGGACAGGGTCGGTAGAGAACCTCACCATGGACGACGCCGAGGCGATAAAAAGAGAGGTCCCCGGCATCCGGAGCATAAGCCCGTCTGTCGGCTCCACGGGCCAGCTCAAGTACGCGAACAGGAACGCGACGTCCCTGATAACCGGCACGACCCCGCTATTCATGGAGATAAACAACTTCCCTGTGGCGGAAGGCAGGTTCTTCGACGAGACGGACATCAAACTCATGAAGAGGGTCGCCGCTATCGGCACCACGGTGAGGAAAGACCTCTTCGAGGACGGCCCCGCCATAGGGGAGGAGATAAAGATAGAAGGGCAGACCTTCACGGTCATAGGCATCATGTCGATGAAGGGGCAGACTCCGTGGTTCGACCCCGACGACCAGGTCTTTATCCCTGTCTCCACGTACATGAGGAGGTTATATAACCAGGACTTCCTTAACGACATAAACATCCAGGTCGAGAGCTACGAGGAGATCCCGGATGTGAAGAAGGGGATTGAGCGGGTCCTGCGCGCCCGCCACAGGATACCCGAAGGCGTGGAAAGCGACTTCTCGATAAGGGATTTTTCCGAGATGATAGCTACGATGCAGAAGACCTCCCAGACCTTCTCCATCCTTTTATCCGGCATAGCCGCCGTCTCTCTCCTCGTCGGCGGCATAGGGGTCATGAACATAATGCTCGTTTCGGTTACGGAGCGTACGAGGGAGATAGGCATACGCATGGCCGTCGGCGCGCGCAGAAGCGACATACTCCGGCAGTTCCTGATTGAAGCGCTCGTCATAACCGTTTCCGGCGGGCTCATAGGCATCGCGCTCGGCGTAGGGCTCGGCGCGTCGATATCCTATTTCGGGGACTGGGAGACTGTCATAACCCCGTCGTCCATCGCGCTCGGGTTCTTCTTTTCGGTCCTCATCGGGCTCATATTCGGCATATACCCGGCAAGAAAGGCCTCGCTGCTTGACCCGATAGAGGCCTTGAGATATGAATAGCAAAAATCGTTATTTTCAAAATAGTCAAAAGCCGGATATTCGCGCGCAAAGACCCGTGGAAAATGAATGAAGACGGCCTTCATCTACTCTGAAAAATTCGGCTCGTTCCATTACGGCCTTGACCACCCGATGAGGCCGGTGAGGCTCAAACTCGCCTATGAGCTGATGGAGGAGCTGAAACTATTAGGCCTCCCGGACTCCGGGATAGTCCCTGCGCGGCAGGCGACGGACTCCGAGCTCGAGCTCTTTCATACGCGGGAGTATGTGAGGGTCCTTAAAGAGGCGAATACCGGGATAATCCCGGTCGATGGCTCTGTCCACGGGCTCGGCTTCGGAGACAACCCGGTATTCAACGGCGTCTACGAGTGGTCCGCGTGGTCTGCCGGAGCCTCCATACAGGCCGCCGAGCTCGTCGCGAGCGGCAAGGCGAAAACAGCCTTCAACATCGCCGGAGGCCTCCACCACGCGATGCCGAACAGGGCCTCGGGGTTCTGCTACATAAACGACGCGGCTGTTGCGATAAAGCGCCTGGTAGCCCTCGGAAAGCGCGTCGCCTACATAGACATCGACGCCCACCACGGCGACGGGGTAGAGTACGCGTTCTATGACACCGACCGGGTGCTTACCATCTCTCTCCACGAAAACGGCCAGTGGCTTTTCCCCGGCACCGGGTTTGTGACGGACACAGGGGTAGGCGTTGGAAAGGGCTATTCCGTAAATGTGCCCATGCCGCCCTCTACACAGGACGCGCTTTACCTGAAGGCCTTTAACGCCATAGTCCCGCCGTTCATCGAGGCCTTTGCTCCTGACGTTATAGTCACACAGCTCGGCGTCGATTCCTTTGAGACAGACCCGCTGACACACTTGAGCCTTACGACAAACTCCTTCGAGAAGATGGTCTTAGCCTTCCGCTCTTTCAATATACCGTGGGTGGCGCTCGGCGGAGGCGGTTATGACTTGAGCAACGTCGCGCGCGCCTGGACGCTCGCGTGGGCGGTAATGAATAACATCAAGCCGCCAGTAAACATCCCGGAAGAGTTTCTCCGGAAGAATGGCGACATATTCAGGGCAAAGGCGCTCCGGGACCTCCCCCTTGCCTTGTTCCCCATGAGAGACGAGGAGATCAGACAGGTCGATGAGGACATCGCCTTTCTGATAAACAAAGTCCTGCCTGTCGTCAAGGCCGGGAAGGCTTGAAGGCCGTCTGTTGACGGGAAGACCTTAAGCTGATAACTTGAAATAAGGCGAACATGATCATAGGCATACCTAAAGAGATAAAAGACAACGAATTCAGGGTTGCGCTCGTACCATCCGGCGCGCGCACGCTTAAAGACGCGGGCCACAGAGTCCTCGTCGAAAAAGGCGCAGGCTCCGGGTCCGCCATAACGGACACCGAGTACGCGGAGGCCGGGGCCGAAATAGTATCCGCGAAAGACGCTTGGGGGGCCGGCCTCGTCGTAAAGGTAAAGGAGCCGAGGCCCTCTGAATACGCCTATTTCAGGGACGGTCTTTCCATATTCACATTCTTTCACCTCGCCGCGGACGCAACGCTCGCCGAAGAGCTTATAAAAAGAAATGTCACCGCCGTCGCCTACGAAACGCTCGAAGCCACTGACGGCTCTCTACCCATACTCACGCCCATGAGTGAGGTTGCCGGAAGGCTCTCAGTCCAGGTCGGGGCGCACTACCTGATGAAGACATACGGCGGACGAGGCGTGCTCTTAAGCGGCGTCCCAGGTGTCGAGCGAGGCAAGGTCGCCATCCTCGGCGCGGGTGTCGTCGGCGTGAACGCCGCGCGCATAGCCGTCGGCCTTAACGCCCATGTGACAATGCTCGATACCCGATCCGAGAGGCTCAGGCGGATAGAGGAGATATTCGGCTCAACCGTTGCAACCTTATCTTCAAGCGCCCACAATATCGAGCTCTCCATAAAGGATGCGGACCTCGTCATAGGCGCGGTCCATGTCCCAGGCAACAGGACCCCGAAGCTCATACGCAGAGAAATGCTAAGGGACATGAAACAGGGGGCGGTCATCGTCGACGTATCAGTAGACCAGGGCGGGTGTATCGAGACGATAAGGCCGACGACACACTCGGACCCGGTCTATGAGATAGACGGCGTCATCCACTATGGCGTCGCCAACATGCCGGGCGCGGTCCCGAGGACCTCCACCTTCGCACTCACCAACGCAACACTCCCATACCTCCTGACGCTTGTGAACTGCGGGGTCGAAAAGGCCATATCAGAGGACGCCGCGATAAGAAAGGCCGTAAACATCCACAAAGGCAGTGTCACGCACCCGGGGGTCGCCATCGCCCTCTCAAAAGACTTCTGCCAGCCCTGAAAAACGCCCGCGCCTCACCCCCTCTTTGCCCGCCCCAAACCCTCAGAAAATCCGTGTTTTTTCTTGACTTTGTCCTTTTAAATAAGATACTTTTAAACATTGCATTCCGGCCTTTGGAGGCCGCCCCTTGAAGATATTTGGGGGAAACTTCCTTGAGCGGGTTTGAGAGAATTTTTACAAAAAAAGTCCTCTCAATATCTAAGGGGCAAGAACATTGAAAGGGTCTCTATAATAGTGGAAAACAGGAGCGCTGAGTTTTTAACCCGCGCAACAAAGCTCAAGGAGCTTAAGGAAGCGGGGGTTAACCCGTATCCCAATGACTTCAAGCCCGAGACGACCGCGAGCGAGGTCGTCAGGGGTTTCGGCGCGCTTACGAAAGAAGAGCTTGAGGCCAAAAGGCACCCGGTCTGCATAGCGGGCCGCATCATGGCCATAAGGGATTTCGGCAAGGCGTCGTTCATTCAAATTCAGGACATGTCCGGGAGGCTCCAGGCCTACATTAAGAAGGACTTCCTCGGCGAAGATGGATACGCCCTCTTCAAGAAGTGCGACATGGGCGACATAGTAGGGGTCGGCGGCACGCTCTTCAGGACAAGGACGAACGAGCTCACAATTGAGGTGACGGCCTTAAGGCTCCTTTCCAAGGGGCTCCACCCGTTGCCCGAGAAGTGGCACGGGCTGACCGACGTTGAGGCCCGCTACCGGCAGAGATACCTGGACATCATGGTGAACCCCGAGGTCAAGGAAGTATTCCTCAAGCGTTCGATGATAGTCCAGTACATAAGGGAGTTCCTCACATCGCGCGACTACATCGAGGTAGAGACGCCTATGCTCCAGCCCATACCAGGCGGAGCCGCGGCAAAGCCCTTCAAGACATATCACAACGCGCTCTCCATGGAGCTCTACATGAGGATCGCCCCTGAGCTGTATCTGAAAAGGCTCGTCATCGGCGGGTTAGAGCGCGTATTCGAGATAAACCGTAACTTCAGGAACGAGGGGATTTCCACCCAGCACAACCCCGAGTTCACGATGCTTGAGTTCTATCAGGCCTACGCGACGTTCGAGGACCTCATGGATTTAACGGAGGAGCTCGTCTCCGCGCTCGTAATTAAGATCCACGGCAGGCTCAAGATATCGTATCAGGGGCAGGAGCTCGATTTTACCCCGCCGTGGACGAGGATTTCCGTTTACGACGCCATAAGGAAGTACGCGAACGCCCCGGAGGAGATATTCACGAACAAGGCAAAGGCCCTTGAGTTCTCTAAAAAGCTCGGGATCGAGGTCGCGCCTGGCTTGAGCCACGGCAAGGTGCTCATAGAGATATTCGAAAATACCGCCGAGCACAGGTTCTCGCAACCGACATTTGTAACGCTCTACCCGCTCGACGTCTCGCCTCTGTCCAGAAAAAACGAGAAGGACCCCTCGCTCGTCGACAGGTTCGAGTTGCTCATCGCGGGGCGCGAGATAGCTAACGCCTTCTCGGAGCTTAACGACCCGGTCGACCAGAGGGAGAGGTTCGAGGGACAGTTAAATGAGCGCGCCGCCGGCGACATTGAGGCGCACGAGATGGACGAGGACTATGTCCGCGCCCTCGAATACGGGATGCCCCCGACGGCAGGCGAGGGGATAGGCATAGACAGGCTCGTCATGTTACTCACGGATTCCCCCTCTATACGCGACGTCATCCTCTTCCCCCAGCTCAAGAAATAGGCGCGGCGCGGTTTTTAATCAAAACGAAATCTGCCCTTAACGGGGACGGGTTATCTTAAGGCAAGCGACTATGTCTTACGAACTGTTCATAGGACTCAGATACCTGAAGGCCAAGAGGAAGCAGACCTTCATCTCGGTCATAACCTTCATCTCCATACTCGGGATAACGGTCGGGGTTACCGCGCTTATCATAGTCCTCTCAGTCATGAACGGGTTCGAGGAGAACCTCAGGGAAAAGATACTCGGCATCAACGCGAACATAATCGTCACCGAGCTCGGGCAACCAATGAAGGGGTACGGGACCGTCGCCATGGATGTCAAAAAGGTCCCGGGTGTCGTCGGCGCGACCCCCTTCACGTACAACCAGGCGATGATCTCGGCAACGGGCGGGGTCATAGGCGCGGTCATTCGCGGGGTCGACCCGAAGACCGCCGGGGAAGTGACGGTGCTCCCGGAAAAGATCAAGAAGGGGTCTCTGAGCTCTCTCTCCGAGCCGGCGCGCGAAGGCGCCGAACATGTCCCGGGCATCGTCCTCGGCATAGAGCTCGCCAGAAACATAGACGCGGCGTTAGGCGACAGGATAAGCGTTATTTCCCCGATGGGGACGATGACCCCGGCGGGGCCGGTGCCGAGGATGGCCTCCTTCAAGGTGACGGGGATATTCGAGGTAGGGATGTACGAGTACGACTCGTCCCTCGCCTTCATATCGCTACCCGACTCGCAGAGGTTTTTCAGGATGGGCGACGCCGCGACCGGGGTCGAGGTGAAAATAGCCGATATCTACGCGGCTGAAAAAATAGCCGACGACATAATGACGCATATTAAGGGGCCGTACTGGACGCGGACCTGGATGGAGATGAACAGGAACCTCTTCTCCGCCCTGAAGCTCGAGAAGGTCGCGATGTTCATCATACTCACGCTCATAATACTCGTAGCGGCATTGAACATCATCAGCACGCTCATCATGGTCGTCATGGAGAAGGGCAAGGACATAGCCATACTCAAGAGCCTCGGCGCGTCTTCCGCCTCCATTATGAAGATATTCATGATCGAGGGGGTAATAATAGGCGTCGTCGGCACCGCGCTCGGGACCTCGCTCGGCCTCATAACGGCCCTTAACCTCGAAGGGATAATCGGGTTCGTAGAGCGCTCGTTCCACTTCAAGGTCCTGCCGCCCTCGGTCTACTACATCGACAAGTTCCCCTCGAAGGTCGACCCTGGCGTCGTCGTGATAGTCGCGCTCATCTCCATTGGGATAAGCTTTCTCGCGACGGTCTATCCCTCGTGGCAGGCCTCGCGCTTCGACCCCGTCGAGGGGCTGAGGTACGAGTGATGGCGCTCGACCCTGGGATAGTCTCTGCGGCAAAGGAGAGGGCCGAGGACCTCTTCGCCAGGGGGATGTACAGGGAGGCGCTCTCCACATACGAGAAGATAAAGGCATACGGAGAAAAGGACCCGCGGATCTATCTCCGCATGGGGGACATCGCGCGGAAGGACGGAGACGACAAGTCCGCGATAGCCCACTACAAGGGCGCGGCAAGCGCCTTCGGCAGGCTCGGGTTCGTCATCAAGGCCATAGCCGTATGCAAGATGATAATAAGCATAGACCCATCGGAAGAGGTAGTTCAGAAGAAGCTCGCCGAGTTCTGCGCCGGGCCGGGAGAGGCCCAGCCGGCCCCTAAGTCAGGTCCGGCGCCGGCTCCTCAAGCGCCGGTAAAAGAGACGCCGGCCATAAAAGTCCCTAAGACCCCGCTCTTCTCCGACTTTAATGAGGCGGAGTTCCTCGATGTCGTCAGGAAGGTCAGGTCCAGGGCGCTTAAGGAGGGCGAATGCCTCTTTCGCGAGGGCGACCCCGGGGACTCCATTTTTCTCGTGGCGGAGGGCGAGGTCGGGGTCGAAGGATGCGCCAGGGACTCCTCAAGGGTTAGGCTCGCTTCTCTCAAGGAGGGCTCGATATTCGGTGAGTTCGGTTTTTTTTCCGGCTCGAAGAGGGCTTCGGACGTAAGGGCGATCAAGGACTCGGTCATACTCGAGATAACAAAAGCCGAGATAGAAGAGATAACCAGGACGCACGAGAGGGTCTCATCCATCCTCTTTGACTTTTACAAGGAGCGGGTCGTCGACAGGCTCATGGCCTTATCCGAGATATTCAAGCCGCTCTCGGCCGAAGAGAGGAAAGAGATGCTCGGAAGGCTCACCCTCAAAAGGTTCGAGAAGGGGGCGTCGATCGCGAAGGAAGGCGAGCGCGGCGAAACCATGTACCTCATAAAGTCCGGCGCGGTCCAGGTCTGGGTAATGGACAGAAAGGGCTCCCAGAAGCCGGTTGCGACCCTCTCGGAGGGCGACTTCTTCGGAGAGATCGCGCTTGCGACCCTGCGGCCCAGGGTCGCTACCGTTACGGCGCTCGCAGACACCGAACTCGTCGAGTTCGGAAGGGATGAATTAAAGGACGTGCTCGTAAGACACCCGGAGATAAAAGGCGTGCTTGAGCGCGCGATAAGGGAGCGCGTTACAGGGGCCGTAAGGGCGAGGGACGCGGAGAACGGCGCCCCCCTGCTTTAGCGTTGAATACTAAATGGACCTTATAACCATAAAGGGTCTCTCCAAGACCTACGGCGGCGCCGCAAAGAAGGTGGAGGTCCTCAAGTCCATAGACCTCTCGATTAAAAAGGGCGAGACCGTCGCCATAGTCGGCGCCTCCGGCGTAGGGAAATCCACGCTCTTGAACATCATGGGCGCGCTCGACAGGCCGTCCTCCGGGGAGGTCCTTTACAATGGCGAGCCGCTATTCAAGTACGACGACAAAAAGCTCTCAGCCTTCAGGAACAGGTCCATCGGGTTCGTCTTCCAGTTCCACCACCTCCTGCCGGAGTTTACGGCGCTTGAGAACGTCATGCTCCCGGCGCTCATAGGAGGGGCCTCGCCGGTCCTCGCGCGCTCGAAGGCGGAGGCCCTGCTGAAAGAGGTCGGGCTCGGCCAAAGGCTCGGCCACAAGCCCGGAGAGCTCTCCGGAGGCGAACAGCAGAGGACGGCGATGGTACGCGCGCTCGTGCAGGGGCCGGACGTGCTCTTAGCCGACGAGCCGACCGGGAACCTGGATACGAGGACCGGCGAGGAGGTATTCGAGCTTCTCCTCGCGCTTAACGCCTCGCGCTCCACTACGATGGTAATAGTCACGCATAACGAGAGGCTCGCCGGAAGGCTCACCCGGAGGCTCAAGATGGTGGACGGCAACATCAGGGAAGAATAACAGGGCGCGCGTTCAGGCCCGGTGCATTGAAAGGAATCATCGCTGTTGAGCCCCTTAAAGTATTTTGGCATAGTTTTTTTCATCATCCTTTTACTCCCGTTAAGCGCCCTGGCAAAGGGGCCGAGGGTCATAGTGCTCCCGTTCGAGACGCACTCTTCGACCGACATCTCCGCGTTCCGCAGGAACGCGATGGAGGCCATCGCCTCCGCGCTCGACACAAGCGGCGCCGAGATAGCCGGGCTCGAGACCGTAAAGGAGATGGTCCTTAAAAAGGGCGTAAAGAGGTTCGGCGAAAAGGACGCGCACGCGATTGCGGAAAAGGAAGGCGCGGACTTTGCGCTCCTCGGCTCGATCGCGCGCCTCGGCTCCACGACCGACGTGGACTGGCGCATAATAGACCTTAAGGCGGACGCCCCGGTGGCGTTCTTCTATAAGTCATCGGAATCCGAACCCGAAGTGCTCAAGAGGATAAGGGAGAGCGGGGACGAGATGCTTAAAAAGATGGTCTCGGCGCTCGAAACCCGCCCGGCGTCCCGCTCCGGCGTGATTGACGCGATACTCGTCTACGGCAACAAGAGGGTCGATTCAGAGGCGATACTCAAGAAGGTCGCGTCCAGGGCCAAAGAGCCCTTTTCCCCGGACGACGTAAAGGACGACCTCCGGGCCGTATACGGCACCGGGTTTTTTGACGACGTAACCGCGGTGCTGACCGACACCGCCTCAGGAAAGCTCCTCATCTTCAACGTCCGCGAGATGCCCTTCATAAAAAAGGTCGAGTTCAACGGGAACAGCGAGATAAAGGACGAGCGCATAAGGGAAGCGATAACCATAAAGGAGAACACCGTCCTCGACAGGGTCATCCTGAACGAGAACGCCGAGAAGATAAAGGCCCTCTACTCCGAAGAGGGGTATTACCTCGCCAGGGTAGTTCCGAAGGTAGAGACAGAGGGCGAGGGCGCGAAGGTCGTCTTCAAGATAGAGGAAGGCCCGGCGGTCAAGGTTAAGAGGATCGCCGTAATAGGGAACAAGTTCTTCACGGACAAGGAGATAAAGGGCTTCATGACGACATCCGAGAAGGGGTTCTTCTCGGTCGTCTCCGGCTCCGGCAAGTTCAACGAATTCGTATTTCAGAACGACCTTGCCGTCATCATGAGCCAGTACTTCGACAAGGGTTTCATCCAGGCCGACATCCTCGACCAGAGGGTCCTCCTCTCGGAGGATAAGAAGTGGTTCTATATCACGATAGCGGTCACTGAGGGCGAGCAGTACAGCGTCGGCAACGTCGACGTGAGAGGCGAGATCCTTAAGACGAGCGAGGAGCTGATCGAGAAGCTCAAACTCAAGCCAGGAGAGGTCTTCAGCAGGTCGAAGCTCTCCAAGGGGATTGAAACGCTCGTCGACGTCTATGGCGACGAGGGATACGCGTACGCGGACATAAGGCCCGTAACAAAGGTCGACAACGAGAAAAAGACCGTCGACATAACGATTGACCTCAAAAAAAACGAGCTCGTCTACATAGAGCGCGTGGATATATCCGGGAACACGAGGACGAGGGACAAGGTCATAAGGAGGGAGGTCGAGCTCGGGGAAGGGGACCTCTTCTCATCGACCGAACTCAAGAAGAGCAGGAACAACCTTAAGAGGCTCGGCTACTTCGAGGACGTAAGGATAGGGCAGGGGCAGGGCTCGGCGTCCGACAAGATGAAGCTCGACGTCGAGGTCAAGGAGCGCCCCACCGGCTCCATCTCGCTCGGCTTCGGTTACAGCTCGGTCGACAAGCTCATAGGCACGGCCTCGATCTCGCAGTCGAACTTCATGGGCTCTGGGTTGAAGCTCGACGTCTCCGGGACGGTCAGCGGCTCGTCCTCGAAGTTCATCATCGGATTCACCGAGCCGTGGCTATTCGATAAGCCCATATCCGCGGGCTTCGACGTCTATAACACCGACAAGCAGTACCCGGACTTCAGCCTCGAGAAAAAGGGTTTCGACATAAGGTTCGGCTTCCCCATAACCGAGAGGTACTCGAAGGGCTATGTCACCTACAAACTCGAGGACGTCACCATCTCGGAAGTCGATGAAGAGGCGTCTACCTACATAAAGGAACAGGAAGGCGAGTCCACGGAATCAAGCGTCAAGTTTTCCTTCCGCAGAGACGACCGCGACGACGCCTTCTTCCCGACCGAGGGTTCGGTTATCTCCCTCTCGACCGAATTCGCCGGCGGCCCGTTGGGCGGCACCAGCTACTTCGTAAAATACGAGGGCGAGGCGGTAAAGTACTTCTCGCTCCCGTGGGGCACGACCTTCTCGGTACACGGCTCGCTCGGATACGTCCACAGCTACGACGGCAGGGACGTCCCGATATACGAGAAGTACTTCCTCGGCGGAATCAACTCCATAAGGGGCTTTGAGACGAGGTCCATAGGCCCCAAGGACGCCGAGACAGGAGACGTCATAGGCGGCTCGACCATGATGGTCGCGAACATCGAGTACCTCTTCCCGCTCTTCTCTGAGCAGAGCCTGCGCGGCCTCGTATTCTTCGACGCCGGCAACTCTTATGAGCAGGGCATAGACTTCGGGGACATACGGACTGGCGCGGGCGTTGGTGTCCGATGGTACTCGCCACTCGGCCCCTTGAGGCTCGAGCTCGGCTTCAACCTCGACCCGCGCGAAGGCGAAAGCCCCCAGCAATGGGACTTCGCCATCGGCACGGTGTTTTAAAGGCCAAGAAGATACCTGAGAGGGACTTTTTATAAAAAGTGTGCTCGGCGCACGGCCAGGGTAATCTCGTAAACACAATAAAAAGGAGAGAGTAATGAAAAACATAAAGATAATCGGTCTGGCTGTGCTGGCCTTCATGCTATTCGCCCTGCCTGTTTCTGCGGCGGAAGTGAAGATCGCATACGCGAACCTGCAGAAGGCGCTGAACGAGTGCGACGCGGGCAAAAAGGCGAAGGATACGCTCGCGGATGAAGCGAAGAAGCTCGAAGAGGAGCTCAACTCCAAGCAGGAAGAGCTTAAGAAAATGAAGGAAGAGATAGACAAGAAGTCCAAGGTCTGGAACGCGGAGACGAGAGAGGCTAAGGAAAAGGACTTCAAGACCAGGTCCCAGGAGTTCCAGAAGAGGTTCATGCAGTACGGCGAGGACCTGAACAAGAGGAAGCAGGAGATAGAGTCGAAGATAATACAGGGCCTGCGCGATACCGTCGAAGAGATAGCGAAGAAGAAGGGCTACAACTATGTGTTCGAGAAGTCTGTCGGCGGCCTCCTCTACGCCCCCGCGGACGCGGACCTGACCCCTGAGGTCATAAAGGCCTTCAACGCGAAGAAAAAATAACCATGCAGGAACAACCATGCAGGTAGAAAAGACCCTTGACGAGCTCGCCTCCCTGCTCGGGGGGCGCGTCGCCGGTAACGGATCCGAGGTTATCCGCTCCGTCGCGTCGATCGAAGACGCCGGGCCGGGCGACATCACTTTCGTCACTGATAAAAAATACGCCCGGCTCCTTAAGACCACGCGCGCGTCAGCCGTGATCGCGCGCGCGAAAGACGCGCCCGTTGGCCTTAACCTCCTCCTCGTCGAGAACCCGGTAGCGGCCTTTTCGAAGGCGATAGAGATATTCAGGCCGGCTGTCCCGCCGCCTCCCGGCATAGACCCGCGCGCCTTCGTCCACCCGAAGGCGCGTTTGGGAAAGGGCGTTTCCATACAGCCCTTCGCGTACGTCGGAGAAGGCGCCGATATCGGCGAGAACGCCGTATTGTACCCCGGCGTTTATGTCGGCGCGGACGCGGTGATAGGAGAAGGGGCAATCCTCTATTCCGGGGCCGCTATCAGGGAGGGGTGCGTAATCGGGAAGAGGGCGATACTACACTGCAACTCGGTAGTGGGGAGCGACGGCTTCGGCTACTCGAAAGAAGGCGCCGCCTACAAAAAGATACCCCAGAGGGGGATAGCGCGCATAGGCGACGACGTTGAGATAGGCGCGTCGGCTACCATAGACCGGGCGACTGTCGGCGAGACGGTCATAGGGCGCGGCACCAAGATAGACAACCTCGTCCAGGTCGCTCATAACGTTAAGGTCGGGGAGGACGCGGTAATAGCGGCGCAGACCGGGATAGCCGGGTCAACACGCATAGGCTCGAGGGTCCAGTTCGGCGGACAGGTCGGCGTCACCGGCCACATAGAGGTCGGCTCCGACGTCATGGTAGGCGCGCAATCGGGGGTCACAAACGACGTCGCCCCCCGCTCGGTCGTTTCAGGCATGCCGGCCATAAACCACTCGGACTGGCTTAAGGCCGCATCCGTCTTCGGAAGGCTCCCGGAGCTCAAGAAAAGGCTTGCGGAGCTCGAAAAAAGGGTAAGGGAGTTAGAGGGAAAAGACAAAGGATAAAATACGGTTTTCCGCGACAGCACGGAGAGCGGAAGCGATTATTTCTCAGAGGGGGCCCAATGATAGACGTGAAGGAGATACAGACCATACTGCCTCACCGTTACCCGTTCCTCCTGATAGACAGGATACTCGAGCTCGACCCGGGGAAATCGGCGAAGGGGCTAAAAAACGTCACGATAAACGAGCCGTTCTTCCAGGGGCACTTCCCGGGCTATCCGATAATGCCCGGCGTCCTCATAATAGAGGCGATGGCCCAGGTAGGGGCGGTTTTGGCCTTCAGGTCCGCGTCCGTGAACAACAAGGTCGTCTACTTCATGGGCATAGACAAGGCCAGGTTCCGTAAACCCGTTACCCCCGGGGACACGCTCACGATAACCGTCAATGTGACAAAATGCAGGGGTTCCATCTGGGCCTTTAAGGCGCAGGCGTATGTAGCCGACGCGCTCGTGGCCGAGGCAGAGCTTATGGCTACTATAATGGAAAAGTAAAACAATTTTGAGGCCTTTGGGAAAGAGGGAAGAGATGGCAAGGACCGCCAGGAAGTACAAGGAAGTAAAGATAGACCCGACCGCGTTCGTACACCCGACCGCTGAGCTCGACGCGGGCGTCGAGGTGGGCCCCTATTCCGTCATAGGCGAGGGGGTCTCGATCGGAAAAGAGACGAAGATAGGCCCGCACGTCGTCATAGAAAAGTGGACCACAATGGGCGCGCGTAATAGCGTCTATCAGTTCGTCTCAATAGGCGCCGCGCCCCAGGACCTCGGATATAAGGGCGAGAAGACGGAGATAATAATAGGCGACGGGAACACCATCAGGGAGTTCGTCACCATACACAGGGCCACGACCAAGGACAAGTGGAAGACTGTCTGCGGGTCCAATAACCTCCTTATGAACTATGTCCACATTGCGCACGACTGCAGCCTCGGGGACAACATCATCATGGCGAACTCGGCTACTCTCGGCGGCCACGTCACCATAGACAACAACGCCATCGTCGGCGGCCTCGTAGCCATACACCAGCACGTGAGGATAGGCGCGTACTGCATCATCGGCGGGGCCTCCGCCGTTTCCAAGGACGTACCTCCCTATGTCAAGGCCGTCGGCAACAGGGCCAGGCTCTTCGGATTGAATTCCGTGGGATTGAGGAGGCAGGGCCTGACTAAAGAGGAGCTCGAAGAGATAAAATTCTCGTACAATGTCATATTCAGGTCCTCGCTCCGGATCCAGGACGCGCTTGAGAAGCTCGAGCGCGAACTGCCGGATTCCAGACACGCGAAAAGGTTCATAGACTTCATAAGGGGCTCAAAGCGGGGTGTTGCGCGCGAAAGGATGAAGAGGAAGAGCGATGTCCAGGAAGAAGATTAGGGTAGGTGTCGTCGGCGTCGGCTATCTCGGCAAGCTCCACGCCGAAAAGTACGCACTCATAAATGATGCCGAGATCGTAGGCGTGACGGACGCTGACGCCCACCGCGCTAACGAGATAGCCGCGCTCGCCTCTACAAAGGCCTTTGCCTCATACGAGGATTTTTTCGGCAAGGTCGACGCCGTAAGCATCGTTACCCCGACGGAGAGCCACTTCAATATCGGCCTTGAGTTCCTGTCCAGGGGCGTCCACGTGATGATGGAAAAGCCCGTCACGAACTCGACCGCTGAGGCAGACCAGCTGATAGCCGAGGCCAAGAAGAAGGGCGTCATCCTCCAGGTCGGCCACCTCGAGAGGTTCAACGGCGCGTATACGGCGCTTGCCGGGAGGTGGAAGTCCTTGCCGGTCTACGTGGAGGCGCACAGGCTTTCGCCCTTCCCCAACAGGTCGACGGATGTCGACGTCGTGCTCGACGTCATGATACACGATATCGACCTCGTCCTCGACGTCGTAAGGTCCAAAGTCACGTCGATTGAGGCGGTCGGCACCCCGGTCGTTTCCCCCAGGACGGATATAGCTAACGCGAGGCTTGCGTTCGAGAACGGCTGTGTCGCTTCCATTACCGCAAGCAGGGTCGCGCGCGGACGCGTAAGGAAGATGGAGATCGCGGCGCGGGATTCCTCGGCCACCGTGGATTTTATGAACCAGCACCTCTTTGTCGCAACACTTGCGCCGGGTGCGGCCGGCGGAGTGGGAACTCTGACCGAGGTCCAGGCGGAGGTGGTGAAGACGGACGCGATACTCGAAGAGTTGAAGGCCTTTGTAGCCTGCGCCGCCTCCGGAGGCAGGCCGGTCGTTTCAGGCGAGGACGGCAGGGCCGCGCTCCATATAGCCGAGCTGATACAGGGTGCGATAGCCGCGCGCGCCGGGCTTTAACGGCAACCAACGTCGGCCTTGATACCGGATTCCACAAATGGGTGAGAGGATTTTCATAGTCTGCGGGGAAGAGTCCGGCGACCTCCACGGCAGTTCCCTCATGTCCGCGCTCAAGTCCCTAAGCCCTGGTATCGAGTTCGCGGGCATGGGCGGCGAGAGGATGCGCAAGCTCGGGCTCGTCGGCCCGGACTCGAAAGAGGTCTCGGTCGTCGGCGCAATAGAGGTCATCGGGAAGCTCCCGCGGATTTGGAAGACCTTCAAGACGCTCAAGGCCATGCTCGTTGAGAGGCGTTTCGACTGCGTGGTATTGATAGATTTTCCGGACTTCAACCTGAAGTTCGCGAAAGAGGCCAGGAGGCTCGGAGTCCCGGTCATCTACTACATAAGCCCGCAGGTCTGGGCCTGGCGGAAGGGCCGGATAAAGACGATAGCCTCGCTTGTCGACAAGATGCTCGTCGTCTTCCCCTTTGAGGAGAAGATTTACAGGGACGCCGGGGTCGACGTCGAGTATGTGGGACACCCGCTCCTCGACGTGGTCGAATCCGGCGTCGACAAGGCCGCTTCGAGAAAGGCGCTCGGGCTCCCGGTGGAGTCCACGGTAGTCGCGCTCCTTCCCGGGTCGAGGACCGCTGAGATAGAGAGGCTTCTGCCCCCCATGCTCAAGGCCGGCGAGATAATAGCGAAGGGGCTTAAAGCGAGGCCCTTCTTCGTCATCCCCGCCGCGAACAGCATAGACGACGGGCTCTTTGTTAAAATCATCAAGTCCGCGTCGATAGACGTAAGGGTCGTCCGTAACTCCATGCACAAGGCGCTCTGTGCCGCTGACTCTGCGATAGTCGCCTCCGGGACCGCGACCCTCGAGGCCGCGCTCATAGGCGCTCCGATGGTCATAATATACAGGATGGCCCCGGTCTCCTACGCCATAGCCAGGGCGCTCGTCGGCGTTGCGGACGTGGGACTGCCGAACATCGTAGCCGGTAAAAGGATTGTAGCGGAGCTCATCCAGAACGAGGCGACGCCGGAGAGGATGGCGGAAGAGACGCTCGTCATCCTTAATGACAAGGGCCGGAGGGCCTCGATTGAGGCGGCATACAACGACGTAAGAAAGGCCCTTGGCGGCAGGGGCGCGGCCGAGCGGGCCGCGAAGGCCGTATTGGCCGCTATAAGGGCGTAGACATGCAGATATATCTCCGGCTATTAAGGCTACTGCCTCCATACAAGCTCCAGCTCGTCATGGCCTTCGTCTGCATGGCGGGTTTCGCCCTTTCCAACGGCGCGTTTGCCTACCTCATAGGCCCCGTAATGAAGTTCCTCTTCGCCAACGAGACCGGGTCTCAGGTGAACTTCATCCCCTTCGACCTCCTCGTAATACCAAGAGAGAAGATGCTTCTGGCGATACCGCTCGCGATAATAGTCGTCGCGGTAGTAAAGGGCCTCAGCTCTTACGGGCAGTCGTTTTTCATGGGTTACGTGGGGCAGGGGGTCATAAGAGACATAAGGAAGAGCCTCTACGACAGGATGCTATCGCTCCCGGTGGGGTTTTTTACCTCGACTCCGACAGGCACGCTTGTGTCGCGCCTCACGAACGACGTAAACCTCCTCCAGACGACGACCGCCGAGGCGATGGCGACGACGCTCAAGCAGTCGCTGACCATAATAGTCCTCGCAATCGTCGTAATAAGCCTCGATTGGAAGCTCGCTCTCGCGGCGGGAATCGCGCTCCCGCTCTCCGTCTATCCGATGAGGAAGCTCGGAAAAAGGATGAAGAAGGTCTCGACCCAGGGTCAGGTCTCGATGGGTATGCTGAACGCGCTCCTCCATGAGGCGATAGCCGGGATAAGGATAGTGAAGGCCTTCTGCATGGAGGGGTACGAATCAGCCCGCTTCCAGAAGGAGAACGAGCGTTACACGCATAACCAGGTGAAGGCGATAAGGGTCCGCGCCATATCGTCCCCCTTGATGGAGACCGTCGGGGCCGTGGGGTTCGCCGTCACCATCTGGTTCGCCGCGTACAGGATAAGCCAGGGGACGCTTAAGGCCGAGACGTTCATCTCGTTCTTCGCCTCAGTCATCATGTTCTATCAGCCGATAAAGGCGCTTAACGGCGTAAACCTGAGCATACAGCAGGGGCTCGCCGCGGCCTCCCGCATATTCGAGATAATGGACATGAAGGGAGAGGCCGGGGACAGGGGGGGCAGAGAAATAACCGGCGTCAACGACGCAATCGAGTTCAGGTCCGTCGCCTTCAACTACGGCGGCGAGGAGGTATTGAAGTCCATTGACTTGAAGGTAAAGAAGGGAGAGGTCATCGCGATAGTCGGGAGCTCAGGCGCCGGGAAGACCACATTCGTGAACCTAATACCGAGGTTCTACGACGTCTCCGGCGGCTCTATTCTCGTGGACGGCACGGACATCAGGGATTTAACGCTTAAATCCCTCCGCTCGCAGACGGGGATAGTCTCCCAGCAGGTGATACTCTTCAACGACACGGTAAAGAGGAACATCGCCTACGGGGAAAAGGAGATGGACGACGCCGGGGTCGTCCGGGCCGCGAAGGCCGCCAACGCCCACGACTTCATAATGAGGCTGCCGGAGGGCTACGAGACCGTCATCGGCGAGGGGGGCGTCCGGCTCTCAGGCGGCGAGAGGCAGAGGCTGTCCATCGCCCGCGCCATATTCAAGAACGCGCCTGTCCTCATACTGGACGAGGCGACCTCGGCGCTCGACACCGAATCCGAGCTTGAGGTCCAGAGGGCGATCGCCAACCTCATGGAGGGGAGGACGACCTTCGTCATCGCCCACAGGTTATCGACCGTCAGGAACGCCGACCGCATCATAGTCCTCTCCAACGGCAGGATCATGGAGATGGGCAGGCACGAGGAGCTCCTCGGCAAGGGCGGCGAATACTCCCGCCTCTATACGATGCAGTTCAACGGCTGAGATGAAAAAACACCTCGACTACCTCGTCATTAACGCCGCCCCGTGCCTCGCCTACTGGATTATAAGGTTCATATCCTTCACCATGAGAAAGCAGTACGTGAACTTCGAGGGCTACCGCGCGAAGCTCGATAGAGGCGAGAAGATAATACTCGCCTTCTGGCACGGGCGTCTCCTCATGATGCCGTACTCTTATCCCGGAAAGTCCATCACGATACTTGTCAGCCAGTCAAAGGACGGCGAGCTGATAGCGAGGACCGTAAAGGGTTTCGGGATAGAGTCTGTCCGGGGCTCATCGACAAGGGGTTGGATCTCGGGTATCAAAGGCCTCCTTAGATCCGTACAGGCCGGGCGCGACGTCGCGATAACCCCGGACGGCCCCAAGGGCCCGAAGGAGAAGGCGCAGATGGGAGCGGTGCAGATAGCGAGGGCGACGGGCCTGCCGATAATCCCCGTCTCATTCAACGCCTCCAGAAAAAAAATATTCAGGAGCTGGGACTCGTTCATCCTCCCTTATCCGTTCTCCAAGGGCGTCTTCATCTGCGGGGAGCCTGTCCTGGTGGATGCGAAGTCAGGGCCGGTTGAGATGGAGGCGGCGCGTCTTAAGCTCGAATACACGCTCAACAGGCTCTCCAGAGAGGCCGACGGATACTTCGCCGGCTGAACCCGCCATCGCTACATCCTGAGACATTACATAAGACCTTATTCGTTTTTTTAACGCTCTAAGCCATTTTGTAAGTGCCTTCTCCCCTCCTTCTTTAATCCCCTCCCGCTATTAGATATGGGGAGGGGAGATTTTGATTTTTGTTCTGTTTTACCAATACACAGGCGCAGGGCGGAGAACGCATAAGGAAGGGAGAGGCGAGCGCGCCGAGGAGATTAGACGCGTGCGCTCTAAGGGGCGCGCGAGCAGGTGGGGGAGGAAGAAAGCGTTAGGAGCCCCTGCGCGAAAAGCGCGCGTAGCGCGCAAAAAGGGCTTTGACAAAATGTTCAAATAGCCCGAACAAAGCGCATATTCTGGTCACGACTCAAACGGGTTCAGGCAGTAAACCTGATCCAGCAAAGAATCATAACCTTCGCAACCGGCCTGTCTTGACTATCAAATGCCCGAAAGTGTAGTATACAGAATTGGTTTTCAATCTGGATTAACGGGCCCTGGGATGATCTTCCTCCTCTACGACATACTCCTCCATATCTCGGTCATCGCTCTTTTGCCGTACTTCGTCGTAAAGATGTTTACCGCGAAGAAGTACAGGGAGGGGATATTGGAGCGGTTCGGCTTTATCAGGGCCGAAAAGATAAGGGCCGCTTCCGGCCCCCGGCTCATCTGGATACACGCGGTCTCGGTAGGCGAGACAAAGGCCGTCGCCCCGGTTGTCAAGGGCCTGAAACAGAGGGACCCCGGCGTAAAGATACTCTTTTCAACCGTCACCAGTACCGGCAACGCTACCGCCGCGAAGGACTTATCCGGCCTGATCGACGCGCTCATCTATTTTCCGCTCGACCTTTCGTGGGCTGTTAAGAGGGTGGCGCGGGCCTTTAACCCAAGCGCCTTTGTGACAATCGAGAAGGAGATATGGCCTAACATATTTCTGGAGATGAAAAGGGCCGGCGTGCCGGTAATAATACTCAACGGCACTATCTCGGTCCGTTCGCACAAGAGGTTTTTGAGGTTCGCATTTTTTTTCAAAGAGGTCTTCGGAATCGTGAGCCTCTTTTCCGCCAGGACTGAAGACGACAGAAAAAAGGCGATAGAGGCGGGGGTAAGGGAGGCCAACGCAAAGACAGCGGGGAACATCAAGTTTGATTTGAGCCCGCCCGCCGCGTCCCCTGATCACCTTAATACGATAAAAGAGGCGCTTAAGGTCTCGCCAACGGACTCTATTATCGTCGCCGGCTCAACGCATCCCGGAGAAGAGGAGAAGGTCATAGCCGCGTTCAAGGCCGTATTAAGGGAGCACGGGAACGCGCGGCTTATAATCGCCCCGCGCCACCCCGAGAGGTTCACCGAGGTGGACACTCTCCTTAAAAGGTCGGGCCTCGAATTTGTCAGGAGGTCGAAGGGGGGCTACGCGAAGGTCGTCCTCCTCGATACCATAGGCGAGCTCATGATGGTATACTCGTTTTCAACAATCGCCTTTGTCGGCGGCTCGCTTGTGCCGCACATAGGCGGACACAACCTCCTTGAGCCCGCGTATTACGGCAAACCAGTGCTCTGGGGGCCGCACCTTACTACCTACGCCTCCATGGCAAAGCTCCTTGAGGAAAATGGAGGGGGCTTTACGGTCATGGACGAAAACTACCTTGCGGAAAAGGCGAAGGCGCTCCTTTCGGATAAGGCTCTGCGCGAAAGGGCCGGAATCGCCGCGCGAAAGGTCGTGGAGGCGAACAGGGGCGCGGCGTTAAAGAGCGTTGAGGCGATAGAGTGGTTTCTGAAGCGCTCCAAAAACACAAGGGCGACGCTCTGATGTATGCTCTGATAAGAAAAAAAATAGAGGGGTGGATGAAGGAGAGGGAGATAGGGCTCCTTCCGCACGCCCTGCTCTACGTACTCTCTATCCTCTACGGCGCAGGCATCGGGCTGAAAATGCGGCTATACTCATCAGGGTTCCTTGATAGGAAGGAACTGCCGTGCAAGGTCATCTCTATCGGCAACATCACCTCCGGCGGCACAGGGAAAACGCCGTTCGCGGTCTGGCTCGCCGGATACCTCAAAAAAAGGAACACGAGGGTCGTGATACTCAGCAGGGGTTACAAGGGGTCGGCGAAGGGCGTGGCCGTCGTCTCCGACGGCCAGAAGATACTCCTCGGCCCGAAGGAGGCGGGGGACGAGCCGTACCTCATGGCAAAGAGGCTCAAGGACGTGCCTGTGATAGTAGGCGCAAACAGGTATGATAGCGGCGTATTCGCGGTAGAGAACTTCAACCCGGACTGCATAATACTCGACGACGGGTTCCAGCACATGAGGCTTAAGAGGGATCTGGACATTGTCCTGATAGACGCGGTCGAGGGCTTCGGCAACGGTTTCCTCCTGCCGCGCGGGGTGCTTAGAGAGCCGGTATACGGCCTCAAGCGGGCGGGGCTTGTGATGGTAAAGGGCGGGATACTCGGGCCTGAGGAGAGGCGAGCGCTCGGCCCTGTCCCTGCTATCGAGTTCAGCTACAAGCCGTCGGTCGTCGTGGATCTCCGCGGAAATATCGAGAGAGAGGCCTCGTACCTTAAGTCCAAGAGGGTCGTAGCCCTTTCCGGCATAGCAAAGCCCGAGTCTTTTTTGAAGACGCTGGAGGCGCTCGGCGCAGTAATCGTAAAGAGCCTTAATTACCCGGACCATTACTCCTACACGGCAGAGGACGTGGAGGCGATGAAGAAGGAGCTTGCGGGCGCGGAGCTGATAGTGGCGACCGAGAAGGACGGCGTGAAGTTAAAGACCCTCATACAGACGCTCCCGGTCTACGCCCTCCAGATAGACGTCGAGGTTACGGGGCGCGAGAGGGTGGATAGGGCGCTAAAGCCCTTTGTAAAGGGGGCGGGGTAATGGACGCGCTCCTTAAGGTGTTCTCTTTTGCGCTCGGGCATTTGCCGAGGGCCTTTGTCACGGCGCTCGGCCCGGTGCTTGGCACGCTTATTTTCAGATTGGACAAGAAGAGGAGAAGGGTCGCGACCGACAACCTGAAGCGCGCCTTCGGCCTCTCGATCTCGGACGAGGAGATCGAGCGCATAGTGAAAAAGGTCTTCTCGAACATCGCCGTGATGTTCTTTGAGTTTATGAGGCTCCCGTGGCTCGATGAAAAGAGGCTCGACGCGCTCGTCGAGTTCGAGGGGCTTATCCACTTCGACGAGGCCCTTAAGAAAGGACGCGGGGTCATAATGTGCACCGCGCACTACGGCAACTGGGAGCTACTCGCCTTTTCGCTCGGGCTCAAGGGCTATCCGCTCGACCTGGTCGTAAGGGAGGTGGACAACCCCGTATTCGAGGGGTTCGTGTCATGGGTGAGGACGCGCACCGGTAACAGGATAATCTACAAGCAGAAGGCGATGAGGAGGCTCCTTACGCGGCTAAAAGAGAACGCGATAGTGACGATCCTCCTCGACCAGAACGTCACCCACAGGGAAGGCTTCTTCGTCGATTTTTTCGGCGCGCCGGCTTGCACGAACAAGGGGCCGGCGCTCCTCGCGCTCGGAAGCGGCGCCCCGATCGTCCCGGTATTCATAAGGAGGACTCCGAAGGGGCACAGGGTCGAGGTCTTCAAGGAGATCGAATACGATCAGACCGGGGATAGGGAGCGGGACGCCGAAGAGGTGACGAGGAGGTGCACCGCCTTCATAGAGGAACGGATACGGATGCACCCCGAGGAGTGGTTCTGGGTCCACAGGAGATGGAAGACGAGGCCGGAGCCCGGCAAAGGCCTTGAGAAAGCCCGAGGGTAATGCGCCCCTTTGCGAGAGGGCGGGAGGCCACGCCCCAAATTGACATGCCCTTTCAAAAGGAGTATCATATTAATAGGTAAAGGGCATATCGGCGGAAGGAGATGAGGATCAAGTAATATCCGAGAGGGGTCCTTCCGGAACGGGGTGTGCAAGCCGACCGCGAGTTTGCGATGCCGGAAGCCTGAACCGCTCCCTTGGACTACCACCTGGTTGAAAAACTCTTCTCCAAAACCGGTATGCTCTTTATACTTTGGTGGTTATAAGCTCGTGATTTTAAGGGTTTTTTTGCCTCGTTGAGGCTTGCAAAATTTTGTAGATGTGCTAAAATAAGGATAGGACAGGAGGGTCTCGAAGCCAAAGCAGGAATGCGTAACTCCCATCCGTGGGCGCGTATAAACCGCCTAAAATGGCCTTGGAGGCAGGTCCCGAAGGGATAACAGCCAGATGGCAATTATCCGAAGGGGTACGGATCCAGAAATGGTTCACGGCCCGGAAGGGGACAGAGGCCGCCAGGGACCAGCGGATTGGAAAAAAGTGGCTTTGAGGCCGCCTGTGCAATGGGATTGTTGAGAAGGGAAGGTAGTTAAAAAAACTATCTTCCCTTTTTTTTATTTTGTTTTGACTCGTCGGCCGCATTCCTTTAAAATCAGCCGAAGGGAAGGGGACAGGGCCCGGTGGCCCTGCAGGTCTTCAAAACCTGTCTGTCGCCGTTACGGCGACCGGGGGGTTCGACTCCCTCCCCCTTCCGCCAGTAATTCAGAGGCATTCCAGGGGGTCGAAAGTCTTCGAGCGCCGACCGATTAGGGAGGAAGAGGGCGCAGGAAGCGCCCGGAAGCGAGAAGACCGGGGCCGTAGCGAGGAGGCGGGATGCCGACGAGAGGAGGCCGACTCCCTCCCCCTTCCGCCAGTAATTCAGAGGCATTCCAGGGGGTCGAAAGTTTTCGAGCGCCGACCGATTAGGGAGGAAGAGGCCGCAGGAAGCGCCCGGAAGCGAGAAGACCGGGGCCGGAACGAGGAGGCGGGATGCCGACGAGAGGAGGCCGACTCCCTCCCCCCTTCCGCCAGTAATTAGCCAGTCGAAAGTCTTATCTGCTCCACCCATAAGCCACCCCGATTTTCCACCCTTTGAACATCCGTTCTGTCTACCCCAAAAGCCACGAAAATCATTGGTATTCCTGCGTTGTCAAGCGTTTTCTAACCTTCCGTATAAATTAAAGTTTTTCCAAAAAACTACGATATTTATATAGGTGGCTTCATCTGCGAATTCGGAGAGACTGTGGGGGTTGAAAAGGTCTTTTTTAGGGCCTCTTTGTCGTCGGCCTCCCCGCCACCCTTAAAGGAATCAAGGCATATGAAGAGGATAGACGACCTTCCGGTCAGGAATAAACTCTACCTTGTCTTCGGCGCGATTGCGATTTTCATTCTCTCCTTCGTGGCGATCAGCGCATATACGGTGACGAGGCTGGACGCCACCCTCGTCGCGGACAGCGTATACCTTTCGTTCCAGGAGAGGCTCGGCAAGCTCAAGTTGAACCTCGTCTCAGCGAGGAGAGAGACACTTTCGTTTCTCCTCGGCCTCTCGCTCGACGGACATGGCGGCGATTATCTCACGGGCCTTCAGTCCTATTCCGCCGAGGTCGACGAGGACCTCAAGGCATTGCTCGGCGAATCTCCGGATGACAGATCAGAGGGTATGGTAATGGAGATAGCCGGGATATGGGGCGAGATAAAGCGGGTAAGGGAAGAGGAAGTCCTTCCTGCGGCCCTTTCGGGGCGCAGGCGCGAGGCCATAAGGCTCGCACTGGAGACACAGCTTGACAGGTACGACGAGGCGGCAAGGAGTATAGACGCGCTTGCCGGATACGAGAGGGTGAAGGCCGTAGAGACGCTGGGCGGTATTCGCGACGCCTTTAAGAAGACCGTCACGCTCTACGTCCTTGCAACAGTCATCGGGCTCGGGGTCTCGCTCTCGGTAATCCTCTACATATCGCGCGGCCTTGGCAGGAGAATCGCGTCCCTCGCGGAGTCCATTGACAGGTTCGACTCCGGGGGAAAAGAGCCGCACATAGAGGTCTCAGGCGACGACGAAATAGGCAGGCTCGCCAAGTGCTTGAGGAGGCTCTTTACAGGGATATATGAGAGCGGCATCGTCCACGAGCAGTACATGAACATATTCAAATGGGAATCGGCACAGCACCAGAAGAAGTCCGAGGACCTCAAAAAAAGCGAGGAGAGGTTCCGCGGCCTCGTCGAGACTACGAACGATTGGGTCTGGGAAGTCGACAGAGATTGCCGCTACACCTACGCAAGCCCGAAGGTAAAGGACATACTCGGGTATGAGCCGGAAGATGTCATAGGAAAGACGCCGTTCGATTTCATGTTGCCTGATGAGGCCGGGCGCGTCAGAGCGCTATGCGCTTCGATTTCCGCATCACGAATGCCATTCAACAATCTGGAGAACGCGAACCTGCGAAAGGACGGCTCAGTCGTGGTGATCGAGACGAGCGGGACCCCGTTCTTCTCCCCTCAGGGAGAGGTCCTCGGCTACAGGGGCATAGACAGGGACATCACCGCGCGCAAGAACGCGGAAGATGAAAAGACGCGTATACAGGCGCAGCTTGTCCATGCCGATAAGATGGCCTCCGTAGGTGCGTTTGCCGCAGGGGTGGCCCATGAGATAAACAATCCGGTGGGGTTTGTGAACAGCAACCTTAACATCCTCGGAAGCTACGTAGGCAATTTTATGGACCTGTTCAAGAGATATTTCTCAATGAGCCAGGCTTTGGAGGCCGGGAACACGGAAGAGGCCCTTGCGCATCTGAAAAGTTTAACGGAATACCAGCGGGAAGTGGATATAGCGTTCGTCCTTAACGATATAGTCGCGCTGACGGAAGAGTCGAAGGACGGGCTTGCAAGGATAAAGGGCATCGTGCAGGGGCTTAGGGATTTCTCGCATGCAGGCGGCGAGGATATGTCGGAAGCCGATTTGAACGACTGCGTCGAAAGCGCGGTGCGGCTGTGCTGGCACGAGATCAAAAACACCGCGGAACTCGAAAAGGACTTTGGCGTGATGCCTCCAGTGTCTTGCAGGCCGCGCCAGCTCACGCAGGTATTCTTGAACATGCTTGTCAACGCTTCGCAGGCGATGCCGTCCAAAGGCAAGATACGCATAAGAAGTTATCTGGAGCCGGGAATGGCTGTCGTCGAGATAAAGGACAACGGAACAGGCATGCCCGAGAGCCTGGTCAACAGGATATTCGAACCGTTTTTTACGACCAAGCCGGTAGGCAAGGGAACAGGGCTCGGACTGTCGATAGCATACGGCATCATAAACGAGCACAAAGGCAGAATAACAGTAGAGAGCGCCGTGGGGAGCGGGACCACGTTTAGGGTCAGTCTTCCGCTTCATTCGGGCGCTCTCCACTCAAACTGAGAGAGGCGACATGGAAAACACGCTTTTATTTGTCGACGACGAGCAGAACATCATAAACTCCCTTACCAGGTTGTTCAGGAGGGACGGCTATAAGACCTTATCGGCGCTGAACATGAAAGAAGGGCTCGATATAATCAGTCAGAACCGGATCGCTGTGGTCATATCAGACCATAGGATGCCCGGCGGAGACGGCGTTGAATTCCTTTCAAAGGTGAAAGAGGTCTCCCCTGATACGGTCAGGTTCATGCTTACCGGCTACGCGGACATCGGGGCGGTAGTGGGCGCCATCAATAAAGGAGCGGTGTCGAAGTTTGTAACCAAGCCCTGGGACGACGAGGACTTGAGAGAGTCCGTGAAAGACGGCGTCATGCGGTTCAACCTCGTGGAGGAGAACAGGAGGCTTGAGGAGGTCTCGGGGAAACAGAACGCCGCCCTTAAAGACCTTAACGCGAACCTCGAGAAGAAGGTCGAGGAAAAGACGAAGAAGATAAGGGAGAACTTCTTCTCTTTCGTCAAGATATTCTCGAATATGATGGAGCTCTACGACCACAACGTAGGCGGACGCTCCAGAAGGGTCGCGGCGATGGCGAAGAGGCTCTCCGCGAAGATGGGGCTCGACGGCGTGGACAGGGAGCTTATAGAGACAGCCGCGCTCCTGCATAACATCGGCCTCATAGGCCTGCCGAGGGAGATAATAGACAGGGATGAGGAACTCCTTACAACTGACGAGAGGGCGCTTCTCGTGCACTTCCCGAAGGTCTCGCAGGACCTCCTGTCCACGGTCGACACGCTCAGGCAGGCCGGGGTTATAATACGCGGGTGCATGGAGAGGTTCGACGGCAAGGGATGGCCGGACGGGCTAAAGGGGGGGGAGATACACATAGGCTCGCAGATAATCGCGATATCATCTTTTTACGACAGGTACAGGCACGGGCCCAGGAAGCTGACCCACAAAGATATCGTCGTCAAGATAATGGAGGAGAAGGGGCGGGCCTTCGACCCGGCTGTCGCCGACGAGTTCTTCGGCTTTTTAGCGGGGTGGGTCGAGGAGGAGAGGGGCTTTGATTCCGACGCCGACGGGCCCGAGGTCAGGAGGCACCACATAGCTAACATCAGGCCCGGCATGGTGCTTGCCGAGAACCTCGGCACCACAAAAGGCAGGCTCCTCGTCACAAAGGGGACCGTCATGACAGAGGCGCTGATAGAGAGGGTCTTGAAATACCACCAGATAGAGCCTGTCGCGGACTGCGCGTGCCTCACAAAGCCGGTCGCGCGCGCCTGACCTGTTTTCAACCTGGCTAAAGGTGCCTGCCCGCTTAACCCGCGTTCTTAAAGGTGTGCGGCATTTTCAAATCAGAAACAAGAAGGCCTTCTTTACTCTTTGTCCAGCGTTGCCTCAAACTCGGTCGTCTCTGCGGACCGGACCGATACGCGCTCCGCGGAATCCCGGAAGCCCTTCTGACGGACTATTATATTGTAGACGCCGTCTTTGAAGTCGAGGGTCAATGGCGTGAGCCCGTAATAGACTTCATCTACGTAGACCTTCGCACGGGGAGGGGCCGAGGATATGACGAGCCGCCCGGCTTTAGCGACCTCACTGGACACTGTCGAGGGGCTCTCAGGGGCCGCCCCGGTTTTCGAGGTCTCAACGACCATCCCGCCCATGCCTTTCCTTATGGCCCTGGAAAGAGCGCCGTTAATGAGCTGTCCAAGCGTAGAGCGCGAGTTGCCCATGACGCCCGCGTACCGTTCTTTTTTGAAGTCGAACGACCCGGCCCAGACCGTGCCGTGCCCTGTCTTTTTAAGGGCCGCGTCGATTGATATCTCAACCTCGTCGCGCCCTCCGACATCGAGCCTGAAGGACTTTATCGAGCTTTCGAGTACAAGCTCCGCATCCTTCTCATCCGTCACGATGAACCCCGCTGACTGAAGCTCAACCCTTAGCGCCTTTTCTACGAGCCTCGCCGGCTCTTCGGACAACACAAGCTCGGTTGCGTTCATGTCGGCGATTGTAGCCTCTATCCTGCCGATCTTTCTCGGGTCAGCCGAGGACCTTGCGTCAACTACTTTCTCTATGCGGACCCTTTGAGGGTCTTTAAGCCTCTGCATATCCGCTGGTGGAGGGTTGTATGCGACATGGAGGGGCCCGGAGCAACCTGCGACTATCGCGAGCAGGATGAGGCAGAGCGCTCCGGAGAAGGTTTTTTTTATGTAAGACATCAGTCCACTCCTTAAATAAAAAAAGGGAGGGCCTTTTAAGGCCCTCCCTTTGCTTTAGGATAGAAGCAACTCTGCGTTAAAACGCCGCGAAGACCATGACGGTGGTGAGCTGGTCGCCGGTCGCGTCCGTTGTGACGTCACCCGAGTAGATGGTGTGGTTGAACTGAAGCTGTACGTTCTGAAGGGCGTTGTAGACCGCGCCTACTGTGGCCGCGTCGTCGTCAAGCTGGCCGCTCGAGCCGGGCTTCTTGCCGATCCTGTAACCTGCGGCAAGGGTGAGCCTGCCCGGCAACACGCCGATCTCTCCGAGGAGAGTAAGCGCGGACTCGTCGTCTACGGTCGAGGAGTTGAACATGTTCGCGGTGTCGCCGGCGTCAGAGCTCGCGGCGCTGGCGTACGTCACATAGACGCCGACCGGGTAGTCGCCGATAGCGCCCTGGGCCTGCGCGTCTATGGCCCACGCATCGGCCTTGTTCTCGGTAACGGCGCCCTCATCGTTCATCTTCGAGGTGCCGTTCCAGAGCTGGAAGCCGCCGCCCAGGTCCCAGTCGCCGACCTGCGGGGTCGCGGCTACCCTCAGGTAATTAAGGAGCGGGCCCGCGGCCGCAGTCCCGTGCTCGGGGTAATAGGCGGTGTAGTTTATGTAGCCGATGGGTCTCGACGCGACGAACGCGATACCCGTGGCCGCGCCGGAAGTGCCAATGTACTGCTGGCCGGAGATCTCACTTCTGTGCTCAAGGACGCGGATCATCCTGACCGCGCCGGTGTTCAGGAGCTCATAGCCGTAGGCCGCGCCTGCCGCGTCGGTCGTAAACGGGATGGCGCTTAAGTTGGTCTCAGCCACGTTGAAGACAATAGGCATCTTGTAAGAGGCGAAGTTGGGGCTGTCTATGAGAGAGGCTTCAAGCAGGAACCCTATGTGCTCGCCTGCCCTGCCGCCTATCAGGAGGGCGGCCTCGTCCGGGAACTGGATCTCTCCCTTGTTGAGGTTGACGGCGGACCCTGTCTCGCCATCCCCGTTCCTTTTCTGGTACCGTATCTTTGTTACGAGCGAGGCGTTAAGCACTACGGGCACTGAGAGGAGGTCGCCCTCCAGAAGGCTTTGACCGCCTACCTGCGTGTAGCCGCCGTCCTTGAAGGCGCGGCCGAATGAGTTCAGCGCGGGGAAGTGCTGGAAGTGGCAGGTATTGCAGGCCAGACCCGTCTGGCGCGCAAACGCCGGGACCGCCTCAGCCTCATGCGCCGTGAAAATCGAGAGCGCAAAGAAGAAGAGCACGGCTACAGCACAAAACAACGATTTCTTCATACTACCTCCTTAGTGTGTAATTTACAGCGATGAAATCGGCTTCCACCTGGAGCGTTGCCATAAGTGGAACTTCCTTTAAGGGGCCATCAACTTTGTGAATTTCCCCAATTATAGCAATCGCGAGGCATTTGTCAAGAGAAACACTTGGATTTTTAAAGCATTGCGGACGTCATCTGAGAGATTACTTGAAGGAGATGAGGGCCGCAACGAATCCATAGATAAATATATCGCCGATTATTGACACTCCTTAAGCGATATGCGATACTTTTTTCCCGTGCCCGAGTGGCGGAACTGGTAGACGCACGGGACTTAAAATCCCGCGGCCCTTAAAGCCGTGCCGGTTCGATTCCGGCCTCGGGCACCATTTTACCGATTTTCGCCTTCCTGAAGTTTGATAGGTATCGCATAACATGAAATAATATCCCCGGACTTTTGCCGCTTTGAGGCGAGAGGTTTTTTCAGGCCATTCAGACGCAGTGACCCGTAATATGTCAAGCCCCGGGATGTAATGAACGAAGACGAAGGCTTCGTTCATGTGAACTCGCCCTGCGGCTTTTCTTCCGAGTATTCAATCTTTTTCTCCATGCTGAAAATTTACTGTTAGGTAAAAGGCCGGCAGGGAGTATTTAATGCCTGTATGCGGCTTGAATATATTCGTTTGCGAGGATTGCTATACGCCGGAGATATCGCGAGTATTTAATGCCTGTATGCGGCTTGAATATATTCGGCATATTGTTTGAAGGAGGGTTTATGGGCTGGACGGATATGATCGGCTACCTGGCCGCAATCCTCATGTTTTCCACCTTTTACATGAAGAAGATGATACCTCTAAGGGCCGTGGGAGCCGCGGCAAATGTCGTGTTTGTCGTTTACGCGTCCCTTGTCCATGTCTATCCCCTCTTGATCCTGCACGCCTGCCTTTTTCCGTTGAATATAACCCGCATGATACAGATGATGATATTGATAAAAAAGGTGAAAGAGGCGTCGACAAGCGACTTTTCAATCGATTTTCTCGTCCCCTTCATGACAAAGGAGAGCTTCAAAAAAGGCGATGTCGTCTTCAGGAAAGGGGATAACGCGGATAAGATGTTTTATCTGCAGAAGGGGCTGGTCAGGCTGGAGGAATTAGGGGCCTTTATTACCGACGGACAGATGATCGGAGAGATAGGCATATTCTCGCCGCATAAAAAAAGGATGGCAACCGTAGTCTGTGACGCTGATACGATGTTCCTTACTATACCCGAAAATAAAGTATTGCAACTCTATTACCAGAACCCCAAGTTCGGGATTTACCTTGTGCAGTTGATCATCCGCCGCTTTTTGAAAAATATGGAGGAGATTAGAGGGTTTGAGGCGCGGAATGCGGCTAAAAGTGAAGGGGGCGCGGAAAGGCGCAGGGTGGACAGGCTTAACATGAGGCTCCCTGTAATGGTAAAAGGGACGGATGAAGGCGGCCAGAGTTTTTTCGAGGAGACCTATATGGAAAACCTAAGCCCGGACGGGGCCTATATCATTATTCGGAACCCGGTAGACAAGGATACTGTCCTTAGCGTTCTGACGGACAGATCAAATTCCGGCCTGGAGATCATGGCCAAGGTCGTAAGGAAAGGCCAGACGGAAAGCGAAAAAGGATGCGGAGTCTCCTTTTTGAAATAACCGGGCAATACCTTTTACTCCACTCCCTTTCAACTTAAGGCGCGCCCATTGAAGATCGCACTCATCATACCGAAGAACAGCTCGGGGACCGAAAAGTCCTTCTACGATTACAGGTTCTTCTCGAAGTTCCTCCTGTCAAGAAAATACTTCTCGTACCTCCTCGCCATTCCAACGCTCGCGTCCCTTACGCCCCCGGTCCACGAGGTGAAGGTCTTTGACGAAAACATCGAGGATATCGACTACGGCTGGCCTGCGGACCTCGTCGGGATAAGTGTGAGGACGATGTTCGCCAAGAGGGCCTACGAGATATCCGAAAATTTCCGCAAGAGGGGCGTAAAGACGGTGCTCGGCGGCATACACCCTTCGATGTGCCCTGAAGAGGCGCTCGTTCACGCGGACTCCGTCGTCATAGGCGAGGCCGAGGGCGTCTGGCTCTCGGTCCTCGACGACGCGGAAAAGGGGGCGCTTAAAAAGAGGTACGAGTCCGGGAAAAAGACGGACCTGAAGGCCTCTCCGCCCCCGGCGCGGACAATACTCTCGAGGGAGAAGTACTTTTCAGACGTCGTACAGACGACAAAGGGGTGCCCCTTCCAGTGCGAGTTTTGTTCGGTATACGCGTTCGACGGCAAGACCATAAGGTCGAAGACCGTCGAACAGCTCGTCTCCGAGATCTCGGCGCTCAATAAAGACGCGCTCTACAAGAAGAAGTCGATATTTTTCGCCGATGACAATATCATCGCGGATAGAAATTTCGCGCGCTCGCTCTTCAAGGCCTTAAAGCCCCTTAACCTCAACTGGTCGTGCCAGGCGTCCATTAACCTCGCTGAGGACGAGGGCATGCTCTCGCTCATGAAGGACGCCGGGTGCGGGGCCGTGCTCATAGGGTTCGAGTCGGTGTCGCCGAAGAATCTCTCGCAGATGGATAAGAAGGTCAACATGCGCCTCGACTACATGGAGGCGATACGGAAGATACAGTCTCACGGCATACTCGTCCACGGCTCGTTCATAGTCGGATACGACTTCGACACCGAGGAGTCCTTTGACGAACTCGCGAGGTTCATAGAGGAGTCCAGGCTCCTCATGCCGCTTATAAATATCCTGACGCCCTTTCCCGGCACCGAGCTCTTCAAGAGGTTCGAGAAAGAGGGAAGGATAATGCACATGGACTGGTCGAAGTACGACGCAAAGACCGTAGTCTTCCGCCCGGCTCTACTCTCCCCCGAGGCCCTAAAGGAGGGGTACAAAAAGGTCATTAGAAAGATATATTCATTTGACTCGATCTACAAGAAGCTCGACCACTACTGGGCAATCGACTTCTGGCGGCGCTCGAACGAGATTGACCCCATTAAGTTCAAGTACAAGCTGCTCTTCGCTCTGCGGCTCGCCTCCATGCTCTTTTCCGGCAACCTGCCGAGGTCGTTCTTCATACTGAGGCTCCTGCCGAGGCTATTTGACAGCCGCGTAAGGGTATCCACCATTTTGACGCTCATGGCCTATAACGACTATGCCTGGTCCCGGTCCTGAGCTTGCAGGCAGGATCTACATTACCGTTGACAAAAAAAAGGGCTTTTGTCATTATTTAGGCGTCTATCCCTGAATAAGACGGATGTTGATATGAAGGAAGCGGAACTCAAGGGGCTCAAACCCATGGCGCGCAAGACCGCCCTTCCAGCCGTTTTTGCCACCCGCCTTTTCTCTGTAAAAAAGACCCTCTTTGGATTGTTGGCCGCCGTCACTTTCTCCGCCACGCTCCTCTTTTCGACGTCCGCGTCAGCCGAATGGGTAGAGTGGATAGCGGACGCCGAGACCGGCGTCAGGGTTCACAAGAACCTTAACCGCTCGTCATTTGCCGATGACGAAAGGGAGGGCTCCGAGCACTTCCTCGGGTTATCTCTCGGAAGGTACAACCAGCTCGCCGACTCTACTCGTTTAAGGCTTACGTTTGACCTGGATTACGGGCTTTTCGGAGAATTAGAACAACTCGATTATCGTAAGGCGGGTTTCAGCCTCTCGGTCAGGCAGAAGCTCGCATTCGGCCGGAACGCGGCATGGGTCAAGCCGAATATGTACGCGGCATACCTTGACGTCGATGATGACGCGCGCGATAGCGCCCTCTTCGGCGCGGGCGTGCAAATGGGCAAAAGGCTCACGGAGAGGCTCGACGGAAGGGCAGGCTACATATACGAGGCGAGGGACGGCGAGGACGGGGACATGATCCCGGGGCTCGCCTCCGACGTCTTCGACCAGGAGAGCCGGACGGTCTCAATCGAGGCCTCGTACGCGTTTACCGAGAGGGTTCTGTTGACAGGCGGATACGCTTACAGGTCAGGCGAATTCGACTCGTCATGCACGCCGACGAACTTCGTTGAGGCGCTCCAAAGGGCGGATATATCCGCGATGATAGTAGACGACGCGTACAGCGAGAACTTCTGCACATACAAGGTCTTTGGGGCGATAAACACATTCAGCCTGGACGCGAGCTATTCGCTCTTTAAAGGCCACGGGTCTGTCGGCCTCGGTTACGAGATGAACGAGGGCGTCGCCGACGACTTGAGTTACTCAAGCTCAGCCGTCCGCGCGCTCTTCATGTATAGTTATTAGGTTATTTTGCCATGCTCAAGAAAACCGGAATAATACTCTTTGCCGCGTTTGTGGCGGCGTTCTCCTCCCCGGCCTTTGCCGGGTCGATAGAGTTCTCCGTCAACGACGGCAAGTCCAACCCCGTTGCCGACGCGGTCGTCTACGCGGTCCCAAGGGACGGCGCGCCATTATCCGCCCCCAGGAAGGCTGTAATAGACCAGGTAGACAAGGAGTTCGTGGGCTATGTGACCCCGATCGAGAAGGGGACTGCCGTGAGTTTCCCGAACCATGACAAGCTGCGCCACCACGTCTATTCGTTCTCCGAGGCCAAGAGGTTCGAGATACCTCTTTACACCGGCACGCCGGCGAACCCCGTCGTATTCGACAAGCCAGGTGTCGTAGCCCTCGGCTGCAATATACACGATTGGATGTCGGCGTATGTCTTCGTGTCGGATACCCCGCACTTCTCGAAGGCATCAGACGCCGGCAGGGGGAGGATAGAGAACATCCCCGCCGGAGAGTACGACGTGAGTGTCTGGCACCCGAAGTTGAAGGCATCCTCAAAACCGGCCTCTGTAAGGGTTAAGGTCACTGATGATGGGGCCTCGAAGGCTGACCTTCAGGTCGCGCTCCAGAACGTCTGGAGGGCCTGGAGGGCGCCAGTTGCCTCCGGCAACGGATACAGGTAAGTGACGTCTCCTTTCCGCTTCAAAAGCTTCCGCGCGAGGATACTCGTTTTCTTTCTTGGGCTCCTCGTCCTCGTCCAGGCCGCGGTATTCATCTCCGTAAACACCGCCTCGATAAAAAACGCCCGCATTCAAATAGATGAGGCGCTCAAGATCACGGCAGGCGTATTCGGCCGCATCATGAAGGAGCGCGAAGCGAGGCTCCTTGAGGCCGCGCGGCTCTTATCCGGCGACTTCGCCTTCAAGGAGGCCTTTGGCACGCGCGACCACTCGACCATACTCTCGGCGCTCGATAACCACAGGATGAGGATAAGGGCGGACGTCATGACGCTCGTCTCGATGGACGGGGAGGTCATAGCCGACACGCTCAACCCTGAAAAGATAAGCGGAGAGTTTGGTCTTAAAAACCTCATCTCCTCGGCTGAAGAGAGCGAGTTCGGGGAGGCCGCGTCGGTCGTCTTCATCGAAGACAGACCCTATCAGATGGCGGTCGTCCCGCTCCTCGTTCCCATGCCGGACGCGTGGATATGCATCGGGTTCCTCATTGACGACAGGTTCGTACAGGAGCTGAAGGCCCTGACGCAGACTCAAGTGTCGCTACTCAGCAATCCTCAAGCGGGGGCCTCAGTCATCGCTTCTACCCTGCCACTCTCCGAGAGGGAGGCGCTCAAGGCCGCGTTCAGCGCAGACGGACCTGCGCAGACGGAGATGGAACTCGGCGGAGATAAGTTCGTCTCTTTTGCCGTGCCGATCTCTCATGGCAAGGATAAGGTCACGGCGCTACTGCAGAGGTCGCTCGATGAAGCGCTCTCTCCGTATAAAAGGCTTAAGTCCGCGCTCATCCTTCTCTTCGCGCTCGGGCTCGCGCTCTCCGTCGCCGGGGGCGTCTTCATGGCAAGGACTGTCACAAGGCCGGTCCGCGACCTGGCCGCTGGCGTAAAGAGGATATACGAGGGGGATTACTCGGAGCCGGTAACGGTCGAGCAGGAGGACGAGATAGGCAGGCTCGCGTCCTCCTTTAACCACATGCTCAAGGGGCTCATCGAGCGTGACCGCGTCCGCTCCCTTCTGGGCAAGGTCGTCTCCTCAGCCATCGCGGAGGAACTCCTTAAAAAGGAGATTGAGCTCGGCGGAGAGGAACGCGAGGTCACGGTACTCTTTTCGGACCTCCGTGGCTTTACCTCTCTTTGCGAGAGGCACACCCCGCAGGAGATACTCTCGTTCCTGAACGACTACTTCACGCGCATAAGCGCGGTGATAGAGGCGAACGGCGGCGTTGTGGATAAATACATCGGCGACGCGGTCATGGCGCTTTTCGGCGCGCCCCTTAAGAACGAAGACGACGCGGCGCGCGCAGTCAGGACAGCGATCGGGATGAGAGAGGCGCTAAAAGGGCTCAACGCCGAGTTCGAGGCCAAGGGACTCCCGAGGCTCTCATTGGGCGTCGGCGTGAACACGGCGACGGTCGTAGCCGGGAACATGGGGTCAATAACGCGCCTTAACTATACGGTCATCGGAGACGGAGTGAACCTCGCCTCGCGCCTCGAAGGGCTGTCCAAAAAATACGGGGTAGATATAATTGTGAGCGCCTCGACCCTCGCCCTCGCCCCCGGTTTCGTTTACAGGGAGCTCGACATCGTGAGGGTCAAGGGTAAGAGCGAGCCGGTCGGGATCTATGAGCCGGTCGGGGAGACCGGGGCCGTGGATGAGGCGGTCGTAAAAGAGATGGAGAGTTATCATGAGGGGCTTAAGTTGTACCGCGAGAGGCGATGGGACCTTGCAAGGGAGAGGTTTCGCGCATTGAGGGAGAAAAGCCCTCTCTCACTTTACGCCATTTACGAGGAGAGGGCGAGCGGGCTTATTGAAAACCCGCCGCCCTCCGAGTGGGACTCGACCACGGTATTCCATGAAAAATAAAGGTGCGCGCCAGAGAGCAGGAAAGGGCCCCGGCCGAGAGCTGGTCATCCTCTTGAACAAGCCATTCCAAGTCCTCTCCCAGTTTACGGATAGCGAAGGGCGCCCTACACTTGCCGACCATATACCGCATAAGGGCGTCTACGCGGCAGGCCGCCTCGACTACGACAGCGAAGGGCTCGTAGTGCTCACAGACAGCGGCCGTCTCCAGCACGTCATCACAGACCCGAAGGGAAAGCTCCCGAAGACATATCTCGTGCAGGTCGAGGGGACTCCCGATGAAGCGGCCCTGGAAAAATTGAGAAAAGGCGTCCTGTTGAGCGACGGCATGACAAGGCCCGCCCGCGTGCGGGCCGTCGAAGAGCCATCGTTCATCTGGCCCCGCGTGCCCCCGATAAGGTTCAGAAAGTCTGTTCCGACGGCATGGATAGAGATTGTCATAACAGAAGGCAGGAACAGGCAGGTGCGGAGGATGACCGCGGCAGTGGGATTGCCGACCCTAAGGCTCATACGCGTAAGCGTCGGGCAATGGGAACTCGGCGGGCTAAAGCCCGGAGAGTGGAAAGAGGCCGCTGTGGCGCTGTGATAATCGGCGAAGTGACGATGGAAAGGCGCCGCGCTTAATAGGTAAGCCCAGTCTAAAACCCTTGCTTCAAGACCTCACCCAAAAAAAAGGCTTGCCGAGGCAAGCCTTTTCAAGTAGACAAATTTAAAGACCTCTCAGCCCTGACGCCTTTTCCTCATTGCCCCCGCAAAACCAAAAGCGGCCAATACGCCGCCGCCGAGAAGCATGATGGTCGAAGGCTCCGGCACCGGGGTAGTGGTGACGTTCAGGTAGTCGTTCCCGCACTCCATGGTCCAGTGGAGCGTGACGGGGCCGCCGTTGTAGAGCGTGAGATAGCTCATGTCAAATGCCCCTTCGAGCACGTACGATGTCCCGGATGTGCCTTCGGAGCCGGTGAACGACAGTAGCGGGGACGATGTCGTCGCCGTCTTGTACTCGAACGGGTCGGCCGCCGCGTGCTGGGCGTACATGCTGTTTTTCCAGGCAGTCACCTGATAGAGGGAATAGCTCGCGGTAGACCCTGAAACCGAAAAGTCGAGGGCGTAATCGTAGACGCCGTCGTTATTGACGTCGATGGCGAAGTCGCCGGGCTTGTAGAGATACCCGTTGTAGAGGACGCCGCTCGTCACGTTGAAGCCGGTTTTAAGCGCGAAGTACAGGTCGTTCCCGTCCATGTAGAGGGCGAGGTATTCGACATCAAAGGACTGGCCGCCGTACCCCGGCCCCACGTACCCGTTGCTCCCGACCCAGTCTTCGGTTGAGTAATACCCCGCCCATTCGGCGGTTGAGAAGGACCCGTCTATTGTGACGGCGCCTGCGCTACCGCATACCCCTATGGCGAGTGCGAATGTAGCGAGCGCGGTCGCCTTTTTTATTGTCCTCATTGCAATTCTCCTCCAAACGGACGTCGGTTCCTATGTTTTAATTCTGCAATTGACATGCCACGCGCGTGCACTCCCCCGCATATATGGTATAAACCCTTGATTATATGGATATTTTTGCAGGATTGATAGCACCCATGCCCTCCACTCTGTGCAATAAAAACTGTAAAAAATTTGATTGCAGGCAAAGAGACATGCGTTATTAATTTAAGAAAATGGCCAGATTATCTTTAAAATCATGCAGTTACAATAAAAGGGGTAGTGTAAAAAAAGTGAACACTTGAATATCTTCCCAAACGCAAGAGCGGATTTTAAAAATATTAAGAAGATTTAAGATGTTAGGCGGCCTATCATAAGGCGCGCAAAAAAAAGCAAATTTTCACTTGACAAATCTGGTGAATCAGGACTAAAATCATCTAAATTATCCATTAAGGTGTTTTGACTATGCTTCAGCTCACAAGGGACGGGGAGTACGCCGTAAGGGCGGTACTCTACTTGGCCACGCACGAGGACAGGATATCTCTTATCAGTGAGATATCGGAGTCCCAGGACGTCCCCAAAAGTTACCTCTCGAAGATAATGCAGAGCCTGACGCGTGCGGGCCTCGTAAAATCGAGGCGAGGTGCGAAGGGAGGGTTTTTTCTCGCCAGGCCGGCGGGCTCCATAACGCTCAGGGAGACGATAGAGGCCGTAGAAGGGCCGATCCACCTGAACGTCTGCCTTATCAAGAAGGGAGAGTGCCCCAAGGACGACGCCTGTCCGGTCCATCCGGTATGGAGGGAGGCGCAAAAAAAGCTCTTTGAGGTGCTTGAGTCCAAGACCATGCTGGACCTCGCGAGAGACGCTGAAGTTATCCGTAAAAGAAACGCAAGGAAGCTCGAGCAGGCGGGCTGATTTTTTTTGGGATATATCGGGACTAAAAAGGCCTTTTTTAACCGAGAATCCTTTAGCCGCGCTTTAGGGCCTTTACCAGAGGCCTTTCCATATAGAAAAACGAAGCCATGAACGAAAGGAGGAGCAGTATGGAACAAGGCTTAACAGCGCTCTCAGGGGCGGCAAACGCCGTTTCGGCGGATCCGCCCCGATACAACGACGCGATAGTAAGGAAGTTCTGCGTGATGGCGGTGGTATGGGGGATAGTGGGCATGCTCGTCGGAGTTCTCGCCGCGGCCGAGCTCGCCTTCCCCTTCATGAACCTCGACATGCCGGAACTCTCATTCGGCAGGATCCGTCCACTTCACACCAACGCAGTAATATTCGCCTTCGGCGGGTGCGTCCTCTTCGCCGCGATGATGTATTCGGTGCAGAGGACCTCGCGCGTGAGGATATTCAGCGACACGCTCGCGGACATAACCTTCTGGGGCTGGCAACTCGTAATCGTGCTCGCCGCGCTCACGCTCCCGCTCGGCATCACTGCGGGCAAGGAGTACGCCGAGCTCGAGTGGCCGATAGACATACTCATCGCGATAGTCTGGGTGCTAAACGGCATAAACTTCTTCGCGACTATACGGAAGAGGAGAGAGAGCCACATCTACGTGGGCAACTGGTTCTACATGGCGATGATAATCACCATAACGGTCCTCCACGTCTTCAATTCGCTCGCGTACCCGGTAAGCCTCACAAAGTCATACTCCGTATATTCAGGCGTCCAGGACGCGATGGTCCAGTGGTGGTACGGCCACAACGCGGTCGGGTTCTTCCTGACGGCCGGCTTCCTCGGCATCATGTATTACTTTCTCCCCAAACAGGCGGGAAGGCCCATATACAGTTACAGGCTCTCCATCCTCCACTTCTGGACGCTCATATTCCTCTACATATGGGCGGGTCCGCACCACCTCCTGTACACGGCACTGCCCGACTGGACGCAGACGCTCGGCATGACCTTCAGCATCATGCTTATCGCGCCCTCATGGGGAGGCATGGTCAACGGGATAATGACGCTTAAGGGCGCCTGGGAAAAGCTCCGCACCGACCCGATACTCAAGTTCATGATAGTCGCCGTCTCGTTCTACGGCATGTCCACCTTCGAAGGCCCGATGCTCGCCATACGCTCGGTGAACGCCCTCTCCCACTACACCGACTGGGGCATAGGCCACGTCCACAGCGGAGCGCTCGGGTGGGTCGCGATGATATCGATAGGCGCCGTCTATTACATGCTCCCGAGGGTCTTTGGAAAGCCGGCTATGCACAGCGTGAAGCTCATAAACACGCACTTCTGGATGGCGACGATCGGGGTCGTCATCTACATAGTCGCCATGTGGATCTCCGGCATCACCCAGGGGCTCATGTGGAGGGCGGTCGGCACGGACGGCTCGCTCACATACACCTTCGCGGAGTCGGTCGCGGCGATGCACCCGTACTATGTGATGAGGCTCTTCGGCGGGCTCATCTACTTCGCCGGCATGCTCGTCATGGGATATAACGTGCTGAAGACTGTGCTCTCAGAAGATGCGGTCCCGGCGCTCACGAGCGAAGGGAGGGGCGCATGAGGCACGAGATCATCGAAAAAAACGGGTTCCTCATGGCGATACTCATCGCCGGGCTCATAAGTGTCGGCGGGCTCGTCGAGATAACGCCGCTCTTTTTCCTCAAATCTACGATCCCGCCGCTCGATGGTGTCCGCCCGTATACGGCGCTCGAGCTCGAAGGCAGGGACATCTACCTCCGGGAGGGCTGCTACAACTGCCACTCGCAGATGATAAGGCCCTTCAGGGCGGAGACCGAAAGATACGGCCCTTATTCGCTCCCGGCGGAATCCATGTACGACCACCCGTACCAGTGGGGCTCGAAGAGGACCGGCCCGGACCTCGCCCGCGTCGGGGGCAAGTACCCGGACTCATGGCACATACAGCACATGGAGGACCCGAGGTCGATAGTCCCCGAGTCCGTAATGCCCCGATACCCCTGGCTCGCCAAAAACGTGCTCGATAACGCGAATATTCAGACGAAGTTGAGGGCGATGGCCGCGCTCGGCGTCCCTTACACGGGCGCGGAGATCGACGCCGCGCCTGAGGCGGTCAAGGGCAGGACCGAGCTCGACGCGCTCATCGCCTATCTGCAGTCCCTCGGGACCGCGGTACAGAGGAGGTAAAGAGATGGAAGGGCTTACAGTCTTTTCAAAATCAGCGGTCCTCGTCTACTTCTTTCTCATATACTGCGGGGCCCTCTTCTGGGCCCTCAGGAGAAAGAACCGGGAGAGGCTCGAATCCCACAGGGATATACCTTTCCGCGAAGACCAATAAACCGGAGGCATTGAGATGCCAGAAAAGTTAGGACACTCGATAGACGGAATTGAAGAGTACGACAACCCCATACCCGCGTGGCTCATGTGGCTCCTGTACGTGTCGATAGCCATAGCAATAGCGTACCTCGTCCTTTACCCGGGCTTCTGGAAGGGGGCTATTGGCTGGAACCAGGCCGCGATGTACGAACTGGAGATAAAAGAGGCGTCCTTAAAGTACGCTTCAGCCGGAGGCACAGCCGACCTCTCGGCGATAATCAACGACCCAACGGCGATTGCGAGGGGGCAGGAGATATTCGCCCAGAACTGCATGCCGTGCCACGGCGCTGACGCGACCGGCGGCATAGGGCCGAACCTCACGGACAACACATGGCTCTACGGCGGAGCGCCCGAGGAAGTAGTCCAGACGATAACCAACGGCACCGCGAAAGGCATGCCTGTCTGGAAGTCACAGCTCGGGTCCAAGAAGATAGCGGACGTGGCCGCGTATGTCCTCTCCCTCGGCAAGGGCGGGTAGAAAGGCCGTAAATGGAAACCGAAGGGCGCACCAAGATATACATGAGGGAGGTGGCGGGGAGGTTTATGAGGGTCCGCACCGCGGTATCCTTCTCCCTCCTCGTTGTCTACTTCGCGCTCCCGTGGGTAAAATACGGGGGAAGGCAGGCGGTCCTCTTCGACATACCTGGGAGGAAGTTCCATGTCTTCAACTTCACCTTCTGGCCCGAGGAGCTCTACTACCTCGCCTTCGCTATCATCTTTCTCGTCATAGCCCTCTTCTTCTTTACGGCGGTAGCGGGGAGGCTCTGGTGCGGCTACGCCTGCCCGCAGACGGTATTCACCGACATATTCATGAGGATAGAGCGGCTTGTGGAGGGAGGGAGACGGACGAGGATCGCCCTTGACGAGGCTGGCTTGTCCTGGTCCAAGGCCGCGCGGAAAATCGCCAAGCACGCGCTCTGGCTCGCCTTCTCCTTTGCGACGGCCTTCGCGTTCGTCTCGTACTTCATCCCCCCGATGGAATTGCTTTCAAGGATGACCTCAGGGGCTCTCACGTCCGCGAACGCCTTCTGGCTCGGCCTCTTCACGCTCGCCACATACGGGGACTGCGCCTTTTTAAGGGAGCTCATGTGCCTTGTGCCGTGCCCGTACGGACGTTTTCAGTCGGCGCTATTCGACCAGGACACGCTGATTGTCGGGTACGACCAGAAAAGGGGCGAGCCGAGGGCGCACGGCAAGGATAGAAAAGACGGGGGCGGAGACTGCGTCGACTGCACGCTCTGCGTCCAGGTCTGCCCGACCGGCATAGACATAAGGAACGGGCTCCAGTACGAGTGCATCGCCTGCGCCCAGTGCATAGACGCGTGCGACGCGGTCATGAGAAAGATGGGGCTTAAGGAAGGGCTCATCAGGTACGGGTCGCTACGCACCATCTCCGGCGGTACAACGAAGGTCTTAAGGCCGAGGCTCGTACTCTACGGCGCCTGCCTCACAGCATTATTTTCGCTTCTGACCTGGAAACTCGCCACAAGGACGCCCCTTGAGATAGAGGTGCTCCGCGACAGGGCGTCCCTCTACCAGAGGGGGCCCGACGGGAGGATATCCAACCTCTACACCATAAAGGCGATGAACATGGACTCAAAAGAGCATATCTATCGCATAAAGACCGAAGGCATTGACGCGTCCATCGTCGTCGGGAGGAACCCGGTGACGGTAAAGAGCGGAGAGGTCTACCAGACGGCGCTCGCGCTCGTAGTGGACAGGGCCGAGGGGGAGCGCGTAAAGAGGTTCGATTTTGTCCTCGAGGACGCCGCAGACCCCGGGGTCAGGGCCGCGAGGCGCTCGACGTTCCTAATCCCTGAAGCGGGTGCGGGGAAGCTCTTAAATGCGGAAGGGGGGGTGAAATGAAAAATCGTTCGAGGTGGCCGCTGGCCATAGGCGTATCGCTCTCAGTCGTCTTTGCCGTGAATATGGCGTTTCTCGCGCTCGCGGTATGGAGCGACGACGGCCTTGTTGACGATAACTATTATGAAAAGGGTCTCAAATACGGAGAGAGGCTTAAGGATGCGCGAGAGCTCGGTTGGGGCCTCAGTCTCTTTGCGCAAGACAACGGCGCCGGGATGAAAGAGGTAGAGGTGAGCCTCCTTGACAGGGACGGGCGCGCGCTCAACGGGGCGAAGGTCACTCTCCTTGCCATGAGGCCGGCTAAAGGCGGGTTTGACGTTGTCCTTGAGCTCAATAATGACGCCGGCCTTTACAAGGGGCGCTTTGGGCTCCCACTCGACGGCTGGTGGGACTTCAAGGTCACGGCTACGATTGACAACAGGTCCGTTGAAAAGACATTCAGGCTAAAGGCCTGAATAAGGGGTTTTCTTGCAGACGACGGCGATTGCAAAAGATGACGCGCTTTTCACGGACTGCCGCGAAGGGCGCTGTTTCCACTGCGGAGAGGCCCTCCCCTCGGAGCCGTTGACGCACTCCATAAAGGGCGCGCTACTGGAGTTCTGCTGTCAGGGGTGCCTCTCAGTATGCAGATATATATATGAAGCCGGGCTCGACATCTACTATGAAAAAAGGGAGAGTGAGAGGCCCGGCAGGCCCGTCGTTTTAGAGAATGAGCCTTTCGTCGACGAGACGCACATATCGGCCTCCGGGGAGATGAGCGAGGCCTCGCTCATAGTCGATGGCGTGCACTGCTCGGCCTGCATCTGGCTCATCGAAAAGGTCGCCTCCAATATAAAGGGTGTTTCCGGCGCCCGGCTGAATTTTTCGACCCACAGGCTGAAGGTCAGGTGGGACGGGGAAAAAACGTCGTTGAAAGATATAATCTCGCGCATAGGCGCCGTTGGTTACAGGGCGACGCCTTACGACCCGACGATCGAGGCCCCGCTTGAAAAGAGGCGCGACGACGCGGTCATAAGGCTCTCGGTCGCTGGGTTCGGGACCGTCGCAACGATGTTCCTCGCAGAGGGGCTCTACGGCGGTTTTCTCTGGGGAATGGACGAGGTGTCGAGGTTTTTTCTTGAGGTATTAAGCCTCCTTGTGGCCGTACCGGTGGTATTCTACGCAGGCTTTCCTTTTTTAAGGGGGGCTTTTTACGGGATAAGGGCGAGGGCCCTTACAATGGACCTCCCCATAGCCCTCGGCATACTCATAACCTTCGGGTACAGCCTCGCCTCTGTCTTGGGCGTCGCCGGGGGTGCCGGGGGCGGGAGCGGCGTATACTTTGACTCTGCCGCGATGTTCATATTCCTAATACTCATAGGCAGGCTCCTTGAGGCAGAGGCGAGGAAGAGGGCGGGGTGGACGGCGTTAGGCCTATCCGCACGCGAGACGATGAGCGCAACACTCTACACGAACGGGGTAAGGAGATTGGCTTCAGTTAGGTCGCTTGTCCCCGGCGACATGGTGGAAGTAAAGCCCGGGGAGAGGATCCCTGTCGACGGGTCCGTCTTCGAGGGCGCTTCAAAGGTGGATGAATCGATGCTTACGGGAGAGTCCATTGCCGTTGACAAGCCCTCGGGCGCAAAGGTCTGGAGCGGCACCATGAACCTCGACGGCAGGCTCCTCGTAAAGGTCGTTGCGGCCGGGGACTTTACGCGCCTCTCAGGCATAAGGAGGCTCGTAGAGGACGCGCTCCTCAAGAAAACAGCGATACAGCTCATGGCGGACAGGGCCGCGGGGTACTTCATACCTATGGTCCTCGCGATAGCCTCCCTTACGTTCATCTACTGGTCTCTGTATGCCGGATCAGAGGTGGCCGCCGTATATGCGGTTTCCGTCCTTATCATAACGTGCCCGTGCGCGCTCGCGCTCGCCACCCCGGCCGCTATCCTCGCTGGGACAACGAGGGCGGCCAGAGAAGGGATACTCGTTAAGGGGAGCGAGGTCCTGGAAAAGGCATGCAAGGCGACGCACGTCGTATTCGACAAGACCGGGACCTTGACCGAGGGAAGGATGTCGGTGACGGAGATAGACCCGTCAAATGGGGTCGATGAGGCGGAGCTCCTGGCAATCGTTGCTTCCCTTGAGCAGTACTCGGAGCACCCCATAGGAAAGGCGATACACACTGAAGCGCTCAAGCGTTCCGCCCGCATATCGCAATCGTCCTTCAAGGCCTATCCGGGAAAGGGCGTTGAAGGCGAACTCCGCGCCGCAATGGACGGGGACAAAGTACCGGCGAGGAAGGACGGCGCGAGGGCCTGGGTAGGGAGCGCGACGTTCATAACTGAAAAAGGCTTTTTGATCCCCTCGCGCATATTCGAGCATGCCGCCGGGCTCTCCGCCAGCGGAAGGACCGTTGTCTTTGCGGCAATGTCGGGTTACGAAGAGGCGCTCGGCCTCATAGCGGTATCCGACCCCGTGAGGAAAGAGTCTCCCGAGCTCGTCGTGAGGCTTAAAAAAATGGGGCTCAAGGTAAGCCTGCTTTCAGGCGACGTCCCGGCTACCGCCTATTCCGTCGGCAAGGCCGTAGGCATAGACATCGTGGCCGGAGGGGTGCTCCCCGAGGCTAAGGAGGCGTACATACGGGGCCTTAAGGGGCGCGGGGAAAAGGTGATAATGGTCGGAGACGGGGTCAACGACGGCCCGGCGCTCGCGGCCTCGGACGTGGGCATAGCGATGGGGTCCGGCACCGACCTCGCAATAGGCTCAGCCGACATAGTCCTCCTTGACAACAGGACGGCGAACGTCGCCCGCGCCATAGAGCTCTCAAGGTCCACCATGAGGGCGATAAAAGAGAACCTCGCGATATCGGTCGCATATAACCTCATAGTCACGCCGCTTGCGGCGCTCGGGCTCGTCTTCCCGCTCCTTGCGGCGGTGGCCATGCCAATAAGCTCGCTCGTCGTCATCGGGAATTCGATAAGGAGAAGATGATATGGAGATGCTCTACATTATGATACCGGCGGTCATATTTTTAGGCGTTGTCGCCCTCATATTCCTCATCTGGTCGGTAAAGTCCGGCCAGTTCGAGGATTTAGAGGGGCCTGGGCACAGGATATTCTTCGACGACGAGGAGAAGTAGTCTTATGGGAGACTATCTTCTCCTGTTCACGGCAGGGGTGCTCGGCGCGCTCCACTGTGTCGCCATGTGCGGGGCGCTCGCCGCGGCCTGTGGCATGAAGCTCGGCGGAGGCCTCAAATTCTCGCTCGTTTATAACTCCGGGAGGCTCTTGTCCTATGCCGCGCTCGGCGCGCTTGCCGGGTTCGTCGGAAAGGCGCTTTCCGGCACAGGCGTCTTCGGAGGCCTCCAGTCGGCTGTCCCCGTCGTTGCCGGGGTCGTGATGGTCGCCATAGGCCTCGACATGCTCGGCCTCATGCCCGGATTCGTAAAGAGGCGGCTGTCGTCCGTCTTTCCGTCGGGTTTACTCAGCCGCGCGCTTATGCGCGTCAACAAGGGGCCCGCCGTTTCCTCCGGGGGACGGACGGCGCTGCTTGTAGGCATGCTTAACGGGCTCGTGCCCTGCGGCCTCTTATATGCCGCTGGGCTCAAGGCCGCCTCCACGGGAAGCCCGATAGAGGGCGCGCTCGTGACACTCTCGCTCGGCGCGGGCACATTCGTGCCGATGCTCTTCGCCGGGTCCATTACGGGCTTGAGGCTCAAAGCGCTCCCCATTACGGCGATATCGTCGGTTATAATAATTGCGCTCGGCATAAAAGCCATCCTCCACTTCCATGTTTCAACGGACCTCCTCGCCATACTATATCCGTTATGCGCCGTCTGACGCGGGCAAGGCGCGCCCTCCCATATACCCCACAACAGGCGGATACAGGCAAAAACCCGCGGCCTTCCTTGACAATTTCAGGTTTTAAGGATACCCTTTTCCGTGGCTCAGGCCTAAGCCGAAGGGCGCGCCTCCTTTGAGCCCCAGCGATTAGACGCCCCCATATCCCCAATGCGGAATACCGACATCCTCTCTAAGCTAAAATACAACCGGCTGATCCCGGTCCTCGTCGGCATAGCCACGGTGCTTGGCACGCTCGTCATCTGGCAACTCCTTTCAGCCCGGGAGCATGAAGAGATAGAGCAGATGGTCAGTCTCAAAGCCGCCTCGGTCAAGGACGACATCAAGGACAACGTGGAGTTCAGGATCAACGCGCTCGTAAGGATGGCCCGGAGGCTTGAGCTACAGGCGCGGCCCGAAAGGCGGGAGTGGGAGGCGGACGCGGGCCTTTACTACGAGCACGACAGGAGCTACCGGGCGATAGCCTGGATAGACCCGTCGTTCGTTGCCCGCTGGACGGTCCCGGCCGGCGCGGACCTTAAGGAGCTTAACCAGCTCCTTAGGCCTGAAAACCCGGCCATCGGGACGCTTGAGGAGGCGAGGGACTCAAAGAGGGTCGTCTTGAGCGGGGTATTGAGGCTGTCCGACGGGAAGGCCGGTTTCATCGCCGCGGTCCCGCTCTCCGGACGGGTCAACGGCTTCATAGCCGCGACCTTCGAGAGCCAGGGCTTTTTCCACAACCTCCTCGCTTCCCAGCGGGAGACCAACGATTATGCTATCGAGGTCTATAACGAAGGCAGGCTTGCGTACTCGAGCGACCCGGAGGCGGGTTCATTCAGGCCCCACGCACATGACACAACAATTGAGTTTTACGGTTCCAGCTGGTCCATAAAGGCGTGGCCCAGGGCGGAGTATTTAAGAAGGGTTGATTCGAGCATCCCGGAGGCCATACTCGTAACAGGTTTCCTCACCTCGGTCCTCCTCTCGGGCGCCATATACTCTGCCCAGAGAGCTCTCAAGAACGGGCGCGACCTTGCCTCCGCGAACCTCAAGCTCAAGGGCGAGATATCCGAGAGGGTATTTGCCGAGGGTAAAAGCGCGCGCCTGACCAGGCTTTATTCCGTACTCTCCATGGTCAATGAGGCGATAGTGCGCCTGCGCGACCCGCAGGAGCTCTATGAAAGGGTCTGCCGCATAGCGGTTGAGGAAGGGGGCTTCGTTATGGCATGGGTGGGGACCCTTGAAGCCGGCGGGACCTCGATTGCGCCGAAGGCACACTTTGGCAGGGAGGAGGGCTACCTTGCGGGTGCGCGGATAAGCGTCTTGGAGAGTTCGCAAAGGGGCAGGGGGCCGACGGGGAGCGCCATACGCGAGGGCAGGCACTTCATATGCGGCGATTTAGCGTCCGACGAGCGGATGTCCCCGTGGCGTGATGACGCACTTGCCCGCGGATACCGTTCCTCGGCGGCGTTCCCCCTCATAGTGAGAGGCAGGGTGGCCGGTGCGCTTACCTTATATGCGGCAGAGCCATGCTTCTTCGATTCGGAACAGGTACAGCTCCTTACGGCGCTTTCCGCGGACATCTCCCTGGCGATGGAATCCATAGTAGCCGATATTCAGAGGAGGAAGGCCGAAGATGATCTCATCAGGCACCGCGAACGCCTCGAAGATGTCGTCGAGGAGAGGACCAGGGAACTGCAGGACCTGAACGAGAAGCTCTCATTCGAGGTGACGGTAAGGAGGGGCGCCGAGGAGGCGATATCGCAGATGAACACGCTCCTGGAGAAAAGGGCCGTCGAGCTCGAGGCCGTGAACAAGGAGCTTGAGGCGTTTACGTACTCGGCCTCTCACGACCTCCAGGAGCCGCTCCGGGTCGTCTCCGGATATGTCCAGTTGCTTCAGAAGAGATACAAGGGGAAGCTCGACAAGGACGCCGAAGAGTTCATCTCCTTTGCCGTCGACGGCGTCAGGCGCATGCAGAGGCTCATAAGCGACCTCCTTTCATACTCGAGGATAGGGAAGATAAAAGAGTTCGGCATCGTGGACTGCGAGGACGTCCTTAAGGGCACGCTCTCGGACCTTAAGACCCTTATCGACGAGACGGGCGCAACGGTGGCGCACTCCCCGCTCCCGGTCCTCGCGGCGGACTGCTCGCAGATGGCGCACCTCTTCATGAACCTCATAGGGAACTCGATAAAATACAGGTCCAGGGAGACTCCGCTTATAAGGATATCGGCCGAGAGGAAGGGGGGCGAGTGGCTCTTCGCCTTCAGGGACAACGGCATAGGCATAGACCCGAAATACTTCGAGCGTATATTCGAGATATTCCAGAGGCTCCACGGCAAAGGCGCGCACTCCGGGAGCGGCATAGGCCTGTCCATCTGCAAGAAGGTCGTAGAGAACCACGGCGGCAGGATTTGGGTCGAGTCCCAGCCTCACGAGGGCGCGACGTTCTATTTCACCATACCAATGAAAGAGGAAGACCATGAAGGAGAGTAGCCAGCCGATAGAGATACTGATGGTAGAGGACAACCCGTCCGACGTCCGCCTTACCATAGAGGCGTTCAAGGACGCGAAGGTCCTGAACAACATGAGTGTGGCGACGGACGGAGAGGACGCGCTTAAGTTCCTTAAGCGCGAGGGGCCTTACAAAGACGCGCCGAGGCCGGACCTGATACTCCTCGACCTTAACCTCCCCAAGATGAACGGCAAGGAGGTGCTCGGGGAGATAAAGAGTGACCCGGACCTTAAAAGGATACCTGTCGTGGTCCTTACCACTTCCGACAACGAGCAGGACGTCAGAGGGGCCTACGACCTCCACGTGAACGCCTATGTGAGGAAACCCGTGGACCTCGACCAGTTCATAAAGATCGTCGAAGCTGTTGAAGGGTTCTGGCTTTCCGTAGTAAAATTCCCCCCGAAGTGAGTAATGGCCCCGGAGACCCCGGACAGGTAAATGAAAGGACCCGATGGAAGGCGAAGCTCTTGACATCCTGCTCGTAGACGACAACCCGGCGGACGCGCGCCTCATAAAAGAGATGCTCGTCGACGCCGAGGGGGCGTTCTCGGTCAGGTGCGCGGGGAGGCTTGACGAGGCGCTCGACGCCGTGGCGTCCTCCCGGTTCGGCATCATCCTCCTGGACCTCATGCTCCCGGATAGCCGTGGCTTCGACACGTTTTCCGCCATGCACGGAATGGCGGGCTCGGTGCCGATAGTGGTGCTGACGGGGCTCTCGGACGAGAACCTCGCGGCAAGGGCCGTTCGCGCCGGCGCCCAGGACTACCTCGTAAAGGGGCAGGTGGATACCGCCATGCTTGTGCGCGCCATGCGCTTCGCCATAGAGAGGAAGCGACAGACCTCGGCGAGGCAGGGCGGACGCCCTCGGGAAAAAGAGCGCGGCAGGCTTAAGATGATCGGGTCCGGCCCGGCCTTCAGGGAGATCGAGGACCTCGTCCATACGGTCGCGAAGACCTCTAACACCTCGGTCCTCATAAAGGGCGAGACCGGCACGGGTAAGGGGGTAGTCGCCAACGCCATCCATTCGGTATCGAGCAGGGCTAACGAGCCGTTTATCGAGATCAACTGCGGCGCCATACCGGATACGCTCCTCGAGACCGAGATGTTCGGTTACGAGAAGGGCGCCTTCACCGACGCGAAGACGGCTAAGAAGGGCCTTTTTGAGCTCGCCGAGGGCGGGACGGTCTTCCTGGACGAGATAGGCGACATGGACATGAAGCTCCAGCCGAAACTCCTCCAGTTCCTGGAATCGCGCGCGTTCAGGAAGGTCGGCGGCACCCGGGACATCAGGGTGAACCTCCGCGTAATAGCCGCGACGAACAAGGACCTCGAATCTATGGTCAGGGAGAAGAGGTTCAGGGAGGACCTCTTTTACAGGCTGAAGGTTATGGTAATAACCCTGCCGCCGCTACGCGAGAGGAAGGAAGACATAATATCACTCGCCGAGCACTTCATTGTGATGTATTCGGAAGCCGGCGGAGTTGCAAAAAAGCTCTCTCCGGAGTGCCGGGAGATATTACTCTCGTACGCATGGCCGGGCAATATCCGGGAGTTGAAGAACGTCATTGAGCACGCGACCATCGTCGCCGGTGGCGACGAGATAAAAAAAGAGGACCTGCCGGGAGAGCTTATCAGTGTAAGCGCCTCCCGCGTAGCTGAAGCGCCATTCGCGTCGAGCTTAAGCCTCGAAGAGGTGGAAAAGGCGCATATACTGCATGTCCTCAAATCAGTCGGCAACAACAAGACCGCGGCCTCAAACATCCTCGGCATATCGCGCCTTACCCTTCGGAAAAAGCTCACAGACTACGGGTTGTAGCAACACCCCTCCCGGAAACCCCATACCGCCGCTTTTCATTCCATCAAACAGAGTGATAACTTTCTTACCATCCTTGCCTGGTAAGTTTCTTACCAGCTGGCGGTGTTTTATTGCCCCTTCTTATTGTAACTCATTGAAAATTAGCGACAATTAGTTTGGCACGCGAGTTGCTATTATTATAAGAGTGCATCCGATGTCGCATATTTAGAGCAGGGAGGTCGTCAGTTGGGCATTTCGGATGTGAGGGCGAAGCGGACCTCCGGCGCGATAGCCGGGGGTTTTAAAGGACATAGGGGACGAAGTGGTCCGGTATAAGTACGCAGACTGGGTGCGGATATAAGGCCGCGTTAACCATTTTTAAAACTGGAGGGGACTTAAAATGCTTGGACGGACAAATGTGACACCGGCAAAGAAGGCATCCACGCGCACATGGCCTCTTCCCTACATCTCATCTAAGAGGACGGCGAAGGGCCGTAATAGGGTTTATGTAGCGCCCGGAAACGAGGCCGAGGCGAGGGAGGCCCGGATCATGAAGGCCGAGGCCGCACCCGAGACGAGGAGGCGCATAGAGCACGAGGGTGTCAGGGACTCGATAAACTATTACTTCAGCGAGATGAAGGCGTACAGGCTCCTCGATCACAAGGAAGAGAAGAAGCTCGCCGCGAAGATCGCCAGGGGCGACATGGAGGCGAGGAAGAGGATGATAGAGTCCAACCTCCGCCTCGTCGTGAACATCGCGAGACGCTACCTCAACAAGGGCTTCGCCCTCGAGGACCTGATAGAGGAGGGGAACATCGGGCTCATCAAGGCCGTCGAGCGCTTCAGGGCGACAAAGGGTTGCAGGTTTTCGACCTACGCCACGTTCTGGATAAGGCAGACGATAGAGCGGGCGCTCAGCAACCACGGAAACGTCGTCCGCCTTCCGATCCACATAACCACCGACCTCGCCAAGGTGAGCAGGGCCTCCAAGGACCTCATGATGGAGTTCCACAGGGAGCCGACATCGGCGGAGATATCCGAGAGGACCGGCCTTTCCGGCAGATACGTCAAAAAGCTCGATATAGTCGGCAAAAGGAGCTTCTCGCTGGAATCGTCGCTCCCGGACAGCGAGGAGATGTCGTTGCTCGACAAGATTGAAGACGACAAGGTCCCGGGGCCGCTCGAGACCGTCGAGTACCTGGACAGGGCCGGACGGGTAAACGGGCTTCTCGGAATGCTCGAGGAGAGCGAGAGGAAGATAGTCGAGCTCAGGTTCGGTTTCGCCGGAGGGGTCCCGCAGACCCTTGAGGAAATAGGCTCCGCCTTCGGCGTCACGAGGGAGAGGGTAAGGCAGATAGAATCAAAGGCGCTCGGGAAACTCCGTGAGGCCGTGAAGGGCTCGGATATCGCTTCCTTAGAGGCGATCTGACGGGAAGCAGCGGCCGCCGGGTCCCGTGATGGGGCGGAACCCAAAGGCGATGGCGCCGGCGGTCTTGAGTTTTCCGGATTTTAATGGCCTGCGGGCTTATGGATGAAAGGAGGCCTCAGTGCTTGTAGCAACCGGGATGCACGCGGAAAGCAACACGCGGGAGAGGTTTGCTGAAATAATAATGAAGGCGGCCCCGAAGATTCAGGGGTTAAGCGGACGGTATTCGCTCGTCGTCTACGCGATAGACAACGTTAAATTCATCGAGGGCTCATTCGGCCCGGAGGCCGCTACAAGGGTCCTCGGCGAGATAAGCTCCATCATCAGGCATCGGATAAGGGATATAGACTCGCTCATAAGCTCTGAGGGCGCGGAATTCGTAATGCTCGCGCAGGGGGCCGACGCGGGAAGCGCGCGTCTCCTCGCCGAGAGGATAAGAAAAGAAATAGAGTCGCACAGCTTCGAGCCCATCATAAGGGTAAATTTAAGTTTCTGCGTGGCTTCGTTCATGCCGGAAGGCGGGTTTTCCGCGCCATTAAGCGGCGGCAATTTCAACGGGTCGTTCGCTTAAGAAAGGCTGGGTTCGATTATACACGGGCCTTCAATACAGGCCCTTGAAGATTTTACGATCACCACATCAAATCCCTCTCATAAAATCCGCCTTTAAGGCAGAGGGGCCCTTCGGGCTCCTCTGCGCCCCCCTACCTTCACACGGCCTCGAAGATCGCCTTGAAGGCAACGTCTTTTCATCGGTCATTATCCCTGCGGCCGCTCCGCCTTTTTGTCTGCTTTGCCTGCCTGCATTAAAACAAGGACAATGCTGTCTCTGCCGAGAATAATATTTTGTTTTTATGGAGTTTTATTTGGTCAAGGGATTAGGGTGTAGATTTGGTTTACATTATGGTATTACTTTCTGTACTCAAAGTATCCATCTTCCGGAGGTCTTCGTTCCATGTCCTGGGTCTACGAGCTCTACTATATTTCCTTGTTCGCTACGGTCTTTACTTCTATTGGCATGGCTGGCCTCATCTGGTTCAGGGGGGAAAAGAAGGCCGGGGCCGTGCCGCTCACGCTATTTTCCATCGCCGTCGCCTTCTGGGTCGCGGGGCAGATACTTGTAACCACGGGGGACGCGCTTGAGAGGGAGGCAGGGAGGTTCCTCGTCAACCTCTCGCCGCTCGCAGGCGCGTTCTTCGTCCACTTCGCGCTTTCCTTCACCGGATGGGGAAGGAGAGAATTCATCTACGCGAATTATGCGGCGGCCTTAGGTGCCGCCATCTTCGGCGCGCTCTACCCGGCTGGCGAGCTCATGCCGTGGCTGTCTTTCCCGCGCTTTTACTGGTTCGACGAGTCGGCAATCTGGGTCGGGGGCATTGCCCTCGCTTACGGCCTCTTCGGCCATTTTTGGCTCATTCGCGCGGGGTTAAAAAGCGAGGAGAGAAGGAGGAGGCAGATAAAGGCCGCGGTCTTATCGGCGGCATGGGGGTCCATTTCCGCCTCAGGTTTCGTATTCGGCTCCGTCGGAATAGAGATCTTCCCCTACCCCGTCCTCTTTCTCCCGGTATATCCGGTCCTCCTCGTCTACGGGGTTTTGAGGTACGAGTTCATGGACGTGAACCTCTGGGCGAGAAAGTCGCTCGCGTGGCTCATCGTATTTACGCTCTCTATTTTGGCGGTGAGCCTCTCAGTAGCGGGGCTCGCGTCCTTAGGCCTTAAGGGCTTCATCACCCTGCCACTCTGGCAGATCTGGGCCTTTACGCTCGCGGTCGCGTTCTTAACGCTTGCGATAGAGGGGAGGGCGCTCGCGGCCGCGACCCGGCTCATATACCCTGGGTCAAGGATAAACGCGCGCCTGTTGAAGGAATGGCGGGACGTACTCGATGGGGCCGACGCATGGCGGGACTTGTCCACCAGGGCGACGAACATCATATGCGGACACCTCGGGTTCACCGTAGAGGTGAAGGCCTCGCCGGAGACTCCGGAGTTGCATTCGAACAAGCCGGGGATAATCGCCGAGTGCGGCAGGGGCGCCTGGAGCTTCAAGCTCTCGGGGTTCGAGGACGCCGCCCCCGGGATAGTCCGCACTGCCGAGGCCTTCGGCGCGCTTGTCGCGGGGAGCGCCAGGAGGCTCGAGGACGCGCTGAAGATCGCCCTCAGCGAAAAAGAGACGCTTAATGCTAAACACCTCGCGGACCTGGGGAGGATATCCGCGACCGTCGCGCACGAGCTCCGAGCCCCGCTTAACAACATCGGCATGGCATCCGTTGGGTGCGACCCTGAAATTAAAAAGGAGATAGCCCAGCAGATAAACAGGGCGCAGAGGGTAATCGGCGACCTGCTTACATATTCCGGGGAGTTCAGGATTGAGAAGAGGGCGCTTGTTTTGAAGGACGAGGTCGACTACATCGCATCCCAGTACGCCAAAGTACATAACGCGAAGATAACCGTCGACATCGCGCCGGAGATAATCGTCCCCGGCGACACGCACCGCGTGCACCAGGTATTTTATAGCCTCATCGACAACGCGCAGGCCGCTCTGAGGGACAAGGAGAACGGCGCGATACTCGTCCACGCCGCCAGGGGGGCCAACGAGGTCAGGGTAAAGGTCTATGACAACGGCCCCGGCGTGCCGGAGAAGATAAAGGACGACATATTCAGGCCGTTTGTATCCGGGAGAGGCGGGAGCGGAGTCGGCCTCGCCATAGTCAAGAGGATCATGGAGGCGCACGGCGGGCGCATCGAGCTCATAAAGAAGAACAACTGGTCCTGCTGTTTCGAGCTCTTCTTTCCGATAGAGGGGTGATGAAAAAAGGCGAAATACTCATAATCGACGATGATTCGGCGTTCCTCCGGACCTCCTGCGCGGAACGCCCGATGAGGCCGGGGCAACCACTCAGAGACGGCGCGGAGGCTCGGGGTCTCAAGGGCCGTGTTGCTTAAGAAGATGAAGCGGCTCGATATATAGTCGGTTCAGGCCTTGCCTGTCGAGGTGCGGCCTTCAGTCTGCGTTTCATAATCCGAAAAAGGCGTCCCCTCCCCCGAACCCCCTTTCCCCTAAACAGGCCCATGGAGCCTGTTTAGCCTTTTCTCCGTCTAAAATGGCAGTTTAAAATCTTTGGGGGTTGATTTCATGCGTGTTGTATGAAAATATGAAGGCCGTGGATTTATCGTCCGGCCGCAGGCATTGTTGCAATCGAGGATTACACGGAGGGCAAAATGGGCTCCGAAAAGACGATACTCATAGTCGAGGACAGCATCACCCAGGCGCTCCTCCTCCAGCAGTCCCTTGAAGACAGGGGATACATCGTCCATCACGCGCGGAACGGCGAAGAGGGGCTCTCACTCGCAGGAAAGATAAGGCCGGACCTCATTATAAGCGACATCATCATGCCGGTCATGGACGGTTACAGGATGTGCGAGGGAATAAAGCGCTCACCTGAGCTCAAGTCCATACCAGTGATACTCCTTACGCGCATGAGCGGCCCGGAGGACGTCTTAAGGGGCCTCGAGGTCGGCGCCGACGATTATGTAACCAAGCCGTTCAGCGAGAATTATTTGTCTCTCAAGATAAAAGACGTGCTTGAGAGCCCGTTCAAGTTCAGGAACTGTCCGGATGAGAAGCGCATAGAGGCCTCGTACAGGTCCAAGATTTTTAATATTGGCGCCGGAAGGGCGCATACACTTAACTTCCTTGTCTCCACCTACGAGAGCGTTATCTGGCAGAACGCCGAGCTCTCTCACGCGCAACTTGAGCTTAAAACCTTGAATGAGCGCTTAGAGGAGATCGTCAAGGAGAGGACCTCGGAGCTTAAGCGGATAAACGAGGAGCTTACTATCGAGATAGACGAGCACATGTACGCGCGGGAGCGTCTCCGAAAGCTCACTTCAGACCTCGAAAAATCCAACAAGGAGCTCGAGCAGTTCGCCTACACGGCCTCGCACGACCTCCAGGAGCCCTTAAGGGCCATCACCGGGTACATGGGGCTCTTGAAGAGGCGTTATGTCGGCAAGCTCGACGAGAAGGCCGACGAGTTCATTAAATTTGCCTCGGATTCGGCGGATAAGATGCAGAAGATGGTAAGCGGTCTGCTGACGTTCTCCCGCATAGACACCTTCGGCAAGGCCTTCGAGCCCGTGGACGCCGGGGCGATCGTCAGGGATTGCGTAGAGGATCTCAAGGCCTCGATAGACGAGAGCGGCGCTACGGTATCCGTAGGCGCGCTACCTGTCGTCGAGGCGGACGCTTCCCAGCTCGGCCATGTCTTCCAGAACCTCATCTCGAACGCGATAAAGTTCCGCGCAGACACTCCGCCGCGAGTCGATATCTCGGCCTTCGAGTCCCTTGCCGAGTGGGTCTTTACCGTCGCGGACAACGGGGTAGGCTTTGATATGAAGCACTCGGACAGGCTCTTTAATATCTTCCAGCGCCTCCACGGAGTGGAGTACCCCGGCACCGGATTGGGGCTTGCCGCCTGTAAGAGGATAGTTGAGCGCCACAACGGCAGGATATGGGTCGAGTCCGAAAAGGGAAAGGGCACGACCTTCCGCTTCTCCATCCCGAAGGCGAGGGCAGGGAAGGGCATGAACCCGGCGTAGGTTCCGTACACTAACGGCAAAAGAGGGTATTTGCTCTAAGGACGGAAGACTTTGCAGGACCCTCTTTTTAAAGAGGGGTAGGGGGTTTGATTCCCCTCCTTACCAAGGAGGGGAAAGGGGAGGTCGTCTTTACTATCAAACCACCCCTCCCAACCTCCCCTTGTTAAGGGGAGGAGTTAAATTACAAAATCCCTTGTTGCCTTGGGGGTCCCCTTTTAGAAAAGGGGACAATCTTCGCTGGTTTTTCAGAGCCTCAAAGCTCCACCGTATCCCCGTCCTTCGGCCTCTCCGTCGCAAACCCGTATTTCTCCCTTATGAGCCCGCCGAGGGCGGCCGCCGAGGTATCCTCGCCGTGGACTATGAAGACCTTCGGCGAATCGTTGAAGGCGGAGAGCCACCCGAGTAGCCCTTCCCTGTCCGCGTGCGCTGAAAAGCCGTTTATCGTGTATATAGTCGAGCGGACCAGTACCTCCTCGCCGAGGATGCTGACGGATTTGGCCCCGTCGACTATCTTCCTGCCGAGAGTCCCTTCGGCCTGGTAGCCGACGAAAATCACACTGCACTCAGAGCGCCAGAGGTTGTGCTTCAAGTGGTGCCTCATCCTGCCGCCTTCGCACATTCCGCTACCGGCGATGATGATGTTCCCGGACCTTAACCTGTTGAGCTTCATCGAGTCCTCTACGGACCGGACGAAGTGGAGGCGTACCGAGGACTCGTTCTGTTTGGTCGTGAAGAACCTCCGTGCTTCTTCGTCGAAACACTCCGGGTGCGCGAGATAGACCTTTGTCACCTCCTCGGCGAGCGGGCTGTCGAGGTAGACGTCAATTCTATATAGACGGCCGTCCCTCACAAGGCTGTTCAGTATATAGAGGAGGTCCTGGGTCCTGCCGACCGCGAACGACGGGATGTAGACGTTGCCGCCCTGTTTGAAGGTCGCCTTTATCGCCGCGACGAGCTCGTTTATCGATTCCTTCAGGGGTTTGTGAGAGCGGTTCCCGTAGGTGGACTCCATTACCACATAGTCAGCCTTCTCCGGCGAGAGCGGGTCCCTGATGATCGGGTTGTCTTTTTTTCCGATATCTCCCGAAAATACTATGACCTTTTCGCGTTCGCTGTCCTGAAACCATATCTCCAGCGTGGCTGACCCGAGTATATGCCCGGCGTCGAGAAACCTGTACTTGACCCCGTGGCCGAGGTGAAAGACCTTGTCATAGGGTTTTACGTCAAAGAGCGGGAGGACGCTCTCGACGTCCATCGTGGTATAGAGAGGTTGAGCCGGGGGTTTTCCCAGCCGCAGGCCTTTTTTTGTCGACCATTCGGCGTCGCTCTCCTGTATAGCCGCTGAATCATAGAGCATAGGCTCCAGGAGGTCGCGCGTAGCGTGGGTCGCTATGACGCGCCCCTTGAAGCCGTCCTTGGCCGCCTTGGGAAGGAGCCCGGAGTGGTCTATGTGGGCGTGGGTCACGAAAATATAATCCAATTCAGCGGGGTTGAAGGGGAATACCGCCCTGTTGAGGTCGTTAGAGCCGCTCCCCTGGTGCATCCCGCACTCGACGAGTATCTTGAATTTGTTTACCTCGATGTAGTAGCAGGAGCCCGTGACCGTCGACGCCCCGCCCGCGAATGTAAGCCTCAAAAGAGACCTCCTTGTGTATCCCTTGGCCGCAAGTTTAACATACTTGCGGCCCTTTGAACCACCTAAAACCCGTTTGCGCGCATGAAAAGGAGGACGGGGGGTTGACGGTTTCCCGAAAAGGTGTCCTAATTGTATAAGGTCGCGGCGCAGTAGCGCCCGGAGTTCAAGGACAGAGGCCCACAAAACAGGAGCCCTTTGCATAAGACCTGGATTCCCGCTTGAAACACGCGGGAATGACAGTTACCAATGGGTTTGTATGTCGTTCCCGAGGCCTTTATCGGGAGTCCAGTCCCAAAAAAACCTGATGTAATGCAGACAGACGGGTTGCACAAAGGCCCCATAAAATAGAGGAGGAGCCGACCGATGTTGATAGGTGAAGTCAGGGTAATGGCAAAGACGCTCGGTGTAAAGACCGCAAGGCTCAAAAAAATCGAGATAATAAAGGCTATCCAGAGGGCGGAAGGCAACTTCCCATGTTTCGGGACCTCAGACGGGTTTTGCGACCAGATGTACTGTTGTTTCCGCCAGGATTGCCTTGAGAAGAAGTACTGACCGTCGCTCGGCGCAAGGCCGGAGTCCGAACCGTACCACGGAGACCGGGAACGCCCAGAGCGGATCGTTACGATTTTGCCCGTCCGGCAAGGACCCGCTCGGCGCAAGGCCGGAGTCTGAACCGTACCACGGAGACCGGGAACGCCCAGAGCGGATTGTTACGGTTTTGCCCGTCCGGCAACAGGTGAAAGACAAAAAGGCCCCGAAAGGGGCCTTTTTGTCTTAAAAAGCGCGGGGGAGACCCCGCACTTTTTTTATAAAGTTTGGACTATACCGCGTCCACCCGCTTTATCTCAGGCGCGAACTTCTTTACGGTGGACTCGACCCCGGCCTTGAGCGTCATACCGGCTGAGGGGCAACCGCCACAGGCGCCCGTCAGCCGGACGGAGACGATTTTTTCGTTGTCGTCGATCTCGACAAGCTCAACGTCCCCGCCGTCTGCCTGCAAATGGGGACGCACCTCCGCGAGCGCAGACTGGACCTTTGCTTTAAGTTCCTCGCCAGAGGCCTCGTACATCTTAAGCTTGGTAATGTTCACCACCCATTCCTCCGGGCCGCTGGAGACATAATCCCATGAGAATTTGTCCTTGTATTCACCCTCGAACTGGTACCTCAAGGGCTTCGGGTCGTGGTCGTTTATGATACGCAGAACGCCCTCGGGCGAGAGTGCCTCCCATGAGTCGAATATCCGGGGGTGCCTCTCGAATACGGGCATGGTCCGCAAATCCAGCGTGACTATTTTTCCTGACATGTATACGCCTCCTTGAAGAAGTAAAAAATGCATTTTGACAGGGATATTGTAACACATGGACAGGTCAGGGGCCTATGATTTTTGTCAGAATCGGGTAGGGAACGGGAAGGAAGGTCAGGAGGCGAAGGAGGGCCCTTCGGCCTCTGCCATTATCCGGTCTATTACGGGTTTTAGCGGCCCGGGGTCTCTTGCGGCGATTATCCATCTGCCTATCTCGCCCTTCAAGTCCACCTCAAGCCGCTTTTCGCAGGGGGTCTTGTCCTTGCGGGAGAATATGAGGACGCGGGGCTGAAGCGGGTGCTCGTGGTTGGGCATGCGGACTACGGCGAGCTCTCCTGTGGAGAGCTCGACAAAAGAGCCTATCGGGTATATGCCGAGCGACCTTATGAGCCTCTCGACGAGCGCTGGGTCGAAGTGTGTCCCGCGCATGAGGTACATTTTCTTGAGCGCCGCCTCAGGGAGCATCCCCTTCTGGTAGACCCTGTTGGAGGTCATGGCGTCATAGACGTCGGCTACGGCCGCTATCCTCGCAAAGAGGTGGATATCCTCTCCAGAGAGACTGTCCTGATAGCCGGAGCCGTCGAACTTTTCATGGTGGTGGAGGGTGACGCGGCGGGACTCATCGGTAATGTTCTTTGTCCTGCAGAGCAGGTCTCCGCCGAGCTCTGTATGCCGCTTCATCTCCTTGAACTCGGTATCAGAGAGCGCGCCTGGCTTATTGAGTATCGTCTCAGGCACGAGCATCTTCCCGATGTCGTGGAGTATGGCGCCGACGCCGAGGTTGTGAAGGGCCTCCTCGGAGAGGGCCATGTGCCTGCCGAGCGTGAGCGAGAGTATGCAGACGTTAACGGAGTGGGCGAACGTGTAGTCGTCGAAGGACTTCAGGCGCGCGAGGCTTGTAAGGGCGTCCTGGTTCCTGAAGATGGAGCTGACCATCTTCCCGACGGTCTCATTCACCCTGTCGGTCTCTATTTCCTCCCCGGCCCTGACGGATTGCATGAAACACCTTACAAGGTCCTCGGCCTCGTCCCGTACCTCCCTCGCGTCCCTGAGCTCCTCGTTGAAATCGACGGCGTCTCCGGCAATGGGGGCCCCGGCCTTTGCAACCTGCGCATCACAGGGCTTAAGGGCCTCGACAATGGGAGGCGGCCCTGCGGAAGTCGCGTCGGTCTTTTCAAGAGGCAGGCGCTCCGCCACTGCACCTGATGATACAGCCTCATCCTTCTGAGGGGTTTTTAGTGGGAGCGTCCGGGGGTCGTCCTCGACTATATAGGCGCTTAAGTACCCTTTGGACTTGAACTTATCGATCTCTGTCTCGTCTTTTATGAGTATGCTGTTCATAAAAGACAGCATATCGGAGGCCTCGTCTTTTTGGAGCCCGGAGACAAACATGCCTGTTTTTAAGCCTTCTATCGGGATCTTTTTTGTCATCGCAATCGACTGGTTCCGTTATTTAACTCCGTATGCCTTATCGTCAAAAAACAGCCGGGACTTTAGCAAGGCAAAACTTTTTGACACCCCTGTCTTTAAGATGTTATATAAGCGCGGAGGGCCGAAGCCCTTACTCCTTTTCTATCCGGAAAGCCTCAAATGCTCATAACCCTTACAACCGACTTCGGTCTCAAGGACCCCTACCAGGGCGCAATGAAGGGAGCAATACTCTCCGTAAACCCGGACGCCGGAATCGTGGATATCACGCACCTCGTCTCTCCGGGCGAGGTCATCGAGGGCGCGTTCGTGTTGTTGGAGTCCTACGGTTTCTTTCCGAAGGGCACGATACACGCGGGTGTCGTGGACCCGGGCGTGGGCGGGAAGAGGAGGCCGATACTCGTCGAGACCGAAAAATTCTTCTTCGTAGGGCCGGATAACGGCCTTTTCAGCCTCGTTCTGCGGAATGAGAAGGTTAAGAGGGTCGTACACCTTACGAAAGATAAATATTTTAGGAGCGAGGTCTCGAAGACCTTCCACGGCAGGGACATATTCGGGCCTGTTGCCGCGCATTTAAGCCTTGGCGTAAGCCCAGTTGAGTTCGGGGCAGAGATAACCGATATCCGGGAGATAAGCCTGCCAGGGCCATCGCGCGGAAATAGGGTTATTGCGGGCGAGGTTATATATATTGATTCCTTCGGGAACATAATAACGAACATCAATGGAGGCGACGCGCTCTCGTTCGGGCCAGACGCATGTGTGGAGCTTCATGGCATTGGAATAGAGGGGCTCAAGAGGACGTATTCCGAGGCTGTCACCGGCTCTGCCCTCGCGCTCATAAGCAGTTTCGATTTCCTTGAGATAGCGGTAAACGCCGGAAACGCTGGAAAGACATTCAACGCCAGTGTGGGAGATAAGGTCTTATTAAGGGCAAAGGGATGAGGGCCGTCATCTAGAGAGAGGGTATCGTCCGCCGCCTTCGTCGCGCTTATGCGTGCCTTCAGCGGGCTCAGGTTTGCAACCCGAACCCTTTAGTTCATGACACGAATAGCGCTCCTTCTGCTTAAGGCCTTTTGCGCCCTGCCGGGCTTTTTTCGGCATGGGGCTTCGCTCCCGCCGCCCTCCCCCTCCCGCTAGGCGCGGGGCCAGAGTTCTTCGGAAGCTATTAAGGTTAGTGTAACCTAATCGTCTCGATATGAGCTTTGCCCGTCCGGCGAGGACCATTCGCTCGCCTCTTAGGGCGCTTCGCGCCTTTTTACTTCCTCGGACGCTCACGCTTCGCGATATTGCTTCCTCCCTTAAGGTCGCTCACCCCATGCCTGGGGTTTCTGAAAAGAAAAAAGATTTGTTCCGTTTCACCAAAACACAGGCGCAGGGCGAAGAACGCATAAGGGAGGCGGAGGCGAGCGCGCCGGGGTGGATTAGACGCGTAGCGCTCAAAGGGGCGAGCGCGTGGGCGGGGGAGGAAGAAAGCGTTAGGAGCCCCTGCGGATAAGTGCGCGGAGCGTGCAAAATGGCTTTGGGCAAAAAAAATAGTCTGACGAGCCGCAGTCGGGTCACGAATTAATGGGTTCAGGTTACAAACCTTAACCCGCTTATCCCCCCTCCACCATCCTCTCGCACTCCTCAATCACCTCTTTCGGTATCATCCTTATCGCGAAATAGAATAGCAGGGGCACGATTATGAGATCGTCTACGTGGCCTATTACCGGCAGGAAGTCGGGGATGAGGTCAAAGGGCATGAGCGTGTAGCCGATTGCGAGCGCGAGGAGGACCTTTGCGGCCTTTGGCGTCCGCTTGTCCTTCATGACGAGCTTGTAGACCTTTATCCTGGAGCGGAGCCCTTTAAGCCCCCTTATGAAGCGTCTTATGCCCATGGTCTGATTCTAACATCACTTAAAAGGGCGTTCCATAGGGAATCGGCGGTCCTTGCCGGACGGGCAAAGCTCGTATCGAGACGACTTGATTACTCCTGCCCCGTGACACCCGAAGGACATTGGCCCCGCGCCGAGAAGAAAGCGTTAGGAGCCCCTGCGGATAAGTGCGCGGAGCGTGCAAAATGGCTTTGGGCAAAAAAAATAGTCTGACGAGCCGCAGTCGGGTCACGAATTAATGGGTTCAGGTTACAAACCTTAACCCGCTTATCCCCCCTCCACCATCCTCTCGCACTCCTCAATCACCTCTTTCGGTATCATCCTTATCGCGAAATAGAATAGCAGGGGCACGATTATGAGATCGTCTACGTGGCCTATTACCGGCAGGAAGTCGGGGATGAGGTCAAAGGGCATGAGCGTGTAGCCGATTGCGAGCGCGAGGAGGACCTTTGCGGCCTTTGGCGTCCGCTTGTCCTTCATGACGAGCTTGTAGACCTTTATCCTGGAGCGGAGCCCTTTAAGCCCCCTTATGAAGCGTCTTATGCCCATGGTCTGATTCTAACATCACTTAAAAGGGCGTTCCATAGGGAATCGGCGGTCCTTGCCGGACGGGCAAAGCTCGTATCGAGACGACTTGATTACTCCTGCCCCGTGACACCCGAAGGACATTGGCCCCGCGCCGAGCGGTTTGACAGGCTTGAGCTTCAATGCTATGTTTCAGCGATGGACTTTCATTCGACCATGGACTTCGACAAAAGGCAGAGGGTGATCAGATGAAGGTAGCCGGACTCGGGCAGTGCTCTCTCGACTATATTGCGTTCCTGGAGAGATATCCTCTTGAGGATACGAAGGAGGAGGCGAGGGCCCTCTTTATACAGGGCGGCGGCCCTGTGGCGACCGCGCTCGTCTCGCTTTCAAGGCTCGGCGTCGAGACTGAATTTTCAGGTGTCGTTTCCAATGACGACGCGGGAAGACTCATCATAAAGGGGCTGGAAGACGAGGGCGTCGGCACGAGGAACGTTAAGATCAGGAAGGGCGGAGCCTCGCAGACCGCTTTTATCGTTGTAAACGGCAAGACAGGGTCCCGCACGATCCTCTGGAAGAGGCCGACGGTACGCCCGTTAAAGGCAACGGAAGTGAGTGCCGCGTTTTTGAAGGGCGCGGATTGCCTCCTCCTGGACGGCCTTATGAAAGACGCCTCTTTGAAGGCCGCGAGTATTGCGAGACGCTTCAATATCCCTGTGGTGCTTGACGCCGGAAAGGTGAGGGACGGGATGCTCGACCTCGCGCGTCTTTCCGACTATATCGTCGCCTCAGAGGAGTTCGCGAGAGACCTTAAGCAAAGCCCACGGGAGGCGCTCTTATCCCTGTCGGCATCGAACCCAAAGGCCGTGACAGTCACACTCGGCAAAAAGGGCTCCGTAACATGGCAGAATGGAAAGATATTCTCGCAGAAGGCCTTCAGGATAAAGGCCGTGGACACGACCGGCGCGGGCGACGTCTTCCACGGCGGGTACATATACGGCGTTTTACAAAAGTGGGATATAAGAAAGACGGTCGAGTTCGCCTCGGCGTTTGCGGCGCTCAAATGTCTCAAACCAGGCGGCAGGTCCGGCATACCCACCCTTAAAGAAACACTCAAGCTCGTCAAGAGATAGCCTGCCCCCTTCTGCAGGAAAATCAATAGTATGTTAAACTCATTCCAGATATGAAGGAATTCGATCTTGTCATCATAGGCGGCGGCGTAGCCGGGCTCGTCTCGGCCTCAGGCGCGGCACAGCTCGGAGCGCGCGTGGCGCTCGTGGATAAGACGTCGCTCGGCGGGGATTGTCTGCGCACCGGGTGCGTGCCGACGAAGAGGCTCGTCGCGTCCGCCAAGGTCGCCTCCCTCTTAAGGAGGGCCGGAGAGTTCGGGATAAAGACAGGGGCAGTCGAGGTAGACTTCCCCGCTGTCATGGACTCGATGAGGCGGACTCAAGACAGGATCGCAGAGAACGACGACCCGGAGCGCTTCAGGCGTATGGGTGTGGAGGTCATATTCGGCGCCGGCAAATTCCTCGACCCGTACACTTTCGAGGCTGGGGATGTCAGGCTCAAGGGCCGGAGGTTCATAATAGCCACGGGCTCAAGCCCGTTAATCCCGCCTGTGACCGGACTCAAGGAGGCCGGCCCCCTTACCAATGAAACGGCGCTTGGATTAAAGAGGCTTCCTGCCTCCATCGTCATACTCGGCGGCGGGCCCATTGGCGTCGAGTTCGCTCAGATATTCGCGCGCCTCGGCTCGAAGGTCACGATAATAGAGAAGCACGGGCAGGTATTGCCGCGCGAGGAGAGCGAGCTCTCAGCGCTCCTTAAGGACTATCTTGCGGAAGACGGCGTAGAGGTCGTCTTCAACGCCGAGGTAAAAGAAGTAAAGACAGAGGGGGGAGTAAAGGCCATCTACACGCGCTCCCCTGCCGGGGAGCGCGTCTTCAGGGCCGAGGAGGTCATGGCCGCGACAGGCAGGAGGCCGAATGTTGAAGGGCTCGCGTTGGACGCCGCCAAGGTAGAGTTCGACGCGAGAAAGGGTATAAAGACCGACGATACATTAAGGACATCGCAGTCGCACATATACGCGGCGGGCGACTGTATAGGTTCGTTCGCCTTTACACACGTAGCCGAGTACCACGCGGGTATCGCGCTCGGCAACGCACTATTCCCGTTCTTTAAAAGAAAGCTCCAGCTCTCCGCCGTACCCTGGACGACATTTGCCGACCCTGAGCTTGCCAGAGTCGGCCTTACCGAGGACGAGGCGAGGGAAAGGCACTCTCATATAAAGGTATACAGGTTCCCGTTCGCATCCGTTGACAGGGCCGTGATAGAAGGCGAGGCAAAGGGCGTCATAAAGGTCGTCGCCGATAAAAAGTCCCGCATACTCGGCGCGCATATCCTCGGGCCCGGAGCCGGTGAACTCCTCCCGGAGTTCACCCTCGCCATGAGAAAATCCATCCCCGTAACAGACATATCGAGGACCATCCATGTATACCCTACCCGCTCTATGGCGCTCAAAAGGGCGGCGGACGAGTATTACAAGGAGAGGCTCTTTACCGGGTGGTTCCCGAAGGCATCGAGGTTCCTCATAAGGAGGGGCCTCGGGTGAACAGGGCAGGGATTAAGGTCCTCGCCCTTGCGGCCCTGCTTGCGGCGGTAATCGTCTCAGTCAGGGTCTTTGGGCTCGGCGATTACCTCGATGAGGAGCGGCTAAGGGTCTGGATAGCGTCCTTCGGCATATGGGGGCCGGTGGCGTATCTCGTTATCTACTCCATTGCCCCGTCGCTCATGGTCCCCGGCCTCCCCCTTACCGTAGCAGGCGGCATACTCTTCGGGCCTCTATGGGGGAGCGTATACACTATCATTGGCGCGACTATTGGCGCCTCGATCGCCTTTCTCATCGCGAGGTACCTCGGCAGGGACTGGGTAAAGTCCAGGGTCGAGGGGTCGAGGCTTAAAGAGCTCGACAGAAAGGTCGGCGAAGAAGGCTGGAAGATAGTGGCATTCACGAGGCTCATCCCGCTTTTCCCCTACAACGCCCTCAACTACGCCTTTGGGTTGACCCGCGTAGGATTCCTCGACTACCTCTGGGCGACCTTTGTCTTTATGATGCCAGGGGTCGTCGCCTATGTGGTCTTCTCAAGCTCCATACTCGACCTCTTCAGGGGGGTCTTGTCCCGGCAGTTAGTAATAGGGCTCGCGCTCGTCATAGCCGTATCTCTCATGCCAGTTATCTACAAGTGGCTAAGGGGGCGGAAAGACAAGATCGCGCCATAGTCGCGCAACTTGAAACCCCATTGATTCCGAGGGGTTATAGTATTAATTTGCCAACCCCGCGCCTTGCCTTGCCCCTTAACATTAAAAACATTGAACAGACAATCGGTTCTAAGGTAAAATCCCCGTGTCTTTAAGCAACGGGTAATGAGATGCTTAAGCTCCAAAAATTCTCTTTAAGAAAGGCAGGGCCTTATCCGGGTCCTGCTGTTTTTTTTTAAGGCCTGACTCACATTTTGTCGCGCGGGGACACATGGAAGAGCGGAAAAGGTCCATATTCGTCGTAGACGACGAGGAGCCGATACGGAAGGTGCTCAATACCCACCTCTCAAAGGAGGGGTTCTCCGTCATCCAGACCTCCGGCGGCAACTCGGTCTTCGATACGCTGAAGAACAACTCGTTCGATATCGTAATAAGCGACATACGGATGCCCGAGGTCGACGGGATCAGGGTGCTTGAGTTCGTGAAGGCGAACTTCGACACGACCCCGGTCGTAATGTTGACCGGCCTCACTGACGTAGCCGTCGCCGTAGAGGTCATGAAAAAGGGCGCTTTCGACTTCATTATGAAGCCGGTGAAGAAAGAGGACCTGATGGCGGTAGTCTCCAGGGCCCTTGTGAACAGGGACCTCCTTGAGAGGAACAAGGAGCTCGAGATGGAGAACCGGGAGTACCAGCTCTTCCTCGAGCAGAAGGTGCGGGAGAGGACGAGGGAGCTTAATTCCAAGGCAATGGAGCTCCAGAGGGCCTACGGGCTCCTGAAGTCCATGAACATCCAGCTCATAAAAGTGCTCGCCGAGACTATCGAGGCCAAGGACCGCCATACGAGCGGCCACTGCAACCGGATGAGGTCTCTCTGCGTCGAACTCGGGAGACTCGCGGGGCTCACCCCTGAGGAGCTTGAGACGATAGAGTACGCTTCGCTCCTTCACGACCTCGGGAAGATCGGCATAAGCGAGGCTGTGCTCAACAAGGAAGGCCCGTTGACCGCTGAAGAATGCGTCCACATAAAGGCGCACACCGAGATAGGAGAGAAGATATTGAGCGGGGTGCCGCTCATGGAGCCCGTGGCTCGGATAATAGTCGCGCACCACGAGCACTACGACGGCACGGGTTACCCGAGGAACCTCGCGGCAACGGAGATACCGCTCCCAGCCAGGATAATAGCCGTCGTCGACCTCTATGACGCGATGAGCTCGGACCGCCCGTACAGGAAGGGGCTCCCCCTCGAGACAGTCCTTGGTGAGATGAGGCGCGTCTCCGGCGCGCAACTCGACCCGGAGCTCGTCGACCTCTTCCTGGAGAACAAGGTCTATCACTGCAACAGGGGCTGACCCTTCATTCCACCTGCCCCGGGCGCGGGGGGGGCGGACCCGCGGCTATTAAAGTTTTTCCGCGCGCCAGCCGATGCGGATGATACTGCAAAAGACCACTAAGGAGCGGCAACCATGGTTAGGGTGAGGCCCATGCTTCACTATCTCGTCGTCGCGCTCATGGTCTTCATGATCGCCATCACGGCTATTTTCACCTATACGTCGCTTAACCTCAAGGACAGGGTTATATACAGGATAGTCCAGCAGACCGAGCTGACTTCAGAGCTCATCGCCCGCTCCGCGGTCGACATCATGAGCGGCGGCCACGCGGCGGGCAATTATTCGATGATACTCGCCAACAACAACCTCATAGGCGTCGATTACATCGGGATATTTAGACTGAACGGCGGCGAGGCCTCTTTCGGCGGGGAGGTAGAGGGCCTCAGGAGGGACAGGATAGGCGAAGGGGAAAAGGCGGCCTTCATAAAGTCCATAGAGCAGATGGCGCCCATGGGTTTTTTTAACCGCGAGGAGTCGACGTATTCGCGTTACGTGCCTCTGAAGGCCGAGGGTGCGTGCCTCAGGTGCCATACGACCGATGGCGAGGTGTTGGGGGTCCTGAAGCTAAGGCTCTCCACCGAGTGGGACTTTGAGCTCCTGAACTACATGCGGACTCTCATCTGGGTCCTCGGGGCCATAGTAACTATCCCGGTCGGCGCGCTTTTCATAGCCGGGCTCGTCATCAGGGACAAGAACAGGATATACAAGCGGCTCGAGGAGAGGAGCGAGGACCTTAACAGGACCTTCAACGACTTGCGCGAAACAGAGTACTACCTCCAGATGATACTGGACAATTCCAAGGTCATCATAGTCACGACGGACACGGAGGGCAGGATCGTAAAGTTCAACCGGGAGGCGGAGCACCTCCTCGAATACAAAAAAGAGGAGGTCGTGGGAAAGGACGTCCTCATGATCTACGAGGCCCACGGACAGAGGTCCGACGCCATGGACGGCGGCAGGCCCATAGGAGAGGAGGTCTGGGAGGTGAGGAACAGGGAGGTGAGGCTCCGCTCGAAGTCCGGCAGGGTGCTCCACGTGAGCCTGACCCTTTCCACCATGCTGAACGACAGGGGCGAGATCATAGGCACCGTCGGCATAGGCAAGGACATCTCCGAGCAGAAGATGCTCCAGTTCAAGATATTGCAATCCGAGAAGCTCGCCGGCATAGGCACGCTCGCCTCCGGCATCGCGCACGAGATAAACAACCCGCTCGCCGGGATACTCGGCATGGCTGAGGCGATAATGGACGAGGACGACATGGAGCTCATAAAGTCGCACACCAGGGATATCATACAGTACTCGGTGAACGCCCGCGACATAGTAAGGGAATTGTCGATCTATTCGAGGTCGGCGCAGAACATAGCCGAAGGGACAGTCGACCTCGCCGCGGTGCTCGATAACTCGGTCAAGATGGCGAGGCATTCGGCCTCGTTCGCGGGGATAGCGGTCTCTTCCGACCTCCGCAAGGACTGCCTCATAAACGGCAACCCCGTCGAGGTCCAGCAGGTCTTCGTGAACCTCATCGTAAACGCCCTCCACGCGATGGAGGGGGGCGGGACGCTCGGCCTCAAGTGCTGGAGGGAGGGGGAGTTCGTTAAGGCGCGGATAACGGACACCGGCGCCGGGATACCTGATAAGCACCTCTCCCAGATATACGACCCGTTCTTCACGACCAAGCCCGTCGGCATGGGCACGGGGCTCGGGCTTTACGTGGTATACAGGATAGTCATGAAGCACGGCGGGGCGATAGACGCGGAGAGCGGGATTAATGAAGGGACTGCGTTCACGCTCCGGTTCCCGTACGCGGACCATGAGGGGGGAGAGGCATAGATGGCTATGGACAGGGGGACGCGCGCGTCCGGGCTTTTCAAAGGGGCGTTCCGCGCGTTTTCTTTTCTGTTTTTGATGTCGTCGGCCCCGGCGCTCGCTGAGGACCCGCTGGAGCGCTTCCGGATTGATCTGGAGGAGCTTAGAAAAGAGAACGAGGGGCTTCAAGGGCGCATCGACGCGTTGGAGGCCGAAGACGAGGAGGCGAGGCACGGCCTCGGCCTCCTTTCCAACCTCGTCGAGGTGAGCGGGTACGCTGACGTGGAGTATACATTCACGGACCAGGAGGGCGAGGGCTCCGGGTTCAGGGTCCATAATTTGAGCCTGTTTTTCACGAAGGACATCCAGCGGGAGTGGAAGTTATTCACCGAGGTCGAGTTCGAGGACGCGCCGAGGATAGAGTCTGAAAAGGCCGCGGACACCGTAAAGAGCTCCCAGGGCACCATCTTCATAGAACAGCTCTACATCGAATACCACCCGAAGCTCTCATGGGACATAAGGCTCGGCAGGTTCCTGACGCCGGCGGGCGTCTGGTCCATTTACCACTATCCGCCGTACGTGCCGACCCAGACCTCGCCCATCATATACAAGGTGATCTTCCCCAAGGTCTCGGACGGTATACAGTTCAAGGGCTCGTTTACTCTCCGGGACTCGTCCATTGACACGCACCTCTACGTCGCAAACGGCTCAGGGAACCCGGGGGCGCTCGACCGGAACGAAGGCAAGGGCATAGGCGCCAGGGTAAACGCCGACCTCCTCACCGGACTCTCAGCCGGGCTCTCTTATTTCGGGGAAAGGGACAATGAGGGGACGTTGAAGATGAGCTACGGGGCCCACGTGCTTTGCAACGGGTCGGCCTTGAGGCTTCAGGCCGAGTACCAAATCAGGTCGAATGAAACCGACGCCGCTTCAGGCTTCGACGATTCAGGCTGGTACGCGCAGGCAGAGTACGACATCGGCAAATGGACGCTCGCGGCAAGGTACGACTGGTACGACCCGTCGTCGGAATCTCCTGACGACCTCTGGACGAGGGCTACGGCCGCTGTCAACTACCGCTTCGCCCATAATGTCGTCGGGAAGATCGAGGTCAACCGGAACTGGTTCGACGGTCTGCCTACTGAGGACTACAGCCAGGCCATCCTCGGGGTCGCCGTCGCCATAGGAGACCTGTAATGGCCGCGTTCCTGAAAAAAATAGCGCTCCTTACAGCCGTCGCGCTCGCCCTTGCCGCCTCTTCCATTGAGGCTACGGAGCCTGTCGCCATTATCGTAAACAGGGCGAACCAGGTCGATAAGCTCACCGAGGGCGAGGTTAAGAAGATATACACCAACAACACGCTCGCGTGGCCCGACGGGGTCCCGATAATCATCTACGACCTTTCCATCAACGACCAGTCGCGTGCGATCTTCTCCGAGAAGATACTCGGCAAGGCCCCTGACCTCGTCGCCGAGGAGTGGGCGCACCTGAAGATCACAAACCAGGCCAAGAACCCTCCCCAGATAATGAAGACCCCGACCCTTATCATCAGGAGGGTGATGAGGGAGAAGGGCGCGATAGGGTACGTCTCCATCGGCCTTGTCCAGAACAACCCGGATGTAAAGGTGATAAGCACCCTCAGGTAGAAGGGCGCGAGGGTAGACAGAAGGGTCTGACAGGGGATGAAAGAATGGTTAAGGCCTTTGAGGGGATGCGCCTTAGCGCGCGCGGCTGGTATCGAGGAGGAGATCTCTGAAGGACGGATGATACGGGCCGGCGACGAAATTCAGCGAGAGCTCTTCAGTCGTCTGCAGGCCTACCCTTATTACGGGGACCCTGGCACTCGCCAACCTTTTCATCGCCTCTTTGCAGACGCGGACCATATCATCGAGCGCCCACGGCACGTACTCGCCTCGCTCGTACATCCTGAAAAGCGGGGTGTTCCTTAAGACCAGCGTGGGGTAGAGCCTCGCAAAGTCGGGGGAGAGAGAAACGGCCTTGTCAACGGTATCGAGGATGGTCTCGGTCGTGTCCCTGGGGAGCCCGGGCATGAGCTGGACGCCGAGCCTTATCCCCGCCTCTTTTATAAGGGCAACGGCGCGCCTGGTGTCTTCGGCGGTGTGCCCCCTGCCGGAGGCCTTAAGCACCTCGTCCGACATCGACTGCACCCCGAGCTCAATGGTCTTTACGCCGTATGCTTTAACGAAGCGGAGCGTCTCAGGGTCTATATAATCAGGCCTCGTCGATATCCTGACAGAGTCGATCCGTCCGCTCTCCACGTAAGGATTCGAGGCCTCGAGATACCCTTCCTGCACCTCCCTGGGGAGCCCGGTGAAACTGCCGCCGTAGAAGGCGAGCTCCCGCGGCCCCGCACCCTTCCACGTGGAGAGATACTTCTCTATTAGAGGGGCTATCGATTCGAAGGGCGGCAACGCCCTCTCCCCGGTTATCCCGGCCTGGTCGCAGAATACGCACTGGTGCGCACACCCGCCGAAGGGCAAAAAGGCCGGTATTATGAGCTGTTTTTTCGCCATTAGCCGCGCTCCGGAAAAACACCGTTGTGCCTCTCCTCAAGCTCCTTCAGGGCAGAGGCCGCGGCGGACTGCTCGGCGTCCTTTTTCTTCGAGGCCGAGCCCCTGCCGAATACCTCTCCGGTTATCGTCACCTCTACCACGAACGTCCGTTTGTGCGGCGGGCCGTCCTCGCTGACGGTCCTGTACCGGGGGGCCTCTTTAAAGACCCTCTGGGCAAGTTCCTGGAGCCTCGGCTTAAAGTCGAAGTGGCCTGGCTGCATAACGGAGGCGTCGATAAGGGGCGCGAAGACCGTCTCTAAATAAGAGAATACCATCCTGAATCCGAGCTCGAAGTACATGGCCGCGATGAGCGCCTCAAAGGCCCCGGCGAGTATCATGGGGTTCAGCGCGCCTCCGCTTGTCCGCTCGCCCTTGCCGAGGTACATGTATTTATCCAGTTCAAGGCCCCTGGCAAGCCCTGAGAGCGTATGCCTGTTCACGAGACGGGACCGTATCTTCGTCAGCTCCCCCTCGTCCATATCCGGGAATTTAGTGAAGAGCATGTGGCTTATGACGTTAGACAATACGGCGTCGCCGAGGAATTCGAGCCTTTCGTTCGACTCAAAGGCCTTTAGCCTCAGCGACTCCTTTTCGTTCAGATAGCTCCGATGGACGAAGACCTTCCGGAGGAGCTCCATGTCGCTGAACTTGAAGGGGAGCGTACTGCAGAATTCCTCGATGTTTGGTTCATTTTTCACAGACCCTGTTCTCCTTGTCCCGTGGCGCCCGTCATCCCGGTTTCGTCATAGGACGCGAGCCGTACTTTTACAATGGTGTTTTTAAGGCTGTCCGGGCCGTCGAAGAGGACCGGGATGTAGTTGGCGCTCCTGCCCTTCAAGAGACCGGTCTTTTTGTAGCGGACCAGCTCGGCAAGCACTTCGACCGTTTTACCAACAAACTTTTCGTAGAACGACCGCCTCTTTTCCGCGTCGAGTGAGAGCAATCTCCCGACGCGCTCCCTTACGGCATCGGGCAAGACCTGGCCTTTGTAAGAGGAGGCTGGTGTGCCGCGCCTCTTCGAGTACGGGAATATGTGCAGATAGGAGATGGGGAGGGACTCGATAAGAGAATAGGAATTATCGAACTCCGCCTCCCCTTCCCCGGGGAACCCGGCGATTATGTCGGCGCCTATTGAGATATCCTTGACCGACTCAAAAAGCCGGAAGACCCTGTTCGCGAACTCTTCGCGCGTGTAAGGCCTCCCCATGGCCTTGAGTATTGAGTCGTCCCCGCTCTGAAGCGGGAGGTGGAGGTGGTTGCAGAATGTCTTTGACTCCGACAGAAACGCGATAAGATCGTCTGTCACTTCATCCGGGTCGAGCGAGCTTATCCTGAACCTGCACGGGTATCTGTTGGCCTCTATTTCCCTGAAGAGCGCAAGTACGCTCGATTGCGGCGTAAGGTCTCCCCCGTAGGCCCCGAGGTGGATGCCGGTCAAGACTATCTCCTTGAATGAGGCGTCAACGAGCGCGTCTATGTCGCGCAAAGCCTCTTTTAAGGTAACGCTCCTGGATAACCCCCGCGCCTTAGGTATTATACAATAGGAGCAGGCCTTGTCGCACCCTTCCTGGATTTTCAGGTTCGCACGGGTCCTGCCCCCCGCGGAGCGGGAACGGAGCGCGAGAGGCGTGCCGTCCTCGTATCTGCCGACCTCTACGAGGGGCGCGCTCCTCCTTCCGCCCCGAATGAATTCGATAATGCGCCCTTTTTCGGGGTTCCCGATGACATAGTCGATGCCGTCGACCATTGCGAGCTCGCTTGAAGAGACCTGCGCGTAACAGCCGGTGACGATGACGACGGCGTCCGGGTTGAGTTTCCGCGCCTTTCTGACGAGCCGGCGCGACTGGTAGTCGGTCCTCTCCGTGACCGTGCAGGTGTTGATCACGTACGCGTCCGCCTTTGCAGGGAAGGGGACTACGTCGAATGAGGCGTCCCGCAACGCGTCTTCGAGGGCTGAGGAGTCATACTGGTTCGCCTTGCACCCGAGGGTGGTTACTGAGACACGGAGGGTTTCGTTTTGTGGAGCAGTATGCGTCAAGGTTGTATGTTTATTTATTTTTTTGTCTTGTACGCGGTCTTCCGTGCTTCTGCAAAAGACCTTTTATGTCCTGCCGGTTTTTTTTGACATAGGTGTTCGCTCGTCGCATACTCCCGGAGCTTCAGAACAAAGCAGACATAAGCGCGACGAAAGCGAGGAGAGAGGCGTACTCTGTTGTACGCCGCAGTGACGAGCCGAGGAGCAACGCAGGCATGCGAAGTTATGAAGCTCCGGTCGCCCGCTCTATCCATCCTCCGCCTATGACCTCGTCCCCGCGATAGAAGACTACGGCCTGGCCAGGCGTCACCGCCTTCTGGGGCGTATTGAACATTATCTCCGCCTTGCCGTCGTCCGTCATTCTTACGCTTGAGGCCGCACCCGGGTGCCTGTATCGGATCTTTACCGTTACATCATTGAGCGCGCCCGAGCGCGCCTCCGCCTCTGCTTTAGCGTCTAACCAGTTAAGGCCGCCCGCTCTGAGCCCGGGAGCGTATAGCCTCTCTTCAGGGCCTACGACGACGCGGTTTCCGGCTACATCTATACCGAGGACGTAATACGGCCCGCCAGAGAGGTTCAGGCCCTTTCTCTGGCCTATGGTGTAATTGAATAGGCCGGGGTGCGCGCCCAAAATCATGCCGCTCTCATCGACTATCTCGCCTCCTTGCGAGGGTATACGGGCGGATAAGAAGTCAGCGTAGCTCGGCTCCTCGACAAAGCATATCTCCTGGCTCTCTTTCTTATCCGAGGTTTTGAGGCCGTACTTCCTTGCGATTGCGCGGACCTCAGTCTTCGTAAGAGAGCCTATTGGAAAAAGCACGCGCGGAAGCTGGGCCTTCTTCATGGTGAAGAGGAAGTAGCTCTGGTCTTTTTCAGGGTCTACGCCCTTAAGGAGCTTGAACCCGCCGTCTGTCCCGACTATCCTCGCGTAGTGGCCTGTGGCGAGAAAGTCGGCTTCGAGCGCGAGCGCCTTTTTGAGCAACGCCTCGAACTTAAGCTCCGAGTTGCACTTTATGCAGGGGTTCGGGGTCTCTCCGGTGAGATAACCCTTCACGAAGTAGTCAACTACCTCCCGCGAGAACGCCTCTTCCATGTTCATCACATAGAAAGGTACGCCGAGCCTATCCGCCACACCTCTGGCGTCATAGATGTCGTCCAATGAGCAACAGGAGCCGGAGGTCGAGCCGCGCGCGTCTTCCTTCTTCGAGTAGTCCCATAGTTGCATCGATACTCCTATGCACTCGTACCCCTCTTCTTTCAGAAGGGCGAGGGCGACGGAAGAATCCACGCCGCCGCTCATGGCGACTACTACCCTCTTTTTAGACACAAAAACCACCTTTGCCGCGTCTTAGCGGAATACATCAATTTTAATAGAGAAATGCGGATTTATCCAGAGAAATGAAGGGTTGTGTGATGGAGACCGCTGTCGGCAAAAAAAATCCCCCTTGCGGGGGATTTTTCAAGACTTTTCAGACTGCCTTTTTACTTCTTCTCTGCGAGTTTCTTTTTGTAGTCCTCGATAGCCGAATGGAGCGCGTCGGCGGCCAGGTTCGAGCAGTGCATCTTTACGGGCGGGAGCCCGTCGAGGGCTTCCGCGACCGTTGCGTTCGATATCTTTTCCGCCTCATCGAGCCCCTTGCCCTTGACGAGCTCCGTGACCATCGAGCTCGTGGCTATGGCCGCGCCGCAACCGAAGGTCTTGAATTTGACGTCCGTGATGACGTCGTTTTCGACCTTTATCGTGAGTTTCATGATGTCGCCGCAGGCCGGGTTGCCGACCATGCCGATCCCGCTCGCGTTATCGACTTCTCCCACGTTTCTCGGGTTTGAGAAGTGTTCCATTACCTTTTCGCTGTACATGTCTCCGTCTCCTTCAATGTCCGTGTTTATTCGAAAAAGCCTTTTTTACTACGTTGCCTATATTTAATCGCTTTCGCGCCTGTCGCCTACTTCGCCCCGGCGTAGAGCGGGGACATGGAGCGCATCCTCTCTACTATCGGGGGCATTATCTCAATAAGGTAGTCTATCTCCTCGACGGTATTCGATTTGCCGAGGCTGAACCTGACTGACCCGTGAGAGAGCTCGTGCGAGAGCCCCATGGAGACGAGCACGTGGGAAGGCTCAAGCGAGCCTGAGGTGCATGCAGAGCCGCTCGAGGCCGCGATCCCCTTCATGTCGAGGTTCAGAAGGAGCGATTCGCCCTCCACGAACTCGAAGCTTATATTGGACGTGTTAGGGAGCCTCTTGTCCAAGTGGCCGTTCACCTTTATATGCGGGATCTTTCCGAGCCCGGCCTCAAGCCTGTCTTTCAATGCCTTCAGGTGCTCGATTTCCTTGTCCATGTCGCGTATGGCGATCTCGGCGGCCTTTCCGAAGCCGACTATGCCGGCGACGTTCTCGGTGCCGCCCCGCCTGTTCCTTTCGTGGTGGCCTCCGTGGATGAGGGGGACGAGGCGCACGCCCCTCTTGACAAACAACGCGCCGACGCCCTTGGGCCCGTATATCTTGTGGCCGGAGACGGTAAGGAGGTCGACGTTTAGCGACTGCACGTCTATGGGGACCTTGCCCGCGGCCTGGACCGCATCGGTGTGGAAGAGGACGCCGCGCTCTTTGGCGATATCGCCTATCTCCTTTATGGGGAAGATGACGCCTGTCTCGTTGTTGGCGAACATTACGGTGATTAATATCGTCTTTGGGGTTATCGCGGCCTTAAGCGCATCGAGGTCTATGAGCCCGTCGGAATCGACGTCGAGGTACGTAACCTCGAACCCCTCCTTCGCGAGGTGCTTGCAGGTATTCAGCACGGCCGGGTGCTCGACCTTTGTGGTTATGATGTGGTTGCCCTTGTTCTTATTGGCGTAGGCCGCGCCCTTTATGGCGTGGTTGTCGCCTTCTGTGCCGGTACTTGTGAATATTAGTTCGACGTTCTGGCAGTTAAGGAGCCTGCAGACCGATTCGCGTGCGTCCTCGACGGCCTTTCTCGTCCCCCTGCCCGCCCAGTGGATCGACGACGGGTTGCCCCACTGGTCTTTCAGGAACGGCACTATCGCGTCGAATACCTCGCCAAGCACAGGTGTCGTGGCGTTATGGTCGAAATATATCTTGTTCAAAAGCCGGGTCCTCCTTCTCTCGATTCGATTATGATATCCCGCATGCGTCCGCGCCTGCCGTGGAAGCCGTGTCGTGGAGCTTCACCTCGTGGCTCAAGTCTTCTATGGTCACGGAGTTCAGGAACTCGGCGATCTTCTCGGCGAGGCCCTTCCAGACCTTCTGCGTTATGCACCTCTCGGCCCTTTCGCAACCGGAGCCCGCGTCCAGGCAGGCGACCGGGTTCAAAGGCTCCTCGACGACCGAGATGACCTCGCCGACGCTTATCTTCGAGGGGTGCTTGCCGAGAACGTAGCCGCCCCCAGGGCCCCTTACGCTCTTTACAATCTGCCCCTTCCTTAACTTCACGAAGAGCTGTTCGAGGTAGGATAGAGATATCCCCTCCTCTGTCGAGATGTCCTTTAGTGTAACGGGTTTCTCCCCCGAATGGCAAGCGAGGTTGACCATCGCCCTTACAGCGTACTGCCCCTTTGTCGATAGCCTCATCTCATCCCCTTTAAAAAAGACGCGGGAAAAGACCTTCCCGCAGGCGCACGGCATAATCGCCACGCGTCTATAATCAAATTTAATATACCTTATTATTTTTGTCAAGTATTCTTTTCGCAAGAAAATCTCGTTTGGTGTAGACAAAAAAACGCCTATTGATATAATAGTTAACAGATGAAAAACATTGAATTTTTTAGATACCTCCCCGGGGCCGCGAAGGCTAAATCTGCTTCAGGGTTGAAAAAACTCGTGAACACCCTATTAAAGGAACACAGGGTCTACGGGACCGTGAAAAGGGACGGTTTTCCCGTCTACGCCGAGATTGCCGACGCGAGCGAGCTTGAGCTCTTCTCGACTCCTACGCACCTGTCCGCCAAGCAGTTCCTCTTTCCCCCGAGAGAGACCCTTCTAAGGTACGACATCCGCCGCCACCTCCATGAGGCGGTGATTGAATCCGAAAGACAGGCTATAATCGGCCTGCACCCCTGCGACATACACGCCATAGCGCTCATGGACGAGGTGTGGGCCTATGGCAGGCCCGACGCCAATTACCTCTCAAGGCGCGAAAAGACGCTCATCGTCGGCGCGGACTGCATGCCCGACGAGTACTGCTTCTGCAAGTCCCTCGGGACGATGAACGTCAACGACGGCTTCGACATATTCCTCCACAAGATAAAGAAGGGCTTTCTCGTCCGGACCGCCTCGGATAAAGGGGAGGAAATAATAGCGGGGCTTAAACTCAGGGAGGCGAAACCTTATGAAGTAAAAGAGTTGGAGGAGAGGGAAAGGCTTCGTGAGGCGTCCTTTAAGGCGCGGTTAGACGCCCTTCCCAAGGACCTCCCGGAGGTATTCGCGTCCTCTAACGAGAGCACCGTATGGGAGCGCATAGGGTCGATATGCACGGGGTGCGGCTCCTGCAACACGGTCTGCCCGACCTGCTACTGCTTCGATATAAAGGACGAGGTGAAGGCGAGCCTCTCGGAGGGCGAGCGCGTCCGCGTCTGGGACGGGTGCACGCTTGAGGACTTCGCAAAGGTCGCCGGGGGACATGACTTCAGGAAGACGAGGGCAGAGAGGCTCCGCCACAGGTTCAACAGGAAGTTCAGGTATCTTACGGACAGGTTCGGCATGCCCTTCTGCGTCGGTTGCGGCAGGTGCTCGCGGGCCTGCCTCGTTAAGATAAACATAACGGAAGTGACGAATGAGCTTATCCGTGAATCAAACAAAAGAAGGCCTTGAGTCGCCGTACCTCCCGTTCCCGGGGGTAATAGAGAGGGTCACAAGGGTGACGGAGAAGGAGAGGCTCTTCTCAATAGCCCCCTTAAACCCATCACTCCTTGAGTACGGGCCCGGCCAGTTCTACATGGTGGGGTTGCCGGGTTATGGCGAAGCGCCGATTTCCATCACATCCGGCCCCGGAGAGACAAAGGAGTTCGAGCTCTGCATAAGGGCCGTGGGGAACGTCACCAACGCGCTCCACAGGCTCAAAAGGGGCGACTTCGTCTGGTTGAGGGGGCCCTTCGGCACGTCATTCCCGGTTGACGAGATGAGGTCAAAGGACGTCGTCTTCATAGCCGGCGGCATAGGGGTCGTACCGATGAGGTCGCTTATAAAGACGGTCCTTAAGGACAGGCAGGGGTTCGGAAGATTGACGCTCATCTACGGGGCGAAGTCGCCTGAAGAGATGCTCTTTTCAGAAGAGTTCGACGGCTGGCGCGGAAAGGGGCTGGAAGTCCTCCTTACCATAGATAAGCCGGACACCAAGTGGACGGGGAACGTCGGTGTAGTCACGACCCTTATACCGAAGGTCGAGGTCGCCGAGGGCAGGACCATAGCGGTCGTCATAGGCCCGCCTGTCATGTACAAGTTCGTGATACTCTCCTTAAGGGATAAGCTTATACGGCCGGAAGACGTCTTCGTCTCCCTTGAGCGGAGGATGAAGTGCGGGGTCGGCAAATGCGGACATTGCCAGATAAACGGCTGTTATGTCTGCCAGGAGGGGCCGGTATTCAGGCTGTCGGATTTAAAGGACCTGCCTGAGGCGTTGTAGCAGGCTGCTGAAAAAGTCCATCTGCTTTGTTGTCATCGTCGCTCGTCACTGCGGCGTACAAAAGAGTACGCCTCCCTCCTCGACGCCTCGCATCTGGAGCTTTTTGAGCAGCCTGGTAAAATGAGTTTTAGGTTAGGTTAATTGATAGAATGAAAAGGTGCGGCGAAAACCGCACCTTTTCATTTTCCAGGTAAAAGAAGAGATGTTCAAAAATCCTCCCCTTTTTACAAGGGGAGGAGGGGTGGGGTCGTTTTTAGAACTGGATTCCCGCTTTCGCGGAAATGACAGAATAACCTGAGGAGCAACGCGGGGATGCGAAGCAATCAAGCTCTGCAGTCATCCCCTCTGCAACCTCGACTCCTTCACAAGGTAATCGACCCATGTATATATCGTAAAGAGAAGGGTAAGGGTCGCGATGGCGAGGAAGAACCAGTCCCCGCCCGCTATGAGTAAGGCATAAAGGACGCTCAATACCTGCAGGACCGTCGTCGCCTTTCCAGGCCACGAGGTCCTGACCTTTATGGTCCGCTCGGTCCCCTTTAGATACAGGAAAAGCACGAAGAAGCTCACGTCGCGGAGAACCACCGGCAACATCAGCCAGAAGGGAATGAGCCCCTTAAAGGAGAGCGCGAGATAGGCGCTCACCAGGAGGAGCTTGTCGGCGAAAGGGTCGGCCTTTCTGCCGAACTCGGTCTTGAGGTCGAATCTGCGTGCGATAAAGCCGTCGGCGGCGTCGGTCATTGCCGCAACGGCGAAGACAGCGACAGCGGCCAGGAGGCGGTCGGTTATCGCGAAGTAAAGGAAGACGGGTACGAGGATGATCCTGAATATGGTGAGCGCGTTGGGGACGTTCACAAATGTTCCTTTAAGGCAACCACTGAAAGAACTTCTTTTCCGCCGTCTTGGCCGCCTCGCCCGGCGGGAGCGTGGAGAGGAGCGCCTCCACGAGCCGATCTATCCTCGGCTCGTAGGTGCCGAAGACCCCGTACTCCCTCGACCTCTCATCGAGGCTTAAGTCGGATTCCTTTGTCGAATACTCGGATGACCAGAGCCTGACGCCATCCTTTGAGTACATCTCATACGCCGCGTCGACCCGAAGCGACACGTAGCCCGCGAAAGAGTCCCTGTCCCAGTCCTTTATATGGATGTAGAGGAAGGCGTCTGCGTTTGAGCCCGTCCCCTTTGCGTCGACCTCTTCCAAAGGCAGGGCCGCGTAATTGAGCGACTTGAGCTTTCCGGCGGTAAGTTTTCTAAAGAGGGCCGCAATATCGGCGTCTTCCTTTGCGCCGGGCGAAGCCCACTCTACCGGCATCACCGCGACGACCGCCGGCCTTAATTCGCTGAAACCCGGAGAGATGGTCTTCTTCACGGAGGGCGAGCACCCGCATGCGAGTATAAGCAACAACATGGATAAAAATATTTTTTTCATGTCAATGGTCCGCCTTTATGACGATTGTGGAAGACCCGCCAGAGAGGACGAGATAACCCGCGGGGGCCTCCTTTGAAATGCGATCGGACAACGCCTGAAGCCCGGCGGCCGAGCGCGCCTTCAGCGTGACCCTGCCCCTCTGAAAAGACCCGTACGTGAGGCCGTTAAGGAGCGCGATGCGGCGAAGCGAAGCGAGGAGGGCCGAGAAGGCCTGGTATTCGGTGACGTCGAGGACCGTTATGAACACATCCGACAACGCCGGGCCTGCCATGACCCTGCCGAGCGAGGCCCGTATGGCCCCATCGTCGATAGACGCCTCTATCCAGACGTGGTAGAGCTCGACGCCTCCGGCGTCCCGCTCCGTTGGGATGCTGTCGACTATCGAGGGCGTCGGACCCATGTGGGTGACCCACCCCTCGGAGACGACCTTGTAATTGAGTATATAGGAGCGCGGGCTTGAGAGTATCTCCTTATCCGCGAGCGACTTGTCGAGAGCGAGCCCCTCGGCCTTGACGACCGCGTGGAGCGCTTCGGTAACGGCGTTCTTAAGCGCCTTGTCTATGGCGATCCTTTTTTCCTCAGTGGCGTCGTTCGTGCGGTTGGACGCGCCCTCGGCCTTGACCGCCATCGTAGCCCCGGCGACACCCGTGAACGCCGGGAGAACGGTTGAGACGACGAATAATATCGCTAATATTAAAGCCTTCACCGCAAGTGCCCCTTTACGGCCCCGAATATGCCTTTTTTTTCTTCCGGAGAAAACCATGTCATCTCAGGGTCGGCCCTGAACCAGGTCAACTGCCTCTTTGCGTAACGGCGCGTGTTCCTCTTAAGGAGTTCGATAGCCTCCGGAAGGGCGCACGCGCCCCTTAAAAACATGGCCATCTCTTTATAACCCAAACCGAGCATCGGCTTCAAGTCCCAACCGAAACCGGCGTCAAAAAGGCGTTTGGTCTCCTCCGGAAGCCCTGCCTCGATCATCTTATCCACCCGTTCGTCGATACGCTTGTAGAGGGCCTCTCTCGGGCAATCGAGGCCGATCTTAAGGCACTCGAACAATTCGTCCCTGAAGCCGTGCTCTTTCCGGAAGGTTGAGATCGGAGTGCCGGTAAGTTCGTAGACCTCGAGCGCCCGTATAACCCTTACGCGGTTGTTGGGGTGGATGGAAGCGGCGGTCTCCGGGTCGATTTGCTGAAGCCTCTCGTAGAGCGCGTCAACGGACTCTTTTTCAAGCGCCATCCTTAAGTCCGGGTCTGCCTTTGGCCCGGGAAAGAGCCCCTGCGTGAGCGCCTTTATGTAGAGGCCCGTGCCGCCTGTAACAAAGGCGTTCCTCCCCCTCGACCTTATGCCAGATACGGCCTTTATCGCGTCGTTTCTAAAGCGCGCTACGGTGTAATCACCGTTTGGCTCAACTATGTCAATAAGGTGGTGCGGGACCCTCTGCATATCCTCCCTGGAGGGTTTCGCGGTGCCGATATCCATTGCCTTAAATACCTGCATGGAGTCCGCGCTTACTATTTCTCCGTTGAACTCAAGCGCGAGGTCGATTGCGAGCGCGCTCTTGCCGGACGCCGTAGGCCCGGCTATTATGACTATCCGCTCCTTCTCCATCCGGTCATTTTAACATTAAGCGCGCCTATTATGAATACGGAAGAAGGGGTCGGCTCAAGCGGCCCTTAGGGTCAGAAGCGTAAGCTATGGCGGGCAATTGAACCTGACGGGTATTAATCCGAGGCACCTTGATACGTAGACGCGGGCCCTTCCTTGCGGTTGAGGGCTACAAGGAGGGCAGATTACCTCTTGAACGCGGATTCTATATCTTTCCTCGAATATTTTTTTACCACCGGCCTCCCGTGGGGACAGTGGGAGGCGAAGTCTATCCTCGCGAGTTCCTTTAAAAGCGCCGCGCCCTCTTCCTTTGTAAGCTGTCTCGGCCCGCGGATAACGCTATGGCAGGCTATCCTCATGAGCGCCCCTTCTATCTTGTCCTCGATCTTAAGGGACCCGCCGACATTTGAGATCTCCTCGGAGAGCTCGCCTATAAGCCTGTCGCACCTTCCGGATTTGAGGACCTCAGGCACCGATTTTATGAGGAAGCTCTCCCCCCCGCCATTCAATGACGGGCCAAAAGGGATTATCTCAAAACCCATCCTGTCAAGATACCCGACTGAGGCGAGTATGGCGTCTTTTTCATCAGGCGTCGTCTCAATGCGCTCGGGAAGGAGGAGGAGCTGTCTCCGTATCCCTTCCCCGTAGAACCTCTTTTTGAGCTTTTCAAACGCCGCGCGCTCAGCGGCCCCGTGCTGGTCTATGACGTAGTACTCGCCTCCGTTCGCGTGCGACTCCGCTATCAGGAACTCCCCCCATAGCTGGCCTACTATTTCGAGGCCGAGGAACTCGGGGTTTTTGACATCGTCTCCTTCATCCCTTAAAAAGGGGAGGGGAGGGGGGAGCGGCTCGGAAAAGCCCGGCGAGTAGCCCGTTGATGCAGACTCCTCAGCAAGCCGAGGCCCGGAAAACGGCGAAAACTGGCGGTTGTATCCGTAGTCGGCCCTATTCTGGATTGTCGGCTGTCGCCCCGGGGCTGATAGAGAGCCTATCGCCCCCCTGACCGCGAGTTTTACCGCGTCGTATATAAAAGACTGATTCCTGAAGCGCACCTCGCTCTTTGTAGGGTGTATGTTTATGTCAACGTCTTCCGGCGGTATCTTTACGTCGATTATCGCAAAGGGAAACCGCCCCGAGGGGAGCATCTGGCCATAGCCGTCCATGACCGCCCTGTTGATGGATTTATCCCTGACGACCCTCTTGTTGACATAAATGAGGAGCCACTTGGACGTCGGATAACCGTCCCCGGGAGCCCCGATATACCCTTCTACAAAGGGCGCGTTCACCTCTATTATATCCTTTTCCGCGATCCCGAATAGGTCGAAGATGCGGTCTCTTAGCGTGCCGGGCGCCGTCTCAACGGGTCTGCCTGACCCGTGCTGGATCTTAAAACGCGTCTTCGGGTTTATGAGGGCGAGCCTTTTGAATATTTCGAGGGCGCGGCCGTATTCGGAGTCCGACGAGCGGAGGAACTTAAGACGCGCCGGGGTGTTAAAGAAGAGGTCTTTTACCTCTATCAAAGTCCCTTCCGGACAACCGTCGCCCGAAACGAGCGGTGGGGCGCCGCCCTCGATTGATACGAGCGTACCTTCTGTTTCCATGCGCCGCCTGGTTTTAAGAGTCACGCGAGAGATAGAGGCTACTGAGGCGAGCGCTTCGCCCCTGAAGCCCATAGTGAGTACGGCGTCCAGGTCTTCTTCCTTCGAAATTTTAGAGGTCGCATGGCGCATGAACGCGAGAGGCGCGTCTTCCCTTGAGATGCCCTCTCCGTTGTCAGTTATTTTAATGACACGCTTGCCGCCCTCGGCGAGAAAGACGCCAATCGATGATGCCCCCGCGTCGATGGAGTTCTCCATGAGCTCTTTCACTACGGATGCGGGCCTGTCTATCACCTCGCCAGCGGCGATCTTGGAGGCGAGGAGGCTATCGAGAACGTTTATTTTTGGCATAGGGGGCGTTGTTTGTCTCGCGCGCATGCGGGTGCGCCTTTTTATCAAGGAACGGCCCGAGCGGGCATGTCTTACAGAGCGGGACCCGCGTCTTGCAGAAGTCCTTGCCGGTCTTCACGATGAGCGCGTGGTACTCGTTAAAGATGGTCTTGTCCTCAGGGAGGTTCGAGGTAAAGATGGCCTTCATTTCATCGTATGAGGCGTCTGCCCCGAAAAAACCGTGGCGCGCGAATATACGGCGGGTGTAGGCGTCTACGACGAACTCGCCGTATCCGGCGGCGTATAAGGAGATGGAGTCCGCCGTCTCCGGGCCTATGCCGTTTATGGAGAGCAGTTCCGCCCTGAGCCTCTCCGGAGGCAGGCCCAGGAATGCTTTAAGATTGCCGTGGCAAAGGGAGACGTGGTTCAGGAAGGACTTAAGGCGTTTCGCCTTGACGTTAAAGTATCCGGCGGGGCGGATGAGCGCCGCGAGGTCCTCATCCGGGAGACTGTGGAGCGCGCCGTAAGAGAGGGCGCCCGCGCGCTTGAGGTTTCCTATCGCCTTTTCTACGTTTGTCCAGGCGGTGTTCTGCGTGAGTATCGCGCCCACGGCGACTTCGATCGGGGTCTCGCCAGGCCACCAACCCTGGGGACCGAAGGCGCTAATGAGGGCCTCGTAGTATTCGAAGACCCCGTATCTTTCCCGTTTCGCCAACATATCCGGTTATGAGAGGTGGATGAGCTTCTCGACCTCTTTGACGGTGAGGAGGCGGTACTCCCCCGGCTTCAAAGACCCGAGTTTTATGCCCGCGAACTCGACCCTCTTGAGCTTGGCGACGGGGTGGCCTATGGCCAGGCACATCCTTTTAACGAGCCTGTTCCTGCCCTCGGTCACGGTAAGCTCTATCCAGGAGTTTTCCTTCGTCTCCCTTATGAGGCGCGCCTTTGCCGGAAGGGTCTTTCCGTCCTCGAGGTAGACCCCTTTTTCGAGCCTCTCGACCTCGGCGGGTGTGGGCACGTCCTTTACCTTTACGAGGTACTTCTTGGGGACGGAGAAGTTCGGGTGGATGAGCTTGTTGGTGAGCTCTCCGTCGTTGGTGAGGATGATGACGCCCTCAGCGTCATAGTCGAGCCTGCCCACCGGGAATATGCGGGTCTTTGTCTTTATAAGGTCGACGACGACCTGTCTCTTGAGCGGGTCGGTGACTGAGCTTATGCAGTTTTTCGGCTTGTTAAGCAGATAATATACGGTAGGGCCCTTGATCGAGATGTTCCTGCCGTCCACCTCGATCCTGTCCTTCGCGAAGTCAGCCCTGGCCCCCAGCTCCTTCACCACCTCGCCGTTCACCACTACCCGGCCCTGGGTTATCAGCTCCTCGGCCTTCCGTCTGGATGCCACCCCGGCCCTCGCCATTATCTTCTGGAGCCTCTCCATCCCCGTCGGGGGCGCTATCAAGGGAGCCTTCGGCCTCGGCCTGGTCCGCGCCCTCCTCTGGGGCGGGGCTGTCTTCGCTACCTGTCCCTTCGGCCTCGAAGTCTTCGGACGCTCTCCGGTCTTCTTTCTCGTGCCCATTTTCTTCCTCCATCTTCTGTATGTCCTTCAGGCTCGGCAGGCAGGACAGGTCCTTGAGGTCGAACGTCTCCAGGAACTCCTTTGTCGTGCCGTAGACTACGGGGCGGCCCGGGACCTCTTTCCTGCCTACTATCTTTATGAAGCGTTTATCCATGAGGGTGGCGAGCACGCCGCCGGAGTCCACGCCCCTGACGGATTCGAGCTCTCCCCTCGTTACGGGCTGTTTATAGGCGATGATCGCGAGCGACTCCATCGCCGCCTTGCTTATCCTCTGAAGCCCTATTTTAAAGAGCCTCCGGAGCCAGGGCGCGAACTCCGCGCTCGTCCTGAACTGGAAGCCTCCGGCGACCTCCTCTATGAAGAATCCGCCGTTTCTGACGCGGTAGTCCTCGACGAGCTCTTTTAACGCCTCCCTTATAACGTCCCTTTCCTCGCCCTCGAGTATGTGGACGATCTTTTCGAAGTAGAGCGGGGCGTCGGCGGCGAAGAGCACGGCCTCTATAACGGGCTTAAGGCTGATCTTATCGAGCATACGGGGTCATCCCTCTTTATTGGTTTGGACTGCTTCGAGAGCAATTTCAGCGGGAACCTCCACCGATTCCGATGCCGGGGGCGGCTGGTAGACGCGTATCACCCCGTCCTCGGTCTGGTGTATCCTTATCATGAGGAGCTTGGCGAGCTCGAGTATCGCGAGGAAGGTGACGACTATCTCTCCGCGCGTGGCCTCGTCTGGGAAGAGCGACGTAAAGGCCGCGCTCTTGTCCCTGCCGACTATCTCCATCACGTAATTTATCTTGTCCGCTATCTTGAAACGCTCGGAGGTGAGCTCGATACGCCTTTCCTTCGGGGCCTTGGCGAGTATGGATTTTAAGACCTCCATCAGCTCGAAGACAGAGACGCTCATGAACCCGGCTCCCCCTTCGAGCTCGTCAAGCGGCTCATCACACCCCCTCTTGAAGACGTCCCTGCCGAGGAGCGGCCTATCGCCGAGTTCCTTTGCCGCCTCTTTGTACCTCTGGTACTCAAGGAGCTTGCGGATGAGCTCTTCCCTCGGGTCTCCCCCGTCTTCTTCGGCCTCTTCGGCCTCCTCGTCGACCGGCAGGAGCATCTTGCTCTTTATGTGGACGAGTGTCGCGGCCATGATGAGGAACTCTCCGGCGACGTCGAGGTTCATCTCCTTCATAATCTCGATGTATTCGAGATACTGCTCGGTGATGGAGAAGATGGGGATGTCGTAGATATCCACCTCGCTCTTCTTTATGAGGTGGAGGAGGAGGTCTAAAGGCCCCTCGAATATGTCGAGCTTTATCTGATATGCCATTTTTTAGTTTATGACAGCCCCATAGCTGACCTTACGTGCGCCATCGTCTCGGAGGCGACCAACGACGCCTTTTTCGAGCCCGCCTCCAGTATGGAGGAGACGAGGGAGGGGTCTTTCTCCAGCTCCCTCCTCCTTTCCTGTATGGGCCTCAGGAAATCGAGGACTTTGGGTATCACCGACCTCTTGCACTCCATGCAGCCGATCGCCGCCTTCGCGCACCCTTCGCGCACCCATTCGATGGTCTTTCCGTCCGAATAGAGCGTGTGGAAGGTTATAAAGAGCGGGCAGACGTCCGGGTTCCCGGCGTCGGTCCTCCGTTTTCTCGCGGTGTCGGTCATCATGGTGAGCATCTTCTGCTCGACGGCCTCAGGCGGGTCGGATAAGAATATGGAGTTATTGTAGCTTTTGGACATCTTCCTGCCGTCGGTGCCGAGCACCTTCGGCGATGCCGTGAGAATGGTCTCCGGCTCAGGGAAAACAGGCCCGTAGAAGTTGTTGAAACGGCGCGTTATCTCTCTGGAGAGTTCGAGGTGCGGGGCTTGGTCTATGCCCACGGGGACCTTGTTCGCCTTGTATACGATGATGTCCGCGGTCTGGAGGACCGGGTATCCTAAAAAGCCGAATGTGTGGAGGTCCTTGTCCCTTATCTCCTGCATCTGCTCCTTGTAGGTCGGGTTCCTCTCAAGCCACGGCAAAGGCGTTATCATGGAGAGGAGGACAAAGAGTTCGGCGTGCGCGGGGATCGACGACTGCCTGAATATCGTGGACCTTGCCGGGTCTATGCCGATAGAGAGCCAGTCCAGCACCATCTGTCTCGAATTTTCCGCTATGGACTGCGGCGCGGCGTAGTCGGTAGTGAGCGCGTGCCAGTCGGCTATGAAGAAGAAGCACTCGTACTCTTCCTGGAGTTTGAGCCAGTTGGCGAGCACCCCGTGGTAGTGGCCGAAGTGGAGCCTGCCAGTCGGCCTCATACCGCTTAGAACCCTTCCCTGCATCTTTCAGATACCTCCAGTCAAGAGACCGACCATGAAATAGACGAGCGGGGAGACGAACCTGTCAAGGAACCCGCTCATGATGAGCAGTATGAGTATCATGAACCCGTAGGGCTCAAGCCTGCTGAACGACAGCGCGCTACGGACCGGGAGCAGGTTCGAGAGGACCTTCGAGCCGTCGAGCGGCGGCACCGGGACCATGTTAAAGACCGCGAGCGAGATGTTCATGACGATGGAGACCTCGACCATTATGGAGAGGGGCCTGTACGCGCCGGGTATGTAGCCCAGGAAATCGAAGCCCCCCATCAAAAAGATCTTATGGGCAAGGGCCGAGAGGCCCGCGAGAAATAGGTTGGACAAGGGCCCGGCGAGCGCGACCCACATCATGTCGCGCGAGATGTTCTTGAAATACCTGGGGTTTATCGGCACAGGCTTCGCCCACCCGAAAAGCCCGGAGAAAAAGAGGGCTATCGTCCCCAGGGGGTCCAGGTGCTTTAGAGGGTTTAGCGTCACCCTCCCGAGCATCTTGGCCGTCGGGTCCCCGAGCTTGTACGCGGTCCATGCGTGAGCGCACTCGTGGACCGTAAGCGCGAGAAGAATAGGCGGCCCGGTTAAGAGTATTTTGAGGACATAATCCTGGAACATATGACCGTACCTTTAAACTTCTTAGTTTAACAGATGAATCGATGGAGCGTCAACGCAAATCTCCAGGGCTATCATTGGGATTTTCGAGAGGAGCCCCTTAGTCGTCGAGGGATTTTATAAGCTCTATGTCGCGGGCTATCTCTTTGGAATTGGGGTAGGTCTTCTCGTCCTTCATCATGGCCTCCAGGTGCCTGACGGCGGTCGTCGGCCAGACGTGAGGTGCCAGCACCGGTTTGGTTATCTTCCAGTCGTTCCCTGTCTTCCTGACATGGAAGTCGGCTGTCTCGTAGAGGTCGAGCTTTAATATCCCGTGATTGGAGAGGAGCCCGACGACATGGTACCGGACCTCAATCGAGGCCTCGTCGGAAGATATCATCTTTGACGAGTATACCCGCGCGCTTTTTACGAGGAAGGCGTAGTCCCAGGCGTACTCGACCTTCCAGTCTACGAGGGGGCGCATGACTTCGATATAGCTCTCTGCGGTGAGGCGGCCTCCCTTAAGGTCTTTGGTGAAGTAATTTTTCACAATCCCCTCCGGCTCCTGTATTGCGAGGGCACAGCCGGTTGCGAGGGTTGAGGAGATAAGCAATATCGGAAAGATGAGCCGTTTCAAGTGGTTTTGCCTTTCGACTGGTTTTTATTACAGTTGACCTGAAAGGAATATACGGCAGGCGGGAC
>Ga0154409_120_pt1 | contig 145031 bp, 126 predicted proteins | sample RifGroB2_FD_115913 | JGI IMG/M metagenome (GOLD analysis project Ga0154409, IMG submission 115913) | Deltaproteobacteria bacterium GWB2_55_19
GAAGTTCAGTTGGTGGAGTATCACGGCGAGCGCCGAGACCGCGACGGTCAAGACGCCGGCGATGAAGTAGTTGCTCGTCCCCGAGGCCATGCCCGCGGCAAGCGCGAAGAAGACGTACGCCGTGTCCTTCGTGTCCTTCACGACCGTCCTGAATCGTATTATCGAGAGCGCGCCGACGAGGGCGAAGGCGCGGGCGAGGCTGTTGCCGATGATCATCATCACCGCTGAAACGATGACCGAGACGAAGACCAGCGTAAGCACGAAGGATTGCGAATAAGAAAGCCCCTTGTGCGTGTACCTGTAAACGAGCGATATGATAAGCCCGAGCGCTATCGCTATTCCCATGTTGACCGCGATGTCAGTATGGGAGTATATGAGCAGATCGCCTATCTCAGCAAATGCCTTTTTGTCCATCAGTCGCTCCTTTTCTTTGGCTTCCTCTGAAAATTGTTCTTTCCCTTGATTTTTGGAGGCAGTCTTTTATTTATCATTATTCGAGGTTGTCCGCAAGCCCGGTCCTCTCCATCCCCTTGCAGTACTTCGATATCGAGAGCCTCTTAAGCTCGTATGATTGAATTAGCCGGTGGAACCATGACGGTATATGCCGCTTGAACTTGACCTCCACGATGCTGTAGCCCGGGAGGAGGAGCCTCCTCCTGTCCGTTTGCGACCCGAAGAGCCTCCCCGTGACAATGGATTCCAGCGAGTCGTCGAAGGTCACGCGGAAGTCCGGCGCGAACCTGCTCACATAGGGCCTCCTCGCGTAGTCTATGAGGACGCGGGGCTTCAACCGCATCTTTATCGCGTCGAAGAGGAACCCCGAGACGAGCGGGTCTTTCCCAAGCCTCAGGCACTCTGTCACGAGCCCGCTTCCGCCTTCGTCAAGGGATTTTATTATCGAGCGCGGCAGAGGCGTTCTGTGCTTGTAGACGAGCGAGTTGTACCTGCCCTTCATCTCGAGGAATATAGCCGCTTCTTCCTCCCGATCGTCCGTATACGTCCTTATCCTGTACTTCTTCCGTATCATGACGCCGTCTGTCTTCTCGTAGTAGAAGGTGAGCGCGTCGTCGTCGAAGTAGAGGGACCTGACGAAGTACTTCTGCCTTCGTCCGGCGCTTACGTGGGGGTCGAGACCCATGAAGTACTGCAGTTCGCCCTCGAAGGAGTTCCTCAGTTCTGCGTGCATTATGTACTTGAACTCGAACCTGGAGAAGTGGAGCTCAGTGGCCATCGTAGACCCCCCTTATGCCAGGCTTCATCTTTTCGATATAAGGCCGGACGAACTCAGGCGGCGTCTCTCCGGGGCCGAAGAGGTCGGGGAGGCGCGCTTTTGCCTCGAACCCCTTTTCCGAATCGACCGACTCGTGTATCCTTATACGCTTCACTTTTCCGCCGGCGCCGCCCTCTATGTACGAATCGAATATCGCGATACTCGACGCCTTGTCCGCGGTGAGCGCGTCGGTCCCGCCGGATTCAAGCCTGCTCTTGTAAATGAGCGTGTGGCCGCCGTCGCCGTACTGCCAGTTTTTCTTGTAGACGTCTATCGTCTTCCTGTTCCCGGAAAACACCGAGTTGTATATCACTGCCGTCGAGCTGTCTTTGGCCTGCACGCCTATCTGGTTGCCGGTAAGGCGCGTGTTCCAGACAAGGACTTCGGTCCCTTCGCCGACGGAGATGCCTTTGTCGCCGGAGCCTTCCATGCGGCCCCCCAGCACCGCGACCCGGCTGGACATGAGGTCGAGCCCGTCGTTGCCGCTATTAACGAAGTTCGAATCCACGACGCTCCCCCGCACGTAATCGAGGTCGAGGGCGTCGGCCCTTGCCCCTGTGAATATGCTCTCTTTTATCGTCGCTTCCGAGTAGACGAGGTGGACCATGTCGTCTGTGAGCTTGTTATCCGAAAACGCGCAAGCCTCTATGACGACACCTTCTACCCCGTGGATGGAGAGCATCGCCGAGTATTCGACGAGCGCGTGTTGAGCGCCGCTCCCGCCCTTGAACTCGCAGTGGCTTAAAATCGACCCGTTCGCGCCCTTGCCAGTGAGAATAACCGCGCTCCACGGGCCACTTGATGAATCGAGCGGCAGGAACCTTACGGGTCTTCCCGGCTCTCCTTTTGCCAGAAGCCGGCCTTTTATCACAAGCGACGCAGAAGGCGCGAGCCTTACCGTCACACCAGGCCTTATGACGAGGTCTTCGGCCTCCATGACGCCGTTTATTATAACATCAGAGGCGAAGACGGTCACGCCAGGCTTCCCTTCGACAGGCGCGATATTGAAAGTATCGTTAATAGGATAGGCCATCGGCGCGTCAGCGCGCCTTACATCCGCAGTCTTGCCGTCAGGCAGTATCGCCTTTAATGAAAGCAGGTCGCGCGAGCGTGCCCCCTTTATATCGAATGCATAGGTGGCGGGGCTTATGACGGCGTCCCTGATTATTATCGGGACTCTGCCAGCGGGGGCGGACATCACGCGCCTTGCGAAGAGCGTGGCGTCGATCCGCACGGTGTCTTTATCGATGAGAGAAACCGCGCCGGATAAGTCCCTTGAGACCGCCTTCCCGTCCGAAGAGTACGAAAGTCGCGCCGAAAGCGGCCCGCTTATCGACTTGTAATCGGCCTCCAACGCCCTCACGGGCGCGAACCCCTCGACGTTCACCCGTATCTCCCCGGTCTTTTCATCTATGGAGTACGAGGCGACAGGGGGCGCACCCATGTACGCCTCTCTGACATCAATAAGGTCCTTTTTCACAAGCGACTTGAGCTCGTCAATCTTCTCCATTACTTCCGACGGGGACAGCACGTAGGAAGACTCGAAGTGGAGGTTCCTGTCGCGCTTGAGCGAAGAGAAGATCGGGCCTGTTTCATCGAGTAGGCCCGTAATATACCCGGGACCGCCCCCCTTGAAGAACTCCTCTATTACAGCCTGTTTTTTAAGGAGGAAACGCTGGTCCCTGTGGAGGACCTCGAAGACAGGGCTTGTTATTATGTCCATCCTGTTGGTCTGTCCGTCGATCAGCGGGACATAGTCCTTGTAGTTCCAGCCGAGCGGGTCCCATACTATCGGAATAAAGCGCCCCATCGCGGGGTCGAAAAAGAGCCTCCAGTTGTGCTCCGCGTCGAAGTGCACCGTCCGGGTAAGCGTTATATAGGCCGCGAACCGCGCCCACTCGTCCATGTCGAGGAGGCCGGAGAGCGCGTTTGCATCCCCCCTGTACACGGCCGAGCTCAAGGCCTTCATCGCCTCGTTCCATTCAGGCGGGTTGTGGTTATTGAGCGCGGCCTTTGACCAGAATCCGGGGTTCAGGAATACCTCGGTCCCGACGACAGGGTATATGTCCTCGCCGACGAGTTCGCCGACGTAGATATCGCCCGGCATGCGGTTGTTTCTCCGGAGGAACTGCTCGCCTATCTGTTCGGTCAATATCTCTACGCCCAGGTACCTGCCGTTGATGTAGACCTCCACGGGCCTGGACTCCGGGGCCAAGAGCCCCATTTTTTTCGCGAGCGAGTACGCGAGGTGGTCCGTGATTATATGAGGGGTCTTGGGGATGATGAGGTTGAATTCGCGCATCCCGTTATAGAGCCTCTCCTTCTTTGTCTTTATGCGTATGGACTTTTTTCTCTCGGCCCAGTGGTACGAAAAATCCCCCCTGTACTTCATCTTGACCTCGAAGACCTTTCCGTCCGGGTAGAGGAGCTTGGCCTTCACATACTGCCGCCCTGAGTAGGGGAGGTCCGCGTCGAGTTTTTTAAGCGCGCTTTCCTGGACGTAGATATTGATTGCGGGAAGGCCTCTGTCGCCGCCGAGGGCGCGTCCGACTGATTTGAGGTCGTTAAGGAGGAGCCCGGCCCTCATCGACCCGACGGACCTAAGCCCCACGTTCATCGTCGCCCGGTAGTCGAGCTTGAGGAGCCTGTAAGAACCAGCGGTCTCCCTTATCCAGACCGCGAAAAAAACGGCTATCGGGAGTGTAGCCACCCAGCTCCACTTCCAGAGCGCCTTTATTATGGAAGCGGAGCGGCTCATCAGATGCCGAGCTCCCTTTTAAGGCGCATAATGCCGGCGGACGCCCTCTGGAAGAACGCGGCGTCTATGCCGATTGCGCGTATCTCAGCAGTTTTTAAATGCCCAGGGAGCTCGAACTCGACATACGGGCGCGACCCGGTGACGGTAAGTACGCCGGAGCTGTCCTCAGAGAGGTCGCGGAGCCCGTAGCTCATTTTCCTGAAGTCGATCGCCTCGACCCCTGCGTTGGTTGCGAGCGACATCGCCGCCACCATTATATTGAGGTCAGGGACCGCCGGGAACTCCACGCGGAGCCTCGAAGTGCCGGAGGACCCGATAGGAAGGGAGAGGCGCTGGACGCCTCCGGTGAAGGCGATTGCGATAAGGCGCGAGGTCCTGTCCCGCGAAAACTCCTTGCCTTCGCCGGCATGGTACACGGCGATTGACCCGCCCCGGTTGGCGTTCATAAACCCTGTTATTACCTCGCGCGCCTCGTCTTTCCTGCCTCCCTCGAAGAGGAGCGTGGAGAGCGGCTCGGTTGTCTGTATGGATGCGGGGGCTATCCTGAAGGCGTTTTTAAGGGCGTCTATCGCCGGACCCCTCTCCCCGGACGAGTTCAATATATAGGCGAGGTTAAGCCAGTAATTGTAGTGGTTCGGGTCGAATTCCGTCATTGCGCGCGCGACTGCGATGGAGGCGGCCTGGTCGCCTTCCCTGCCCGCTATGTAGAGCATGAGGTCCAGGGCCTCGGCATAGTACGGGGCCTTCCTGTCCTGTTTTCTGACCCTGCCGAGGTCTTTCAACATGGGAACGAGTACGCCTTTGGCCTCGGCGAGCCTCGAATTGTCAAGGAGCGTCCTCGCCTCGGCGAGCCTCTTTGAGTAAACGCCGAAGTGTCTCTCGACTATGTAGGAGTCCAAACTATCGACGAGCGACGGGTTGAAAGACCAGAGGAAATAAACGGAGGCCGCCATGAGGGCGGCGATGAGGAGCGCTCCCCTTGCAACATGCGCCGCGACCTTGATGAGCTTCCTTGTCTTAGTGTTGCGGCCCGACATAACAAAGACCTTCCAGGGACGATCCGGGAAAACGCTGACACGCCGTAAAATCGAATGGCGCACTGCAAGCGCGTCAGGCTCCGGTCCGCCAAAAAATAAAATCAGTCGATGTTACAGATTTTACAATTTATAGAAGAAAAGTTCAAGGTTCTATTGGCAACCAGCTGAATTTAAAAGATATTTGCCGCCATAAGCGATGACGCCTTCCGAAGTGACGACAATGCCGCGCTTGAATAGTCGACCGCTGTATGTGAAAATCATCGTAAGACAAAGAGGAGGTATTTCCATGTCCGTATTGCTCGAATTCAGCATGACGCCGCTTGGCAAGGGCGAGAGCGTATCAAAGTTCGTCGCCAGATCCCTGGACATAATCGACAGGAGCGGCCTGCCTTACAGGGTGAACCCGATGGGGACGGTAATAGAAGGAGATTGGGACGAGGTCTTCGGGGTAGTCAGGAAGTGCTTCGAGAGGATGAAAAAAGACTGTACGCGTATCTCGACATCCATAAAGTTCGATTACAGGAAGGGCAAGGGCGGCAGGATAACGACAAAGGTCGAGAGCCTTGAAAAGAAGCTAAAGAGGAAGCTCAAGGCTTAGCAGGCCGCTCCTAAAGTCCATCTGCTTTGTTGTCTTTGTCGCTCGTCACTGCGCCGTACAAAAGAGTACGCCTCGTGTCTCGCTCCTCGACGCCTCGCATCTGGAGCTTTTTGAGCGGCCTGACGAGCCGCCTTGCGCATTCCGAGTTTTTTAATAAATAGTTTTTTTGTATCGTCGGCCCCGTTGTTGTAAAATGAAAAGATGTTTCTTCCGACGACCAAAAAAGAGATGGACTCCCTTGGCTGGGACGCTCTCGACGTAATACTCGTTACGGGCGACAGCTATATCGATTCCCCCTTCTCCGGGGTCGCGGTCATCGGCAAGGTCCTGTGTGCCGCCGGTTACAGGGTAGGCGTCATTGGACAGCCGGACGTGAATACTGACGCAGGCATCATGCGCCTCGGGTCCCCGAGGTTCTTCTGGGGCGTCACCGGCGGGTGCATCGATTCGATGGTCGCCAACCGCACCGCATCGGGCAAAAGGCGCATGAGCGACGATTACACGCCCGGCGGCGTTAACGACCGCCGCCCGGACCGCGCGGCAATTATTTATTCCAACCTCATCAGGAGATACGGCAAGGAAACCCCTCGGCCCATAGTCTTAGGCGGTATAGAGGCGAGCCTCCGGCGGATAGCACACTATGATTTCTGGACGGACAGCATAAGGAGGTCGATCCTCTTTGACGCGAAGGCGGATTACCTTTTGTACGGAGAGGCGGAGCGTTCGGTTGTTGAGCTCGCCGAATGTCTAAAGGAAGGGAAAGACCCCAGAGGCGTCCGCGGGCTCTGCTATATTTCAAAGGAACTCCCCGAAGGAAGCGTCGAGCTTCCTTCGTTCGATGAGTCCGCAAGCGACAAGGCCGCGTTCGCGCGCGCCTTCCGGATATTCTACGAGAACAACGACCCTCCGACGGCGCGTCGGCTCGCGCAGAGGCACGACGGACGCTACCTCATCCAGAACCCCCCGGCTTTTTATCTCAACCAAGGGGAACTTGACGGCGTTTACAGCCTCAAGTTCGAGCGCGACCTTCACCCCTTCCACCGGAAGGACGGAGAGGTAAAGGCCCTTGAGACGATACGCTTCGCCATATCCACACACCGGGGGTGTTACGGCGAGTGCGGTTTCTGCGCCATAGCCGTGCATGAAGGCAGGAGGGTGAGGTCCAGGTCCATGGAATCTATCGTCGCCGAGGCCAGAGGGATAGCGCGGCACCCGCTCTTCAAGGGTAGGATACACGACGTAGGCGGGCCTTCGGCGAACATGTACGCCTCTTTTTGCGAGAGGATGGAAAAAAAAGGGTGTTGCCCGAAAAAGGGCTGTATCTCCCCAAAGGTCTGCCCGTTTCTCAAATCCGGCCTTGCGGAGCAGATAGAGCTCCTTGATAGACTCCGCGCGATAGACGGCGTCAAAAAGGTCGTCGTCGCCTCAGGGCTGAGGCACGATCTCGTGCTCGCCGACAAAAAAGACGGGGAGAGGTATCTTAAGGAGCTTGTCAGCCACCACGTCTCCGGGCAGATGAAGATCGCGCCTGAACACTCGGAGGCGCGCGTGCTTGAGAAGATGTCCAAGCCCGGGTGCGACAAGGAGGCCCTTATAAGGTTCAAGGACCTCTTCTACAAGTTTACCAAAGAGGCGGGGCTTAAGCAGTTCCTCTCCTATTATCTCATGGCCGCGCACCCCGGTTGCGACGAGGGTGACATGAAAAGGCTTAAGGAGTTCGCGTTGAAAGAGCTCGGCACGGTCCCGGAGCAGGTCCAGGTCTTTACCCCGACCCCTTCGACATATTCGACACTCATCTACTGGACCGAAAGAGACCCCTTTACCAACGAGCCGTGTTTCGTGGAAAAGAGCGCGCGGGGCAGGGAGGCGCAGAAGTCCATACTCACAGGCCCTGAAGCTGGAAATGAGAAGAACGTACATAAAGGGTACGGCTTTAAAGGCCCCCGTTTCAGGGGCAAGGGGAGGTAAGCCGATCGGCGGCTTGTTCGTATCCCGGGAGGAGAGGGGATGCGTAAGGCGCTCGATCAGAAGCCCGGCTACGATCCGGTTATATTTGAAAAGAAAAAGGGGTTACGCATGGCGTAACCCCTTGATTTTTTTGGCGGTCCTACCGGGATTCGAACCCTGGTTTTAGCCTTGAGAGTTCATTCAAATAAAAAAACCGTAACATGGCTTTCTACCTGCACTTTTTAGAATTTCAGAACATTTTCCGGGTCTTAGATCTATTCCGTATCTTCCGCCTTTTTCGGCGCTTAATGCCCCTTAAGGCAGGCTCGGTTACAATTTGGTGACATTAGCCTAGCGTTCCCCGAGTAGTTTCACTTGCCTCATAAAAAAAGCAGCTTGCCATATTTTTAGCTGTCCCGTTTTTTTTAAAACAGCACATCCATAAACAGTATTACAAAAATTTTAAATTAAAACTGTTGACATTTTATAGACAAGTGTCTATACTTCAATTATGGAAAAACACAATTTTGGAAAGAAGCTCAAAAAACTCCGTGTAAAAGAAGGGCTGCTCCAAAGGGAACTGGCCGAAAGGACGGGTCTTCATATAACAACTATAGCCAATTACGAGATAAACAGACGTGAGCCGAAGGCAAACCAGATAAAGTTGCTCGCCCAGGCGCTCGGTGTCGAGATGGGTGAGCTGTTCACACAGGAAGGCGATGGCCAGAATGGAAGAGGGGCAGCCAGAAGATATCTTATCGCAGAGGTCTTTTTAAGAATGTCACACAGGGTAGTGCATGCACTTACGATTAATATGTCAAATACAGGCATCGGGGTGTATGCAGACGAGAGGATCAATTCTAATGAAGATGTAATCGTAACGCTTAAAGTGTTGGTGAACAGAGCGCTGGAGACTGCCGAGGAAGTGCCGGGCACAGTCGTTTGGTGCAGTCTTGTCGGAAAAAGGTACGCCGCCGGGATAAGCTTCAAAAAGACGATCAACGACAAAGAGTTTCCAATACTCGCAAAATGCATCGGGGAAAAGATCCGCTGATATAACGGAGCAGGATGATGGATAAAGCCGAAAATACAAAGGTGCTGGTCTTCGGGCAGAGGCAGAGCATTTCCCCGGACATCTTGAGAGGAGAATGTTTCGAGCTTCACATGGCGACTGACCTGGAAGAGGCTTTGAATGCCGCGCAAGAGATTGAGCCAGGGCTGGTTATCGTTGAGAGCGATAATGACGAGGTTAAACTGGCATGCGAAGGAATAAAGTCTTTGAAGCTCAAATCACGCCCTGCCGTCGCGGTAATCTCTTCCAATGGTGGTGACCAGTTCATATCGGACGCGCTGGACAGCGGCGCGGACGACTTCATTATGAAACCGGTCAGCAAAAGGCAGCTGATAGCCAGGCTCAACGTCTGCCAGCGAATCAGGAATTACTGCGAAGACATGTTGCAGGATAAGAAAAACATTGAGGCTATCCTCGACATGGTGAAGGCGGCATCCTCCACGCTCGACTCAAACCTCGTTCTGTACACGATAGTATGCAAAATCGCCGAAATGACCAGTGCCACGAGGTGTTCCATACTGCTTGTGTCCGATGCTGATACGGGGTATGTGCTCGCGTCCAATGAGACCGCTGCTATCGCAGAGCTCAAAATAGATTTACGCAAGTACCCTGAGATAAAAGAGGCCATAAGGACCAGGAACGTTCTGATCGTCGAGGACATGTCCAACCACCCGCTGATGTCGGAAATAAAGGATCTCCTGAGCGGTTTCGATGGCATGAGCGTGCTGGTGGCCCCCATAATCTTTGGAGAAAATGTGCTCGGTACCATGCTTTTGAGAGCGCATAAGAAGCATTTCAGCGAAAAGGAGGTGGAACTGTGCAGAATAGCGGCAAACGCCTCCTATCCAGCGCTGAGGAACGCCCGTCTATTCGAAAAAATGAAAAAGGAAAAAGAGGACCTCCTCAGGCAGAAGATAGAAGCGCTGGCGAAAAACGAGATGAACCTCTTGGCCGTAAACGAGGCACTAGGCAAGGAGATGGCCGAAAGGCAAAAAGCCGAGGAATCGATCAGGACTCAGGCGCAGCTCATACGCTCCATAATTGACAATTCAACCGCTGTTATCTATGTGAAGAACCTGGAGGGTCGCTACATTCTAGCCAACAGGCAATTTTTAGATATTTTCGGCATGAGTGTTGAGCACGTGATTGGAAAGACTGATATGGCGTTATTGCCTGAAGAGGTGGCCAGGGCCTTTCGTGCAAACGATATCAAGGTGCAGGAGGCGAAGGCCCCCCTTGAATTTGAGGAAACGGCAATACTTGATGACGGTCTCCATACGTATATTTCTGTCAAGTTCCCACTTTACAGCTCTTCCGGCGATGTCTACGCGGTCTGCGGTATCTCGACCGACATAACTGCCCGAAAGAATCTTGAAAAAGAGCAGTTGAAGTCACAGAAGATTGAATCGATCGGAATCCTTGCCGGAGGAATCGCCCACGATTTCAACAATATCCTAACTGGCATACTGGCCAATGTAAGCGTTCTCAAGGAATACATGAAGGGGCACGAGAACTCTGAACGGTTTAACAGCCTCGAAAAGGCTATATACAGGGCAAAAGAGCTTACAACCCAGCTGCTTACTTTTTCAAAGGGTGGCAAACCAGTCAAGGAAGTCATTCAAATAGACAATCTACTAAGGGAATGCGTCGAGTTTTCGACGAGGGGCTCTAACATTAAATGCGTCTTTGATATCCGGGAGCCCCTGTCGTCAGTTGAGGCCGACACCGGGCAGCTCTCTCAGGTTATCAACAATCTTGTCATCAACGCAAAACAGGCAATGCCCGAGGGCGGTATACTGAAAATATCGGCCGAGAACACTTTCGGTGCAGCAAAAATGTCCTCTCCAGAAAACGATAGATATGTCAGGATCTCCGTCGAGGACCATGGCATGGGCATTCCTGAGGTTATCCAAAACAAAATATTCGACCCGTACTTCACTACAAAGAGAGAGGGAAGCGGGCTCGGCCTTTCTAGCGCGTACTCGATAATAAAGAATCACAACGGCTCCATCGAGGTGGAGTCCTGCGTCGGGAAGGGAACGACCTTCACAATCTACCTGCCTGCATCCAGCAAGGAGATCGCAAAAAAGCCGGATGAGCCGGATGAGCTTGTCTCCGGGACCGGAAAGATCCTCGTAATGGAAGACGAGGAGATGATAAGAGACGTCCTGAACAGCATATTGCCTCTTCTGGGATACAGCGTGAAGTTCGTCGCCAACGGGGAAGATGCGATTGAGCAATACAAGACAGCTATGGAAACTGGGGGGCAGTTCGATGCTGTAATAATGGACCTTACGATCCGGGGCGGAATGGGCGGCAAGGAAGCCATCAGGAGAATCCTTGATCTCTATCCACGAGCGAAGGTCATCGTCTCCAGCGGGTACCATAATGATCCGATTATGGCTGCTTACCAGGAATACGGTTTCAAGGGAGTGATCCAAAAACCGTACAGGGCAACAGAGTTCAGCAGGGTCCTGAAAAAAGTTATCGAGAATCAAGGATGAGACAAACTCTGTTCATGAACGAACAAAGGCAGGAGACTTTAAGGAAGTCTGCAAGCGGCCGCCAAGCACACCAATTTCCACTTCCACGACCTGCGGCACACTTACGCCAGCTACATCAGACAAAGTGGTGTTGACCTGCACACCAGATCCACTCTTTTCTCATATAAGGACATGCATATGAGCGGGAGGTATGCTCATTTATGTGTCGAAAATTTGAGGGGTGCTGTCGACGGTGCTCGATGAAAAATGGTTACAATTCGGTGACACTGGAAAAGAAAAAGGGGTTACGCATGGCGTAACCCCTTGATTTTTTTGGCGGTCCTACCGGGATTCGAACCCGGGTTTCAGCCTTGAGAGGGCCACGTCCTAGGCCTCTAGACGATAGGACCGAAAAATAACTTTAGAAAGATAACCCAGGACGAGAGCGGTTGTCAACTGGAAATAGGCTTGGGCCGTAAACTTACTCCGAGGCCGCCTTTATGGCCCTTATGATGGTCTCGGTAGAGGCCTTGAGCAACTCTATCGCCTTGCCGTTATCGCCTTTCTCGATAGCCCCTGTGGCCTCGTCCTTCAGGGCCATGCCGTCGTCAAGGAGGCGCGAGGGCTCCTTTTTGCCGCTGGTCACGACCTGGGCCGCGAAGTAGACGTACGAGTTGTTCTTATTAAGCTCATACGCGAGCAGGGCCGCCTCGTCAGTCACGGCCGGCTTCGGGAAGGTGATGATGTCGTTCTGCGACCTCTTTATCTCCTTTACCGCGGCGGTGGCGAGCATGTATGCCTTTCCGAGCCCGTCGAGCGCGTTGTCCATGCGGCCCGCGGCGACGTCCTTCTTGGCGGAATCGTAAAGCGCTTTTGTCTCCTTGAGTTTTTCGCCAGCGCTATCGTTGGCGTTCCGGGCAAGGAGCTTTTCCGCGGTCCTTATGAATATCTCGACCTCGTCGATCGATTTTCTTATCATCGCCTCTTTTTTCTCTATCTCGCGCTTCTCCTTTAATACGAGCTCCTCTTTTATGACGACGTCCCTTATGGAGCCGTCCTGCTGGTTCTTGGAGAGTATGATAGCGCTCATCGCGAGGTGGGTGGACTCCGAGATGTCCTCGATGGCGAACTCGTACTCGCCTTTTTTGTAGTGGACCTCCGCCTCCCCGGCGGCCATCTCGGCCATCTTGAGGAACGAGGCCGCCTCTTTGCCCCCCGCGTCTATTACCTGGGCCGCGGCCTTAAGGAACGCGGTGTTGGTCTTCATTTTCTGCTCAATCGTTTTTATGGTCTTGGCGTTAGCCGATGCGCCATCCTCCGCCGCAACGGGCGCCGGTGACCACGCAAACGATAGCGCGACAAATAGAATGAGCGCAAGTATCTTTGGCATTGTTCCTCCCTGCCTTGTAATATTGAAAGGCCTGTCAGTTGAATTCAATTCTCAGGGCGCGAGTGTGCTCGAAGACGCCTTTGTGAACGCCGCCGTCGGCATTGAATAAGAGCCAGCTCGCCTCTGAAAAGTATCGCATCCTCTTCGCCGCACCAAGAGCTGTCTCCTTCCCGCCGTCCGCTATGAAGAAGCATATCACCTTTGACGGGATGTGCGGGTTCCGGGCCGTCAGCACGAGGACAGAGCCTTTTTTCGGATAAGCCTTCCCATCGATGCGGAACTCATCGTCAGTGACAGCCGCGTGCTTCGCGAGGTACTGCCCCGTCAGCCACATCATCGAGTTCTCGCCCGGGCCGCCGAGTATCAGGATGGAGGACGCTGCGAGAAAGTCCTTTACCCCTATCTCGGTGTCCGAGGTCGTATCAAGCCCGTAGTCCTTTGCAAGGAGTATCGAGACCCCTGTGTATTTTTCGTTCGGCTTATTCCTGTTCGGGAGTATCATCACGCTTTCCTTGTCGCCGAGGAGTGTAGCGATGGATGGCGGGACCTCTTCGTCCTTTAGTATCCTGAAGGTCTGATATTCAGGGTCGATCTCGAAGGAGGCAGGGGCGGAGGCAAGCTCGAAGGAGACCTCGGTCCGCGCTTCTTTTACCCGGATGTTCTTCCAGACGTCTCCGCCTTCTGTCCTTACGAGGAGAGGAAGATCGAGGACGTAAGGCTCTCCGGCCTGGACGACCGAGAACTTAAGGATGTGTTTCTCCCCGTTCTTTTCCCTGACGGCGCCTTCTATCGAGAGGACCGGGCCCCCGGCACTGTTGAGCCACTCGTCGAAGAACCAGCCGAGGTCCTTGTCCGATGCCTTCTCGAAGCCCTTCTTTATATCCGTCCATGACGCGTTCTTCCCGGCGTTCGACGAGTAGAACGCCCGGAGGCCCTTGCTGAAAGCCTCTTCCCCGAGGAGCCGTTCCAGCATGTTGAAGAGCATGAGCCCCTTGTTATATCCGACGGCCCTCGACGCGGTCGTAGTAGAGTCCTGGAAGTTCTTCAAGGCGATAGGAGAGCCCTCCGCGAAGTTCTTGTATCCCCGGAGTTTCTTAAGCCTGAAGTCTATGGCGTCCTTTTCCCCCTTCCTCTTCTCAAAGAGATAATCGGCGGTGTAGGTGGTAAGGGCCTCGACCCAGTTGCCTTCAGATGAATCGATGAAGACGGAGTTCCCCCACCAGTTGTGGGCTATCTCGTGGCCGAGAGAGGTATCAGGTATGAACGGGAGCCTTATGACCGAGGAGCCCAAGAGCGTGAACGACGGCATCCCGTAGCCTGTCGGGAGGAAGCTCTCGACGACCGCGAACTTTTTGTAAGGATAGGGGCCGATCAGCGACCCGTAAAGGTCGAGGTACTCCTTTGTCTTATCGATGTAGGTCTTTGAGAGCGCGGGGTCGTCCTTAAAGAAGAAGGTGTAAATGGCTACTCCCTTGTACTTCTCTTCAGCGACTGCGTATCTCCCCGCGACGAGGTCCGCGCCGTCGAGCGCCTCTTTTGACCTCCAGGTCTCGACTGTCCCGCCGTTTTCTTCGGAGGCCTTTATGAGCTCGCCTTCGGAGACCGAGCGGAGACCCCTGGGGAGTGAGACCTTCATCGTAAACGGGGCGAGTCCGTCGTCTGCCTGCGGATACCAGAGAGACGACGACGGGAGGAAGACGCCTTCTTCCCCTATTACGCCGTCGTCCAAGTAGGCTACCCCGCGTTTGACCTTCTCAAAGGCCTCGGCGGTGGACTGAAACTCTCCTTCAAAGGAGATGACGAGTTTGACGCCGTCTCCGGTCCCCGTCTTTATTGTTATCGTTTGAGCCTTTTCATTCGGGACCCTCGCGGAATCGAATGAGAGCGCCTTCCCGCCCCGCTCGATCTTCAACACCTTCGAGCCTTCTCTTAAGTAGAGCTTTAACTCCACGGCCCCTGGCTTCAATGTCACGGTGTCAGTGCCTGTTACTTTGCGTCCCTGGATGTCCACCGTGATGTCGAGGTCGTGAGAGGCGACTCCGCCGCCTCTGGTTCCATCGTCGGCATTAGAGAATGGTACTGTCATAAAAAAAATGAAAAGAAACGCGAAAGTTTTTAAGAGGATAGTCATCGGTAGAAGTCTATCACAAGAGAACGCTGTGGTCTACTTCGGGGTCTCCGTGTCCTTTTGCCTCTTTCGTCTGAATTTGACGACCCCGGCGATCATCGCGGCAAGAGCCATGGCCACGTTTATCCCGCCGGCCGCGGATTCGGTTAAGAGGGCCTTCCGGAATACAGGCGAGAGCGACCCTGCCTCTACCGATGCCGTAGCGGCGGCAAGGGCGCGATTGGCCGCTGGTACGATAATAAAGTGTGCGTTAAGGACGATGAGAAAGGCGAGGGCGAGCTTAAGTTTCAGCCACGCCTCGCTTAAGCCCCTGCCGCGTAATACCATAAACAATCCGCTTGCCACGACGAGCCAGAGCCCTGGGAGGGTGATATAGGCAATGCCGGAAGATGTTATGGCCCTTCCGAAAGCGAGGTCCGGCAGGGTAGAGTCCTTTATAAGCTCTGATATGAGCGTAAAGACCGCGATGGACCCCAGGAACAACGCCATGCCAACGAGGTGCAGGAACTTTATCGCCTTATCCATATTTTTCTCCTTTCGTGCGCCTTATTTGTTAGTATACAAACTATTTTGCGAAAAAAATCACCCTTTCAGATTTCCTATGACCCTCCGGAGCGCGTCCTTTAACGCATCGGCCTCCCCGGGCTTAAGCCCTCTTGAAGCGGCCCTGTTCACCTCATCTGCAAAGGAGGGGAGCTCCTCCATGAGCCTCCTGCCTCTGCCGGTCAGATGGACAGCGACCACCCTTCTGTCCTTCGTCTCCTTGAGCCTCTTTACGAGCCCCTTTTTCTCAAGCCTTCCGACTATCCCGGTGATAGTCGGCTTGTCGAAGAAGAGCCTCCTGCATATCTCCGAGTGGTTGAGCCCGTCCTCCTCGGTGAGGCGTGCGAGCACGGCCCACTGAGGCGCGGTCAAACCGTATTTTCTGAGCCTTTCCTCTATGGCCCCCCTCATGAGATTGGCCGCCCTGTTCATGAGAAAGCCCAGACTTGAGTCGAGTTTGAATCTCATGATATATGATTAGCATACTAACCATCTGAAGTCAATGCATGAGGTACCCGGGTTACGGGAGGCCTTCGTCTCGATCAAATACGACAATCATGTCCAAATGCGACTCAATTGTCGCATTTGGTGTTTTTTTAATCCCTCAAGACCCTCCTTAGCCGGTCCCGAGTGATTCGGAATAAGCTGAAAAAGAGTTGTGGAATAAGGGTGTTATCTTTTTAAGCGCAGATGTAGTATTAAAAACCGGTTTTTTGGCAGGGTATTTGCAGTTATAACTCCTTACAATTGAGATGAACTCTGTCGGATGATTTGCGCCAAACTGTTTTTTTGTGGAGGGACTCATGGCTGAAAGGATTTCCTGGAGAGAGAAATTTTCAAAACGCCCCTGTTTCATGAAGGGGTACTGCAGTATCCTCGGACTGAAAATAGCCGTAACGGCGTGCATTTTCATGGTCCTGCCAACTGTTTTCTACCTCTTTTATCACGAATTCGGGACAGAAGGCGCGGAGGAGTTAATGGCGGTCTTGACCTATCCGCCCTTCTGGTTCATCAATATAACGCTATTTACGTTGTTCATGGCCATACTCAGCAAGATTGTGATACTCCCGCTCAAAAGGTTCGAGATACACATAAGCGAGATCGAGAAGGGCTCTAAAAACGGCCCCTTCGAGCTTAAGAGGTTCGACGAGATAGGGTACCTTGTCAGCAGGTTCAACAGACTCCACAGGATCACCGCGGAGAAGATCGAATCGAAGGACGCCCAGCTCGACGTCCTCCATGACTTCACCAAGGCGACCTCGGGCGTCCTCGACATACCGTCGCTCATGGATAGCTTTTTCAGGACGATGCGCACAGCCGTAGAATTTGATATCGGCGCATACATCATCAGCCATAACAATCATACCGAGGGACAGATATATTCCTCCATGGGGGGGCTTGAAGAGTCGCAGATCGAAGACCTCTCAGAGGAGTTCTCCTCGCTCCAGAGGAGGTACTGCCAGGGTGTTCTGAAAGACGTCCATAAACTGCAGGTCTCGGTCCTGGACAACAAACCCTTCAGGGCACCGGATATCCTCGGGAAGGACGCCCGGATAGACCTCCCGTTCACCTGTTTCGGAAAGACCGTGGGCGTCGCTTTCATCACACACCGCTCGGGCATGGCGATAGACCAGGCGGTATGCTCCAGGGCCTTCGGCGCCATGGTACAGCACGCGTCCGTCGTGATGGAGAGGCTCCTCGCGCACATCTCCGCCGAAGAAAAAAAGCTCTCGGACATACTCTCAAGCATGTCCGAGGGCGTTTATCTGGTCGACAAGAACGGGCACGCCATGTCGGTCAACAAGAAAGGCAAGGAGCTTATAAGGAGTTTCTGCCGCCACAGCATGGAGTGCTCAGAGGGCGGCAGAGGCCAGGACTTCGGAAAATGCCCCGCCTCCTCCGGGGAGTCCTGCGAGTTCTCGTTCGTGCTTAACAGGATAAGCAAGTACGGCTGTGAACTTGAAGGCAAGGTGCATACAGAGGAGATAAGGAACACCGGCGGGCAGGTCCTCCAGCTCTCGGTCTCAAGGCTCGCGACCGACCAGGACAGCAACGCCGGTTACGTCGTGACCGTCAAGGACGTGACCGAGGACAGGCTCATACAAAAGAGGGTCATGCTCTCAAGCAAGCTCGCGGCGCTTGGCGAGATGGCCGCAGGCATCGCCCACGAGGTGAATAACCCGCTCCAGATAATGCTGGTCAATTTAGAACTCTTCGAGGGGGATATCGGCGAACGAGGCGGGAAGAGGGTCGAGCATATTAAGGAAGGCATCTTCAGGATAAAGGGGATAGTCAGGGACCTCCTTATATTCGCGAGGGAACAGACCACCGACGTCGAGATACTGGAGATAAAAACGGCGGTGGACAAGGTCGTCGACATCATGGGGCACCAGCTCAGGCAGTCGAATGTAGGCATAGAGCTCGCGCTCAATAAACAACCGCTCTTCGTCAAATGCAACAAGAACCTGTTCCAGCAGGTCATCATCAATCTCCTGCAGAACTCCAAGGACGCGATAGAGGAGACTGGCAGGGGCTCGATGGTATCGATCAGGACGGGCCTCGTTAACGCAAGTACGGTATTCGTCGAGGTCTCGGACGACGGACCCGGAATACCCGAGAAGATCATCGACAGGATATTCGACCCGTTCTTCACCACAAAAGACATCGGCAAGGGCACCGGCCTGGGTTTGAGCCTGTGCAGGAGGATAATAGAGGGCATGGGCGGGACGATCGCCGTAGAGAGCCCGAAGGGCGTCGGCACAAGGTTCATGATAACGCTTTCGGCCATTATGAACACGCCGGCTGAGACACGGCCATCGATAGCCCCGCCTGATTACGGGTGTCTCGCCGGGAAATCCATAATGGTCGTCGATGACGAAAAGGAGCTGGGAAGGGCCATAAAAGAAGGGATAGGGCCGAAGGTGGCGAGCGTTGAGTGCGTCCATGACGGCGTCGACGCCTTCGACCTCATGATGGAAAAGGACTACGACATAATCCTTCTGGACATCAAGATGCCCGGGATGAACGGCATGGAGCTATACAGGAACATCAATGAGAATAAACCATACCTCGCCGAGCGCATCATATTCCTCACGGGGGATACCGTCACCGAGACGACGGAGTCGTTCATAAAGCTCACGGGGTGCGGATCACTCGCCAAGCCGTTTACGCTTGACGTACTTCTGGGCTCGATGTCCAGGTACGAGGAGGTGAGGGCATGAGGGATAAGTATATAAACCTTTCAGGCAGGTCGGTGCTGATGGTCGAGGACGAGGAGATAGTCTCGGAGGTGCTAAAGGAGGTCATGAGCCCGATAGTATCGACCGTTGAGACCGCGAGGAACGGCGAGGAAGCCCTCGCGAAGGTCATACAGCGGGACTTCGATTACATATTGCTCGACATAAAGATGCCGAGGATGAACGGCATGGATTTTTTCAGGCACATGAGCGTTCTAAAGCCCCATCTCACCAAGCGGGTCGTCTTCATAACCGGCGACACTGAGAGCGAGATTACCAGGAGCTTCATAAGGAACAACGGATGCAATTCGCTCAATAAGCCCTTCGGGATAAGGGAACTCCTTGATATTCTGGCAAAATCTGGGTAGCCCTGTGTCTGGCGTTCTCAGGCGGCAAAAATGGTTCTTCTTATTTGTCAAAAATGAGAAGGGCCTTTTTTTGCCTGTCGTTTTCAGAGGGACCCTGTGAAAAAATTGATCAGACGCAACCCCATGTTGCTATTTAAACATGGTATGGCCCATATTTGCCAAAAAATAAATACAGAGTGATTTTATATCTATTTCCCAAAACTTTTTTTGCTTGTAAAAATCGGTTTTTTCATGTAGATTGTAGTTCTTCCAATACATAAAGCCTTTGAAATCAGCGCTGGAAGTGTCGCTCCGGGGTACTGTGATGAAGATGATAATGGTCGTAGACGACGAGGAGAGGGTGGCTTTAGAGCTCTCTTTAATATTGGAAAAAGAAGGATATACGGTCGCCAGATTCACCAGCGCGGCCCCTGCCATAAAGACGATAGAAGCCATCCGGAACATCGATCTCATCATCACCGATATTCGCATGCCGGGCATGGACGGCACTGAGATCCTCAGCGCCGCCCAGAACAGCAGAAGGCCCATACCTGTCATCGTATGCACCGGCTACGGCGACATCGAGACGGCCGTAAACGTCATGAGGTCCGGGGCCAGCGACTTCCTCTGCAAACCCATAAGTTCCAAAGAGCTCCTGGTAAGGGTCAAGAAGGTCCTTGAGAACAGCAAGCTCGCCGACGAGGTCTCAACGCTCAGGAAGAGGCTGGAGAGCGTTGAGTCCCCATACTCCATCATCGGCAAGAGCAAGAAGATGAACGAGGTCTACGAGCTCATAAGCGCGGTCGCCCATACCGATGCGACGGTGATAGTCAGGGGGGAGACGGGCACCGGCAAGGAACTTGTGGCAAAGGCGATACACGATTCGAGCCACAGGATGAGCGAGCCGTTCGTCGCGATAAGCTGTACGGCCATACAGCACACGTTGCTTGAATCCTCGCTATTCGGGCACGAGCGGGGGGCCTTTACCGGGGCGCACGCAACGCAGATAGGCAAGATGGAAGCGGCAGGCTCCGGGACCGTATTCCTTGACGAGATAGGGGACACCTCGGTCGATATACAGTCGAAGCTCCTCCGGGTCCTTCAGGAGCGCGAGTTCGAGCGCATAGGCGGCTCCAGGATGATGAAGCTCAACGCAAGGGTCATAGCCGCCACAAACAAGGACCTCGAGCGGGCGGTCAGGGAGGGCGAGTTCAGGGAAGACCTCTATTACAGGCTGAACGTCGTAGAGATACGCCTTCCGCCCTTGAGGGAGCGCGAAGACGACGTCCTGCACCTCGCGGAGCACTTCCTGAACCATTACAAAAAACGGTACCAGAGGGACATCGAGGGGTTTGCTCCCTCCGCGATTGATCAGATACTCGACCATAGCTGGCCCGGCAACGTGAGGGAGCTTAAGAACGCCGTTGAAAGGACCGTGCTTACCAACCCCCGCAGGTGGATCGACAAGGTCGCGAGGCTCGATCAGACGCCCCACGCCCGGGAGGAAGACGGTTTTTTCGGGAAGATGGTCGGCAGGAAGAGCTACACGGAGGCCAGGGAGGCCTACGCCGAAGAGCTTGAGAAGGCATATCTGACGCACTACCTGAAACTGGAGTGCGGCCAGATAAACAGGGTCGCCGACCTTATGGGCATAAGCACAAGGACCGTCGCCCGCCAGATGGAGAAGTTCGGCCTCAATAAAGTGTCATTCAAGGAGAAAAGGTCAGAAGAGTAGGCCGATTCCATCCGCATAAGGACGTCCCCCGGTCCTTTTCCATTCAATTCAATTCAGCGCTCCCCATCGAACCCTCTGAACCGAGAAACCCGTTTATCCCAGCGACTGCTGGTATTTGTCGGTGATAATCTCTCAAGCGTACCGTCCCTCCGGGAAAGGCCGTTCAATGGCCGGCGGTAGCGGTCGGGGCGGGGAGCTCGACGTACCCCGTGTAGCTTCGTCTCAGAGGCTCGGAGCCTCCCTTGAGGTAGTCCTTGTTCGCCTTCACGCCGTACGCGTTCCGGGAATGGTCCCCGAGCGGGTGCTGGATATTGATGAAGAGATACCGGCTCCCGTCTATGTCGAGGGACGCGAACGAGCCGGTGATCTCGGCCCCGGTGGGGGCGGACAATATCCTGGTGAGCGTTTTTTTGACGGTATCAAAGGCCCATACCGCGTTGTTCATGTGGTTTGAGGAGTCCTCTCCAACAAAGAGCAGGCCGTCCGAGTAGCCGAGGTTGTCCGGGTTTGCGATATTCCCCGGGTGGCAGGCGTTCTCCTCCGCATAGTACTCGCCGGGCTTAAGCGCCCTGCCTTCGAGGATTGGAGCGAGCCGCGAGAGCGCGAACCGGCTCTTTATCGGAGCGCCGGATGTGTCCCTGTTGTCGCCGGATAAGGACCCTTCGTAGATTGCCCCGCACCTGTTCACGGCCATCATCACGGCGTTTGAGGTGTCCGTCGGGTTGTCGCCCATCGAGGACCCTATCGAGGAGACGGCCGCGTATAGGACGTTCGCGTCCCGGTTGTAGGCGAGCCCTTCGGTCTTCGTGAACTCGGCTGTCGCGCCTAAGTACGCCCCGTATCTCCGCGCCTCAAGGAACGAGAGCGCAAGACGCGCCTCGCGCGCGTCTTTGAATTTTGCGGATACTCCGGCGCCTTTGCCGTCCCTTGGCCTGAGACAAAGGGCGGTGCCCCCGGCCTTTACCATTTTAAAGCCGTTGCCGCACGGGCCAGACGGCGCTATCTCGAAGATGTCGCTGAATGAGGGCTTTTTTTCGATGACCGCCTTTATCACCTCGTCGCGCCCGTGCCCGAGCCGCACCCAGGATATTGATCCTGAACTTGAGGTCCTCTCCCCTTCAGCAGTCCACTTCGCCATGTAGAGCGTGCCTGCGGACAAGTCCCGCGCCCTGTCAGCGACGAACATGAAAAACCCGGCGTAGGAGCCGTCGTCGGTTATGTATACGGTCCGCTCATCCGGCATAACGAGGGCCATCTCCGGCGAGTATTTTCCGAAGGCGTAGTGCTTGGTCCCGTTTACAATGCTTGAGCGCCCGTTGGAGTCGGGCGAGAGCTCGATAGAGTAGCCGTAATTGTAGGGGGTGAAGCGGGTCGGGTCTTTGAGATAATCGTCGCGCATGCCTTTGACGAAGGCGCACCATTCGCTCAAATCCGCGGCAGGGGAGAAGGGCGGAGGCGAGTAGCCGCCAGTAATGCGTCCGGCAGGGTCTTTTTCGCAGTGCCCTATGTGCCTCGCGGTCATCTCTTCGGTCTCTGTGTCGAATGCGAAGGCGTCGAGGAAGTAGTCCTCCTCAGAGGCGAGGTGCGTGTCCCACGGCGTCCTGGACGCCGAGCAGTTTATGAAAGACCCGCTGACAACGGAAAAGTCGACTGGGTTGAAGCTCCGCGCCGTTAACGAGCCGTCTTTCCCTCTTGCGAACTCGGTTACATAGGCCGCGCCCGGGGAGTCCTCGAACTGCGTGAGGAGAAAAAAGCGTCCTCCCCGCTCGAACGCGGAGTTGCCGTCAGGCCTGTTGCTTACGCGCAACGCACTTTTGTTTTTAAGGGCCGCTCCGTTGATATCCAGGAGCAGTCCGAAGGTATTGCCTTCCGCGTCCGTATCCCCGGCCCGGGCGAGCGTCCTGTAAGAGAACGGGTATTTCTTGCCGCCAACGGCCATTGAGGGAGAGACGGTGACGGACAACCTCTCGTCGTCGGTCTCCGCGAGCTTGAGCGGTGAGAACAGTGTGACCCCTCCCGCCAGTACGGCAAACGGCAGGGCGATGACGATGAGCGTTATGAAGGGTAAGAAAGGTTTTTTCATCCGGTGTCGGCCTTCTGGGTAATTATGAAATAGTACAACACAACCCGTGAATGTAAAAGTTTTTTTACGGACGGCGAAACGCGCCGCTAAGACGCGCCTTCGTCAAGCTCGCCCCTCTTTTAATTGAGGCTACCTTTAAAAATTAGGAATTTTTTCTGAGGTCAAGGAAGGGCGGAAATAAAAAGCGTAGCATATATGGTAATATGTGAGCATTTTTATTTTCCGCCCTGACACAGAGATAAGGAAAAATAACAATTTTTAGAGGTAGCCTTGACTTAAAATCCGGATTTGATATATTGACGTGAATGCGGGTAGAGGCCTTCATACCGGCGCGGTACGGCTCAACAAGGCTCGAAGGCAAACCTCTCGCCGACATAGCCGGAAAGCCGATGATACAGCGGGTCTACGAGATGGCTAAAGAGGCCAGGCTCGTGGACTCGGTCACGGTCGCGACAGACGACAAGAGGATCGCAGACGCGGTAGCCTCCTTCGGAGGCCGCGTTGTCATGACGTCTGCGTCTCACAGGTCGGGAACCGACAGGATCGCCGAGGCCGCCGGAAGGTCCGAGGCCGCCATAATAGTCAATGTCCAGGGCGACGAGCCCTTGATCGACCCCGGCCTGATTGATTCAGCGGTCCGGCCAATGCTCGAAGACCCGTCTATCGTGCTCTGCACGCTTAAGACGCGCATCACCGATGAAGAGGAGTTCTTAAACCCCAACGCGGTCAAGGTCGTGACTGACAGGGACGGTTACGCGCTGTATTTTTCAAGGAGCCCGGTGCCGTTCTCGAAGCGCCCTTTTGAGGAACGCGCCCCGGCATATAAGCACATAGGGTTATACGTATACAGGAAGGGATTCCTCCTCGAGTTCTCGCGCATGAAACCCACGCCGCTTGAGGACTCCGAGAGCCTTGAGCAGTTGCGCGCGCTTGAAAACGGGCGGCGCATAAAGGTGATCGAGGTCTACTATAACCCGGTATCCGTCGATACGGCCGAGGACCTCGAAAAGGTCAGAGAGATATTCAGGGCGAGCGGAGGGTAGCAGGGGCGGGGGCGCGGGTGAAACGGGCGGCCCCGGCACCCATGCTGGACAGGCAAAAAAACTTTTTAAAATCAATCAGTTTTCGAGTTATCTTGATAAGATATATCCAAACCCCTTCCTTTATAGATAGCAAATAGAGAGGCCTTGAATGAACGACCCCAGAAGGCAGATAAAGACAAAATTCATATTCGTGACCGGCGGGGTCGTCTCCTCGCTCGGCAAGGGGCTGGCGAGCGCATCCATCGGCGCGCTCCTGGAATGCAGGGGCCTGACCATAACCCTTCAGAAGCTCGACCCGTATATTAATGTAGACCCCGGGACGATGTCCCCGTTCCAGCACGGCGAGGTCTTTGTGACCGACGACGGCGCCGAGACAGACCTTGATCTCGGCCATTACGAGAGGTTCACTAGCGCGAAGCTCACCCGGAGGAATAACTTTACGACGGGCCAGGTATACGATTCCATCATCACAAAGGAGAGGCGCGGCGACTACCTCGGGTGCACGGTCCAGGTCGTACCGCACGTGACGGATGAGATAAAGGGAAAGATACTGAGCCTCGCCAACAATGTCGACATAGCCATAATAGAGATAGGCGGCACCGTCGGCGACATAGAGAGCCTGCCGTTTTTAGAGGCGATAAGGCAACTCCGGTTCGACCTCGGAAAAGAGAACGTCCTCTACATACACCTGACGCTCCTCCCGTACATAGCCACCGCCCACGAGATAAAGACAAAGCCGACACAGCACAGCGTGAACAAGCTCCGCGAGATCGGCATCCAGCCCGACATACTCCTTTGCAGGTCTGACAGGCCCCTGAACGCGGACCTTAAGGGCAAGATCGCCCTTTTCTGCAACGTGGACAGGGACGCGGTCATCTCCGCCGAGGACGTAAAGTGCATCTACGAGGTCCCGATGGTCTTCCATAGAGAGGGGCTCGACGACAAGATAATAAAGCTCCTGAACATCTGGACCCGCGCGCCGAAGCTTGAACAGTGGGAGGAGATAGCCCGGAAGGCCGCGAACCCGAAGGGCGAGATAACGATAGGCATAGTCGGAAAATACGTGAACCTCCAGGACTCTTACAAGAGCCTGCACGAGGCGCTCATACACGGCGGGCTCGCCAACAACTGCAAGGTGAACCTCGTCTACATCGATTCCGAAGAGGTCGAGAAAAAGGGCGTGGGGATACTGAAGAACATGGACGGGCTCCTGATCCCCGGAGGGTTCGGGAACCGCGGCGTAGAGGGAAAGATAGCCGCGATAAAATACGCGAGAGAGACAAAGATGCCGTTCTTCGGCATATGTCTCGGCATGCAGGTTGCGATAATCGAGATCGCCAGAGACCTCTGCGGGCTTAAGCACGCGAACTCTTCCGAGTTCGATCCCGAAACCCCGGACCCCGTCGTCGACATCATGGAGACGCAGAGGGGGATAAACGCCAAGGGCGGCACGATGCGCCTCGGCGCGTACCCGTGCGTTTTGAAGAAAGGCTCGAAGGCCCATTCGGTCTACGGCGCGACCGAAATAAGCGAGAGGCACAGGCACAGGTTCGAGGTGAACAACGCGTACAGGGCGGCGCTCGAAAGGGCCGGCGTCGAGTTCAGCGGCTTGTCCCCGGACGATTCGCTCGTTGAGATAATGGAGTACAGGCACCACCCGTGGTTTGTAGCCTGCCAGTTCCACCCCGAGTTCAAAAGCCGTCCCATGCAGCCGCACCCGCTCTTCCGCGGCTTCGTAAAATCCGTCCTCCAGCACAAGGCCCAGGCTGTAAAGGGGCAGAAAGGCCCTGGCCGCGTCAAAAAGGCCACTTCAGCCCTGCCGCGCCGGTCCAGAAAGCTTTCCCTGAATGAAGCAGATTAAGGTCGGGGACGTAACCATAGGCGCGGGTTCGCCGGTCTTCATCCTGGGGCCTTGCGTCATCGAGGACGAGGGCTCGACCCTTGCCACCCTCGATGAGCTCAAACGGATAACCTCCGCCTTAGGCCTCCAGTTCGTCTTCAAGGCGTCCTATGACAAGGCTAACAGGACTTCAGTTAAGTCCTTCCGCGGCCCTGGCATTAAAGAGGGCCTGCGGATACTTAAAAAGGCGAGGGACGAGTTCAAGGTCCCTATCTTGACAGACGTCCATTGCAAGGCGGACGTAGCGGAAGTCGCGGAAGTCGTTGACATCATCCAGATACCCGCCTTCCTTTCGCGCCAGACCGATCTCATTATAGAGGCGGCAAAGACGGGGCGCGTCATCAATATAAAGAAGGGGCAGTTCATGGCCCCTGAGGACATCATCCGGTCGGTCGATAAGGCCGCCTCTACCGGGAACGATATGATAATAATCACAGAGCGGGGCGTGAGCTTCGGGTACAATAACCTCGTCGTGGATTTCAGGGCGCTCCCCATAATGAGGTCTTTGGGCTATCCTGTGGTATTCGACGCCACGCACAGCGTCCAGAGGCCCGGCGGGCTCGGCGCGTGCTCGGGCGGGGACAGGGACATGGCGCGCTATCTGGCGAGGGCCGCAGTCGCCGTAGGGGTAGACGGCGTATTCATGGAGGTCCACAAGGACCCGGATAAGGCGCTCTGCGACGGGCCGAACTCCATAGCATTGTCCGGTTTAGAGGGGCTCTTAAAAGAGCTCTCCGCGATAGATTCCATTGTAAGGGGTTTTTCCGTAAAATGAAAAAAGACGCGTCCATTCGCGCGGCTCAACGCGTCCTCGACATAGAGTCCCGCGCCGTAAGGGCCCTGAAGGACAGGCTTGATTCCAATTTTTCCAAGGCCGTTAATATGGCGCTTGGGGTGACAGGCAAGGTCGTCGTGAGCGGCATGGGCAAGAGCGGCATAGTGGGGCAAAAAATCGCGTCCACGCTCGCCTCGACCGGGACCCCGGCCTTTTTCCTCCACCCGGCCGAGGGCGTCCACGGCGACCTCGGGATGCTGATGGGGAACGACCTCCTTATAGCCATCTCCAACTCCGGAGAGACGGAAGAGCTCATAAAGATAATCCCGGTGGTAAAGAGGATAGGGGTAGCCATGATAGCCATGACCGGGAAGAAGCGCTCAACCCTTGCAAGGTACGCGGACGCGGTCCTCGACATTGGCGTAAAGGAAGAGGCCTGCCCGCTGGGGCTCTCGCCAACGGCCTCTACTACGGCGTGTCTTGCGATGGGCGACGCGCTCGCCGTCGCGCTCCTTGAGAAGAGGGGTTTCAAGGCCGAGGACTTCGCCTCGCTCCATCCGGCCGGGGCGCTCGGCAGACGCCTCATGAAGGTAGAAGACCTGATGCACTCCGGGATAAACATGCCGACGGTCTCTTCCGGCACGCGGATGAAGGACGCCATCATCGTTATGACCGGAAAGAGGATGGGGCTCGCCGGCGTATTCAAGGGTAGCAGGCTCTCGGGCATCATAACCGACGGGGACTTAAGGCGCTCGCTTGAGAAAGGCACCCCGGACCTGCTGAATAAGACCGTAGACGAGGTCATGACCAGGAACCCCAGGACGATAGAAAAGGGGGCGCTCGTTGAAGCGGCCCTTAAAAAGATGGAGGAATATTCCATAACCTCGCTTTTCGTCCTCGACGGCGCGGACGCCGTAGGGGTCGTACATATGCACGACCTCATAAGGGCGGGGGTGGTTTAGCCGTGCGCTGTCAACAAGGAATCTTTTGGAAGGTGAAAAATATGGGAAAGGCCCGTCCTGGCATGGTAAGCCGCGCAAATTTTTTTTCTAAATCAGGATACTTAATGCTTGACAGCCATTTTTAGGTTGTGTATAAGGGTATTGCATTTTTGAAGGAGGGCGGCTTCGCGTGTACGATGTGTCGAGCGGGCCTTCCCGGTTACCCTTCCGATGCAGTCTCCCGTTAAAACAAAACACAACTGAATACGGGCCTTAAAAGTTGCAGGGAGTCAGTCTTTTTCGATGCAGTCTACCACGTCACCGAGGATGTAGCGTTGACTGATGAATTTGCCTATTAACAGCTCATAGGCTTTTTTGTAGCGACCGAGTCCCAAGCGCCGTAAAGCGGCGTTAATTCACCAGGGCAGTAATAAATATCTCAAACTTAAGAAGGAGGAAGAAAGGATGAAGAGAATCTTGTTGTCAGCTTTTGCAGTTGCCATCACCGCCGCGTGGGCTGTGCCCGTCAGTGCGGCAGATGTTTCCTTGAGCGGCCAGTACAGGCTCCGCGGAGAGTACAGGAACAACGTTGATTATAACGAGGATGCCGGCGACGACAGGGCCGCCTGGACGCAGAGGGTCAGGCTAACCGCCAACGCCAAGGCGACTGACGACACCTCCGTAAAGATCACCATTCAGGACACAAGGACCTTGGGCGCAACAGGCGTTCTTTCCGACGCCTCCACCAGCACCACCATCACCAACACCGTGGACCTCCACGAGGCCTATGTGAACATCTCGAACCTCCTCGAACAGCCGGTAACGCTCCGCGCCGGCCGTCAGGAACTCGCCTACGGCGACGAGAGGGTCATCGGCTCCTTCAACTGGTCGAACAACGGCAGGGCCTTCGATGGTTTCAAGTTCCTTTATTCGACCGACGCCGTCAACGTGGACTTCTTCCTTACCACGGTCTCCGAGGACTCGGTTGACACAGACGCCACTTTGAACGACGACTCTGACTTTAACGGTATCTACGCGACCCTGAAGCAGGTCATCCCGAACAACACGCTGGATGTCTACCTCCTTCACCAGACCGACAACTCTAACCTCACCCGCTACACCGTGGGCGCGAGGCTTAAGGGCGCGGCCGCGGGCGTAGACTACACCGTAGAGCTCCCGTTCCAGACCGGCGAAGAGACTGCCACGACCGATATCAGCGCGTGGGCGCTCGCGGTTAAGGCCGGCTACACCCTCCCGACCGCTTTGAAGCTCAGGGTCGGCGGCGAGTTCGACATGGGTAGCGGCGACGACGACGCCACCGACAACGAGAACGGCACCTGGTCTGACCTCTACCCGACCAACCATGCCCACTTCGGCTATGCCGATGTGACCGGCGCCAACAGCTGGGCCAACCTTACCGCCTGGAGCGTAAACGGGACCCTCGATCTGAACGAGAAGACCAAGCTCTATGCCGCCTACTGGAACTACACCAAGACGGAAGTTGTCTCCGGTGCTGAGGACGCGGTCGGCAGCGAAATCGACGTGACCGCGACCTACAAGTACAACAACGCGGTAACTGCCGAAGTCGGCGTATCCCGCTTCTTCGTCGGCGACGCCACTGCGGTGGATGGCGACGACCAGGACTGGGCTTACCTCATGCTTACGGCCAACTTCTAATCTTTGGATTGGAAGCAGTATCAGAGAGGGGCAGGTTATCCTGCCCCTCTCTTTTTTTTTCGGGCCGGTTCCGCGTCGATTTGACAAAACCCTTTTTTCTGCTATAACTTCCCCATACGTCCCCATACGCCATTTTTAACCCGACCCCGCTTGAATTTCTTTGCTTTTGCGGCCCTTAAAGGCCGGATACTGACAAAAGTCATTTAATACGTACTCCAATCTTTACTATATTAAAGCGAAGCAAATTCGAAAGGAGGCAGGGCTATGCACGAGAAGAGGGAAGATGGGCCTATCCCGGCGGGGCAGAGGTTTTACGACAACATCTTTTTGCTTTTGGTCCTGGGGGTTGTAGTCCCTACGCTAATCTATACGGTTTGGGGCCTTGTGGAGATTATGTACATCCCCAGACTGCCCATAGTCCCCTAAGGAGGAAGGAAATGGCGATTCATGAGCCCGAGAGAATATGGTGGAACCCGCTTAGCAAGGATGAAAGGGTATGGGTCGGCGTAGCGCTTATCTGGATGCTCGTCTCCTTTATATTCATGCCGATCTATCACCTGGTAGGTTCGCAGAACCCGCCTTCGACGACATACTCGGTCAAGGCCGATGACTTCGACAAGCTCGTCGAGGGTATGGTCAGCAAGTATAAGGTGGGCGAAGAGAACGGCTTTCCGGTAGTCCACCCGGACCCCTCGGAGCCCGTCTTCATAAGGGCCTCGATGTGGCAGTGGTACCCGATACTCGAGCTTGAGAAGGGCAAGACCTACAAGGTGCACCTCTCGTCGATTGACATCCAGCACGGGTTTTCGCTCCAGCCGATAAACATGAACCTGATGGCCCTGCCCGGCTACGACTATGTGATCAAGCTCACGCCCACCTCAGCGGGCGAGTTCCACATAGTCTGCAACGAGTACTGCGGGGTCGGCCACCACACGATGGTCGGAAAGATGTACGTAAAGTAATCTGAAGAGACAGGAGGCCTGAAATGCCGAAATACGACCACAGAGAAGAGATGGAGGCGCCTGGGGTATTCGTTCTGGCGTTGATATTCCTCGCGGTGTTTATTGTGATCTGGTTCGCCCACCTCAAATGGCTCTCGAACATCTGGGGCATACAATAAGATCGCGGTTTTAAGCGTTTTGAGCTGGCGCGCCTGTCAGACAGACCGGAAGCGGCTTTTGGACGCGCGCCTGAAGGACGGCTTCCTGAGGAAAGTCATTTTCCTGAAAACAGGGCCATGTATAATACATGCCTGAAAAGACGATCAGAGGCAGGCGCACGGTTAACTTTGAATTGGAGGTGTTAGACAGATATGGCAAATACTGACTTCAGGATATGTTCCCTGTCCGGGCTCAAGATAAGCAGAAGCAGCGAGCTCCTGATCAGGTGGAACCTGATAGCGGCCTTCGCGACGCTGGCCGTCGGCGGGCTCATGGGCCTCCTGGTGCTCCTCACGAGGTGGCCGAGCGTGCACCTCCTGCCGGTTGAGCACTATTACAGGTTCCTGACGGCCCACGGCCTGGACGCGCTGCTCGCGTGGATAATCTTTTTTGAGATAGCGCTCGTCCACTTTACCTCAGCCGTGCTCCTGGGCACGCGGTCTTATGTGACGTGGCTCGGCTGGGTGGCCTTCGCGCTCATGCTCATAGGCGGGGCCCTCATTAACACGATAGTAGTCCTCGGCAGGGCAGACGTGATGTTCACGTCATACGTGCCGCTCAAGGCGGACCCGCTCTACTACCTCGGGGTGATCCTCTTCGCCGTCGGCGCCCTCATCGGGTTCATACATTTTTTCATAAACATCGTCCTTTCAAAGAGGGACGGCGGGTTTAAGAGGTCGCTCCCGCTCGGGAGCTTCGGACTCGCCGCCGCGAGCATCATCGGCATCCTTACCCTCGCACACGGCGCGGCCATATTCCTCCCGACGCTCCTCTGGTCGATGGACGTCATCCCGACGATAGACCCGTCGGCTTACAGGCTCGTATTCTGGGGCCTCGGGCACTCGTCCCAGCAGATCAACGTCTGCGCGATGGTCGCCGTATGGTACATGACCTCCGCCTTCGTCGTTGGCGGCAAGCCCGTTAACGAGAAGCTCTCAAGGACGGCGTTTGTCCTTTATATACTCTTTATAAACCTGGCCTCGGAGCACCACCTCCTTGTCGACCCGGTCCTCTCCAGCTGGCACAAGGTAGTGAACACGAGTTACATGATGCATCTGGCGGTGCTCGCTTCCATGATACACGCCTTCGCCATACCCGCCTCGATGGAGGTTGCTTTAAGGAAACAGGGCTACACGAGAGGCCTCTTCGAATGGCTCAAAAAAGCCCCCTGGGGTAACCCGGCATTCTCGGGCGTCATTATCTCGATAGTCCTCTTCGGGTTCCTTGGCGGCATCACCGGCGTCATATTCGGGACAGAGCAGTTCGCCATTATCCGCCACAACACCTTCGCGATAACCGGCCACTTCCACGGCACCGTCGTCGCGGGCACGACCATTGCTTTCATGGCGTTCACATACCTCCTTATCCCCTTCATCTTCAAGAGGGAGCTTATCTGGAAGGGGTTCGCCGCTATCCAGCCGTGGCTCTACGGGGCCGGGGTCGCGACGCTCTCCATCGGCATGATGAGTGCGGGTTCCTTCGGCGTGCCGAGAAGGCACTATGACATCACGTTCTCCGGCGCCCCGTTCTCATTCACCTTCGACCCGGCGATTGACATGTTCATGTCGATGATGGGTGTCGGGGGCGTGCTTGCCGCCGCCGGCGGGCTCCTCTTTATACTCATTGCCTTCGGCTCGATCATCTTCGGAAAGAAGCTGGAACAGCAGTAGACGGATTTTCATCCGGGCCGCGCCTTTGGGCGCGGCCTTTTTTTTAGCCGCGCCGCTGTTGTTGCGGGCCTTGTGATGATATGATAACCGTTGACAGGTTATAGTGGATGAAACGCCGGACGAGAGGCACTCCGTTTTCACATCCCTTCGACAATTGATAAAAATCATACAATACGCCCTCCTCATGCGGTAAATTGGCCTTGTGACCTGAGTGCAGAGCACGTCCCCCTTTTTTGTAATCCGAGGAGCCTCCCGATGTGCATCAAAAAAAAACGCGCGATATTAGTCTCAGTAGCGGCGCTTATCATGTTCGTACTTTCAGGCTTCGGCGCCTCCGCAAAGGACGCGGACATGCAGGAGCTCAAGGACGCCTTTGATGCATCCGTTGCCGTTGAGGGGGCAAGAGTCGGAGACTACGCGCTCATTGACCAGGACGGGAGGCGTTTCATGCTCTCCGATTATTTCAGGGAGAACGGAAAGCCGCTCGTCGTAAGTTTCATCTACACCTCCTGCCCGGAGGTCTGTCCGACCATAACCGCAAGGCTTAAGTCAGCGACGGATAACGCCAGGGCGAAGTTCGGAGACAGGTTCAGAGTCCTCTCGGTCGGATTTGACACGGAGAACGACACGAGCGCGGCGCTTAAGAAATACGGGCTTAAATACACGAAGGACTTCGCCTCGTTCACCTTTGCGGCGGCCTCCCCGGAGACCGCAAGGAAGATGACCGAAGACTTCGGTTTCTTCTGGAAGAAGAAGGCCGACGGGAGTTTCGACCACATAGACATGGTGACTGTCGTGAACCACGACGGGGTCATATACAAGCAGGTCTACTCGATGAGGACGCAGGGCGCCACCCTCGGCTCCAGGCTCGAGGAGCTCCTGACCGGCAAGCCCATAGGCAAGGGAGACGCGTCGCTCATAGACAAGCTGAAATACTTCTGTTACAGGTACGACCCGTACACAGGGGAGTACGTGCTGGATTACCCCGTCTTTTTAAGCGTCTTCATACAGCTCGCCGTGATACTCACCATAGTCTACGCGGTATGGGGGAAGATGATCATGGCGCGCCTCAGGAAGGGTTAGGGAGTGGAAATGGGAGAAAAAACGGGGTTCAGAGGCGCGGGCCTCGCTGAAAGGGCATGGCTCGCGATCGAGAGGCTTCTAAGCGGCGTAGTCGAGTCCGAGTACAACCCGCTCTATTATCTCGGCGCCATCAGCATATTCTTCCTCTGGATAATACTCGTAACAGGCGTGTACCTCTTCCTCTTCTACGACATATCGGCAAGGGGCGCGTACGCGTCCGTGCAATCGCTCACGATAACGCAGTGGTACCTCGGCGGCGTCATGAGGTCGCTCCACCGGTACGCCTCCGACGGCCTTATAATAACGATGCTCCTCCACGCCTTCCGGTGTTTCATTACAGGCAGGTACAGGCACTGGCGATGGCTCGCCTGGGTCTCCGGCGTCGCCATCGCCTGGGTCGTCTGGATAGGCGGCATCTTCGGCTACTGGATGGTCTGGGACGAGCGGGCCAAACTAATAGCGACGCTTTCGGCGCGGATGATAGAGAGCATCCCGATATTCGGGCTTCCGCTCTCCTTAAACTTCGCGCGCGTGGAGAGCCTCACTGACCAGCTCTTCTATATAATCCTATTCATACACTTCTCGACCGCGTTCCTCCTCTTCATCCTCATCCTCGTCCACATAGTTAGGGTAACCAGGGCGGTCATAAACCCGCCGAGGGTAGCGGCGTACGGCATAATCATCGCGCTCCTCGCGCTCTCGTTCATAAAGCCGGCTCTAAGCGGGGCCCCGGCGGATCTAAAGAGGCTCTCGGAGGCGGTCCCGTTCGACTGGCTCTTCATGTTCATATTCCCGTTCCTGAACTGGGTCTCCGCGCGCTCCCTCTGGGGCTTTATCGTAGCAACGACGCTCATCCTGGCCGTCGTCCCGTGGCTGGGCAGGAGGAACAGGAAGCCCCCGGCGAAGGTCGCGCTCGAGAACTGCACCGGATGCGAGCTCTGCATGGAGGACTGCCCGTACCAGGCTATTATGATGAGGCCGAGGACCGACGGACTGTCTTACCCCCTGGAGGCCGCGGTGGTGGACAAGCGTTGCGCGAGTTGCGGGATATGCGTCGGGGCCTGCGACTACAAGGCCATCGACCTCCCGGACATGACCGAGGGGACGGTAAAGGCCGAAATAGCGAGGCTTGCTTCCGAGCTTAAGGAGAAGGCCGAAGGGAGAAGGGTCGTAGTCTTCGCCTGCGCGAAAGGCCCCGGGCCAGGCTTACTATCAGGCGGCAATGGAACCATCAACGGCTTAGACTGGGCCCGCGTTGTCGCGCTCCCCTGTATAGGGATGCTCCAGCCCTCGATGATCTCGAGTGCGCTCGACAAGGGCGTTGACGGCGTATTTATCGCCTCATGCGCTCAAGGGGACTGCCATTACAGGAAAGGGGCCGACTGGCTCTCCGCCAGGCTCGCCGGTTTCAGGCCGCCTGTCGTGAAAAAATCCCTGGACAGGTCCCGGATAAGGATCGAATACCTCTCGGCCGTCGAGGGGGACGCGTTCATAAAGGGTCTCACCGCCTTCAGGGAAGGCCTCAAGGCAAGGAGTTAGGGAGATATGTGGGTAGCAGGCGTATTGCTCGCGTTCATACTGCCGGTCATATACATTGTCATAAAGGAATGGCGGTCCAGGAAGGCTTCAGAGAAGGACAATGGGCCTCCCGTGAAAAAGAAACCGTTGGACCGGAGGGCCCTCGCCGGGGTCTCCGTAATACTCTTTGCGCTCATACTCCCGTCGATCTGGCTCTCCGACATCTCTTACTCATTTTACAGGAAAGAGGATGCCGCGTTGAAGGTCGCCTTCAAGCATTCAGGGGGCAGGGTCGCCGAGTGCGACGAGGCCGACCTCATAAAGAAAGAGGGAGAGAGGTACAGGCGGGAGCTCAAGGACACGAGGCAGGTGAAGATGAGCATGTCGAAGCTCGGCGGTTGTTCGAGGGAGAGACACCCGGTCGTCGTGGAACTCTACATGGACGGCAGGAAACTGCTTGACAAGGCCTACGCGCCGACGGGCCTTAAGAGGGACATGGCCTCTTACGTATTCGAGGAGTTCCTGATAGAGCCCGGCTTGCACAGGGTAGAGGCGAAGCTCTACAGGAGCGGCCCCGGCAGACCCGCGGATTTTTCGCTCGACCACGCGATGGAATTGAAGCCAGGCGGGATAAGGGTCGTAAGGTTCGACGAGAAGGAGGGCGCGTTATTGATAGAGTGATAAGGCGATCTTCGCTTAACGTCCTATCTTCGAGCCCCTCCCATCCCGCAGGCCCCCTCCCCAGAAAAACCTTGTAAGTACGCCCCTTTTCTTATAATATCCAGGTAAATAGGCGCTCTTTGGGGACTGTGATGAGATTCGGCATAAGGACGAAGCTCCTCGTCTTTGCCACCCTTGTATGGGCGGTGATATTCGGGGTATACAGCTTCTATATATATCATGAGAGGATCGAGCAGACGAGGCGTATGGCGCTGATGGCCGCCGACCTCCTCTCCAGGAAGATCGCGGCCGACAGGCAGTACTACGCCTCGACCGTGGTAAAGAGGGCGCTCGAGGCCGGCCTCACCGTAACAGGCGCCTACCAGAACGACCCCAAGGCCATACCGTTGCCCACCACGTTCATAAAAGAGGTCTCCAAATCATTAGGGTCGAGAGGCGGCCTCCACATGGAAATAGTCAGCCTGTACCCCATAAACCCGGCTAACGCGCCCAGGGACGCATTCCAGCAGGAGGCGTTGGAGATATTCGCAACCGGGGCAGAGGCGCGCCATTACAGTTTTGAGGACTTCGAAGGCATGGCGTCCGTCAGGTACATGATACCGGACATAGCGACGTCCCAGACATGCGTAGACTGCCACAACAACAACCCGGGGTCCCCCAGGACCGATTATAAAATAGGCGACGTCGCCGGCGCCCTTGAGGTGGTCGTCCCCATAGAAAGCGAGATGCACGCGGCGATGGACGACATCCTGCGCTCCATACTCTACGGCTTCGCCGTCGTCCTCTCGATGGGCCTCGTGGGGCTCGCCTTCATACGGAAGGTCGTCACCTCCCCGGTATTGAGCCTTGTGGACACGACGAGACAGCTCGCCTCCGGGGACCTGACGGCCGGGGCCGGGGTAAAGTCAAAGGATGAGCTCGGGCTCCTCGCCGCGCAGACTAACGAGCTCGCCAGGAACTTGAGCGTTGTGATAGAGGGGATAAGGAAGACGTCGGACGAGGAGACCGAGATTACCTCGGGCCTTAAAGATGTCAGGAGGCGGATAATAGACGGCGCCACGCGCCAGGGCGCGGCGATAGACTCCATCGGCGGGAACATGGAGGGGCTTAACGCGACGATAGTAGAGATAGCCAGGTACTCGGAGTCTCTGGCCGCCGCTGTGGAGAAGGGGGCGGCGTCTGTCCTCGAACTCGGCGCTTCGGTCGCCGACGTCGTCGATAACATGGATTCGCTGTTGTCCAGCGTGGATGAGACCGCCGCCTCAACGCGCGACATGTCGTTTTCGATAAAGGAAATATCCGAGAATATCGAGAGCCTCTCGTCCTCCGTCATGCAGGTGTCGTCATCCATGACGCAGATAAACGCCCGGATACGGGAGGTCGAGACTAACGCGGCTGAGGCGTCCAGGTTCGCCGAGGACGTCATAAGGGACGCCAACGCCGGGCTCCTTGCCGTCGAATCCACCATAGACGGGATAATAAGGACAAAGGACATAACGCGGGAATCGACCGGGATAATAAACAGCCTGTCCGAGAAGATAAAGGAGATAGGAAAGACGCTCGATGTCATCAGGGACGTCGCCGAGGAGACGAACTTGCTCGCCTTAAACGCCGCCATCATCGCGGCCCAGTCCGGAGAGCACGGCAAGAGCTTCTCGGTAGTATCGAACGAGATCAAGGACCTCGCCGAGAGGACTTCGACCTCCGCGAAGGAGGTCTCCGAGATAATCGACGCGGTTGAGATCGAGTCGAACAGGGCCGTCAAAGCGATGGATAAGGGGTGCCTGAGCGCCGAGGAGGGCGTAAAGCTCTCGATGGAGGCCGGAGAGGGTTTGAAAAAGATAGTAAGCTCCGCCAAAAAGTCTACCGAGAGCGTGCGCGAGATAGCACGCGCCTCGGTCGAGCAATCCAAGGAGATAAACCTGGTCGTCGAGGCTACTGGGAAGGTCGCGGAGATGACCCGGAGGATCGTGAGCGCCACGCAGGAGCAGGCGAAGGGGAGCGAGCTCATAACCAGGGCGTCCGAGCGGCTCGCGAACATCGCTTACAGGGTCAAGGGCTCGACGAGGGCGCAGGCGGCGTCCGACAAGGAGATCACAGGAGCCATAGAGGAAGTAAGGAGTATGGTGAGCTTCATAAGCAATATCATCCGCGAGCAGGAGAAGAACACCGCTAAAGTCGTGGACGCCATAGAGGCCGTCCGGATGGTCTCGGTCGAGAACAGGGACAAGGTTCTGGAGTCCGAGAAGGCCTTCGGGCGGCTCATCCAGCTCAACCGCGACATGAGCGAGAGTGTCGCCAGGTTCAGGCTCGATAAATAGGCTTTTTATCCTTGTATTTCAGCTGGTTGAGCATAGGCAGGCAGTGACGCCTTTTTTGTTGCAAGGGCCGGTCGAATCCCTTATAATACGTGAGAAGTAATTGAGTTTTTTGCCGATTTTTGCCCCAAAGGCCCGCTAAAGCCTTTCATTTAGTCCTTTTATCGTATTTTCTTCTCAGGCGGGCCGCCCGTTGCCTGCAAGGGCGTGTTCCACCGCTATTTGGCTGATTCCAGGAAGCAGAGGCCTTTTCGCGAGAGTGGCGGAACTGGCAGACGCGCCAGACTTAGGATCTGGTGGGCAACCATGGGGGTTCGATTCCCCCCTCTCGCACCAGTTGAGGTTTGAAGCGTATGGGTTGCTTAAGGCCCTCGTACTTTATATAAAAAAGAAATCATGGAAAGGTATGGGAAGAGATGCAGAAGACAGAGTTGAAGATCTCGGTTGAGGAATTAAGCCCGGTAAAGAAGAGGCTCGACATCACGGTCCCGGCGGAGGCGGTAAAAAGGGAGCTGGATTCGGCCTACAAGTCGTTGAGGTCGTCGGTCAATATAGCCGGGTTCAGGAAGGGCGCGGTGCCGATGAACATACTCAAGGCCAGGTTCTCGGGCCACGTCCATGAGGACGTCGTAAAGAAGCTCATTGAGAACGCCTACCCGCACGCGCTCAGCGAAAAGGCGATACAGCCGGTCGACGCCCCTAAGGTCGAGATAAAGACGGAAGCGCTTGAAGAGGGCAAGGAATTTGCCTTCTCAGCGGTCGTCGAGGTCTCGCCCGCGCTTGTGATAGACGGCTACATGGGCATGAAGCTCGATAAAAAGGCGATAGAGGTCACCGACAAGGACGTCGAGGACGGCATACAGAAGCTGAGAGAGGTTAAGGCCGGCTTCAAGGACGTGGAGAGGCCCGCAAAGGACGGGGACCTCGTAGTCGTGGACTTCGAGGGCTTCATGGGGAACGAACCGGTCAAGAACACCAAGTCCGTGGATTACCCCGTCCTCCTTGGTGAAAAGACTCTCCTGCCCGGCTTCGACGAGGCATTGAGGGGCGCTTCAAAGGGCGAAGACAAGGAGGCTAACATAAGCTTCCCGGACAATTACAGCGAAAAAACTCTCGCCGGAAAAGAGGCCCGGTTCAAGATGACCGTAAAGGCCGTGAAGGAAAAGGGACTGCCGGAGTTGACCGTTGAGTTCGCCAAGTCGGTCGGGTGTGAAAACATCGAGGGGCTCGTCGACAAGGTAAAAAAAGAGCTTGCGGACGTGAAGGAGACCCACGATAAGGAGAGGCTCAAAAACGAGATACTCGACAAACTCATCGAGGCGCACCCATTCGACGTCCCTGACGCCATGGTGAACAGGTATCTGGGCGTAATACTCAACCGGGTAATAGACGGCATGAAGCAGGGGTCCTATAACCCCGGCGACCAGGGCCTGTCGATTGAGGAGCTTAAGGGCAAATACAGGGATATGGCCGTAAGGCAGGTAAAGGAGGACGTCGTCCTCGACACGATCGCGGCAAAAGAAAAACTTGAAGTTTCCCGCGAAGAGACCGAAAAGGCAGTAAGGAGCATCGCGGAGTCGAGGGGCGTCTCGTTTGAGTCCCTCATGGGCAGGATCGAGAAAGAAGGGGCGCTCGAGATAATAAAGGACGGGATGAAGCACGAGAAGGTATTCGATATCATTTTAGGCGCAAGCTCCGCCGCTTAGACCGGCCTGAAAGTCCGTTTGGAAACCCGGAACGCGCGAGGCGGCTTCCCGAGGCCTCAGACAAGCGGACGCGAGGACCGGTTGGAGTATGGTAGATAGGGGGCGGAGGGGCGCGGGCGTACTTGCATGTACGACAGGGCCCAGGGCATTTCTGCTTGCAAGGCAGATGGACTTTGCCGGCGGTTAAGCCAAATAATCAGAACCGAGGAGGTTTCATGACTTTGATCCCGATGGTTGTAGAGCAGTCCGGCCGCGGAGAGAGGGCCTACGACATATATTCGAGGCTCCTTAAGGACAGGATAATCTTCCTCGGGTCCGCCATCGACGATAACGTTTCCAACCTGATAGTCGCCCAGCTCCTCTTCCTCGAGTCCGAGGACCCGGAAAAGGACATACACATCTATGTAAACTCCCCCGGCGGGCTCGTCTCAGCCGGGCTCGCCATCTACGATACCATGCAGTATGTTAAACCCGACGTCTCGACGATCTGCATAGGACAAGCCGCCTCTATGGGCGCGCTCCTCCTCGCCGGAGGCACGGCTGGAAAACGCTTCGCGCTCCCTAATTCCAGGTTACTCATACACCAGCCCCTTGGCGGCGCCCAGGGGCAGGCGACTGAAATAGACATCCAGGCGAGGGAGATACTCCGCATCAGAGAGGAACTCGCCAGGATAATGTCCAGGCACACGGGCCAGCCGGTTGAAAAGGTCCATAGGGACACCGAACGGGACTTTTATATGACTGGGCAACAGGGCGTGGAATATGGTATAATTGATAAGGTAATTGAGAAAAGGGCCTCAGTCGAACCGATTAACCCACGGTAAAATAAGCGGAATTTTTCACGGCCGTGGCGGCTTAAGCGATTTTGAAAATAAATGTTGAAAATACTCTTAAGCTAATATCTTTTCTCAAGCGCTTGGAGGACTGAGATGTCAGTTAGCAAAAAGGGCGGTAATTATCTGACCTGTTCGTTTTGTAGCAAGGGGCAGGACGAGGTAAGGAAGCTCGTAGCCGGGCCGATGGTCTACATATGCGACGAGTGCATCGAGCTCTGCAACGATATAATCGCCGAGGAGTACGAGAAAGAGGAGTTCAAGAAGCGCGAGCACACGATCCCCAAGCCGACCGAGATTAAAAAAGTCCTTGACGAGTATGTCGTCGGCCAGGAACACGCCAAAAAGGTTTTGTCCGTAGCGGTCCACAACCACTACAAGAGGATAGAGTCCAAGGTCGCGCTCGGAAACGTAGACCTCCAGAAGAGCAACATCCTAATAGTCGGCCCGACCGGCTCCGGAAAGACGCTCCTTGCCCAGACACTCGCCAAGATCCTGAACGTCCCATTCACCATAGCCGACGCGACGACCTTGACAGAGGCCGGATACGTCGGAGAGGACGTCGAGAACATAATCCTGAGCCTGCTCCAGAACGCGGAATACGACATAGAGCGGTGCCAGAAGGGCATCGTCTACATAGACGAGATAGACAAGATAGCGAGGAAGAGCGACTCGCCGTCCATTACAAGGGACGTTTCAGGCGAGGGCGTCCAGCAGGCGCTCCTTAAGATAATCGAAGGGACCGTCGCGAACGTCCCGCCCAAGGGCGGCAGGAAGCACCCTCAGCAGGAGTTCCTGCAGGTCGATACGACGAACATACTCTTTATCTGCGGGGGCGCGTTCAACGGTCTCGATACCATCATCTCGCAGAGGGTGGGCAAGAGGTCCGTGGGTTTCAGCACCGACGCGAAAAAGCCGGTCGAGCCCAGCATTGCCAAGGCCCTTCACGACGTCGAGCCGCAGGACTTCCTTAAATACGGGCTCATCCCCGAGTTCATGGGCAGGCTCCCGGTGGTCGCGGTCCTGGACGAGCTCGAGGAAAAGGACCTCGTAAAGATACTGATGGAGCCCAAGAACGCGATAATAAAACAGTACCAGAAGCTCTTCGAGTTCGAGAACGTGAAGCTCAAGTTCTCGGAAGGCGCCCTTACGGCCGTAGCCAGGGAGTCGATGAGGAGGAAGGCCGGGGCCAGAGGCCTCCGCGCCATACTCGAGAACGTAATGCTTGACACGATGTACGAGATCCCCTCGCAGTCCAACATCAAGGAGTGCATCGTAAACGAGGACGTAATCCTCGAAAAGGCGAAGCCGATAATAGTGTACGGCAACAGGGCCGAGACGGCTTGACGGTCCTTCGGCCGGCGCCGGATAAAAACTCTTGAACGGACGCCCCATGAACGGCGGCCAGTTTTCCGGGTGAGCAGATGATCTTTTTGAATGGAGGTAGAAATTTGAAGAACGATAAAATGGTAATACCGTTGATCCCGCTCCGGGACATAATCATATTCCCGTACATGGTGGTGCCGCTCTTTGTAGGAAGGGACAAGTCCATAAAGGCCCTTGAGCACGCCATGAGCCATGACAAGTCCATACTGCTCGCGGCCCAGAAGAAGGCCAAGACCGAGGAGCCCGGCTCGGACGACATCTACGAAGTCGGCACGCTCGGCACCATACTCCAGCTCTTAAGGCTCCCGGACGGGACCGTCAAGGTCCTCGTCGAGGGCAAGAAGCGCGCGCAGATAAAGGAGTTCGTATCCGAGGACGAGTGTTTCATGGTCTCGGTCGAAGAGATAGAGGAAGGGATAGACGAGACCGTGGAGACCGAGGCGCTCATCCGTTCGGTAGTTAAATCCTTCGAGTCCTACGTGAAGTTCAACAAGCGCATCCCTCCCGAGATGATAATGAGCGTTTCATCCATCGAGGACCCATCGCGTCTCGCAGACACCATAGCCTCGCACCTTACCATCAAGCTCGAGGACAAGCAGGCGCTCCTTACCATAGCGAGCCCGACGAAGAGGCTGGAGCGCCTTTACTCCGTCATGGAGAGCGAGATAGAGATACTCGAGGTCGAGCAGAAGATACGCCAGAGGGTCAAGCGCCAGATGGAGAAGACCCAGAAGGAGTATTACCTGAGCGAGCAGATGAAGGCGATCCAGAAGGAGCTCGGGGAGAAGGATGAATTCAAGAGCGAGATACAGGAGTTCGAGGAAAAGTTAAAGTCCAAGAAGATGTCGAAGGAGGCGACGCGGAAGGCCAAGCAGGAGTTGAAGAAGCTCCGGCTCATGTCCCCGATGTCCGCCGAGGCGACCGTATCGAGAAACTACATAGACTGGATGGTGAGCCTGCCCTGGGACCACGAGACCGAGGAGAAGAAGGACATCTCTGAAGCCGAGCGCGTCCTCGAGGAAGACCACTACGGCCTTAAGAACGTAAAGGAGCGCATCGTCGAGTACCTCGCGGTACGCGGCCTCGTAGACGAGATGAAAGGCCCCATACTCTGCCTCGTAGGCCCTCCGGGCGTCGGGAAGACGTCGCTTGCAAAGTCGATAGCCCGCGCCACCGGCAGGAACTTCGTCCGCCTCTCTTTGGGCGGCGTAAAGGACGAGGCCGAGATAAGGGGGCACAGGCGGACCTACATAGGCTCCATGCCGGGAAAGATCATACAGTCGCTGAAGAAGGCGGGATCGAATAACCCCGTCTTCCTGCTGGACGAAGTCGACAAGATGAGCCACGACTTCAGGGGAGACCCGGCGTCCGCCCTCCTTGAGGTCCTGGACCCGGAACAGAACCACACCTTCGACGACCATTATCTCGACTGCGACTATGACCTCTCGAAGATAATGTTCATAACGACCGCCAACTCCGTGCAGGGCATACCTTACCCGCTCCTCGACAGGATGGAGCTTATAAGGATACCCGGCTACACCGAGCTTGAGAAGCTACATATAGTCGAGAGGTTCTTACTGCCTAAACAGCTCAAGATGCACGGGCTTACAAAAGAGAACCTCGACCTCGCAAAGGCGACGATCCTTACAGTCGTAAGGAGATACACGAAGGAGGCCGGCGTCAGGAGCCTCGAAAGACAGATCGCCGCTGTCTGCCGCAAGGCCGCCAGGGAGATATTGAGGAAGGGAAGGGAAGCGAAGGTAGCGGTCTCGTCGAAGTCTATCCCCAAGTACCTGGGCGTCCCGCAGTACCGCTACGGCACGATCGAGAAGGCCGATGAGATCGGCGTGGCCACGGGCCTCGCCTGGACCGAGGCCGGAGGTGAGCTCCTCCAGATCGAAGTCGCCCTCGTCCCCGGAAAGGGCAAGCTAATCATCACCGGCAAGCTCGGCGACGTCATGCAGGAGTCCGCCCAGGCGGCCATGACCTACATAAGGAGCAGGGCTACGGAGCTCGGGCTTGAGAAGGACTTCTACCAGAAGCTCGACATACATATCCATGTGCCTGAGGGCGCTATCCCCAAGGACGGCCCCTCTGCCGGCATCACCATGGCAACGGCCATAGCCTCGGCGCTCATAAGGGTCCCGATAAGCAAGGACGTTGCCATGACCGGAGAGATAACGCTCCGCGGAAAGGTCCTCCCCATAGGGGGCCTCAAGGAGAAGCTCCTTGCCGCGCACAGGGCCGGCATCCCCAGGGTCCTCATTCCCCTGGACAACGAGAAGGACATTAAGGAGATACCCGCGCAGATACTCAAGCAGGTGACGCCGATATTCGTCCAGCACATGGACGAGGTCCTCGTCCGGGCCCTGGTCGTGAAGGGAAGGGACGAGATATTCAAGGGCGCGAAGATCGAGAAGGAAACCGTCGCCGCGCCATCGGAAACCCCGGCGAGCGACCACGTGATAAGGCATTGAGCGCGGATGGACAAGAAAAAGGGGCGCATGAACGCGCCCCTTTTTCATTTCCAGCTTGACATTAGCCCTTAAAATTGTTAAATATCTATATTCCCCGTCGACAGACGGGGAATTCTTTTCGGTACAATAGAGACAACGGGCGGGTAGCTCAGTTGGTAGAGCACAGCCCTTACAAGGCTGGGGTCACAGGTTCGATCCCTGTTCCGCCTACCATGATTAAATTCAGTCTGCCTCTAAAAATTAGGAATTTTTTCTGACGCAGAGATCAGGAAAAATAACAATTTTCAGCGGTAGACTAAAACTGGGGCCGTAGTTAAGTCGGTTATAACGCTGGCCTGTCAAGCCAGAGGGCGCGGGTTCGAGTCCCGTCGGCCCCGCCAGACACGAGAAGCGGTTGCCCCCTTTAGGGGTCAGCCGCTTTTTTTTGCCCCGCCTGTAATCAATGTTTACTTTTTTTCAAAAAGTTTCGTCGATTGATTTAGCCTGAATTGCGATGCGGCATACCTCCGCATTATTCTGCTTAAAAGCCCTATTTGAGACTCAAGCCCGCCATCTATCCGCCGATAAGATACTATAAGCTTAGAAAATCGCACCTAAAATCCAGATCGCGCGGGTGACCCTATGAACACTGTTACAGCTCAAAACGGAGTTCGTGAAAACGTATTGGACCGGAAAGACGCCTTGAGGGAAAAAGTGAACGGGATGATGAACGTCTCTACCGTCCCGACGGTCCTCAAGAAGATAATGGACCTTACCGGCAACCCGAACACCGTCATACACGACCTCGTAAAGGTCATAGAGCGCGACCAGGCGATCGCGATGAGGGTAGTCGCCGCCTCCAACGCCGCCTACTACGGTTTTTCCGGAAAGATAAGGACCATCTCGCAGGCTATCCTCATACTCGGCTTTGATCTCGTCCGCGGGCTCGCCATAACCACAACGGTATTCAACTCAATGCCCGCGAAAGAGAAGGATCGCCTCTTGGAGCTCTGGGCGCATTCGTTCGAGACGGCCCAGGCCGCGGCCTTGATAGCCCAGAGGACCGGCGCCATCGAGAAGGAGTCCGCTTTCCTTGCCGGGCTATTCCACGATATCGGCAGGCCGGTCCTCCTCCAGGCCTGCGAAATTGAGGGCGGCATCAGCCCCTTTGACAGGAACACGCTCGAAAAGGAAGAGGAGGCCTTCGGGGCGAACCACGCCGAGGCCGGCTCGTGGTTCGCCGGGAGGTTCAAGCTCCCGGAAGACAGCACGCTCGCCATACTCTACCACCACAACCCCGAGGCCTGCGCGAAGCCGCAGAAGCTCCCCCACATGGTAGCCATAATATACCTCGCAAATCTCATGGTCGCCGGGAATGAGACATCCGCTCAGTCCCCTGACCACGATGCCATACTCGCATCCCTCAAATTGACAGGGGAAGACCTCCTTTCGATGGGTGAGGAGATAGCGGGTTTCAAGGAGACGGTGAGGTCGTATTATATTTAAGGGCGCTCCGACCCTATCCTGCCTGAGCAGATGGACCGGCGCGGGCGGCATCACCTTCGCTCGTCCTCTCCGGACTTAAAGCCGGTTCATTACCTTTGACTTGCCCCCCCCCCGTTATCTATAAACCCCTGCGACGCGACGTAAATGGAAAAGGGCCGCTCTCTTAACCCCTCGGGTATTAAGGGCCTTGCCCTGCCTGTTCTGCCTTTGTCGCCGCCTCTTGCCACTTGACAAAAGGGGCCTCCTGCTGTGATAATAGTCCACGTCATTCGTCCGTAACTTTGCTGAAATTAAAGGAAAATTTAACCATCTGAGGTCTTTGGGCTCGCCCCTTTGCAGAACCCATGATACAGCTTTTCCATATTACAAAGAGCTTCGAGGGGGCCTTCGCCCTCACGGACATCTCCCTTAAGATCGACAAGGGGGAGTTCCTCTTCATTACAGGGCCGTCCGGCGCCGGGAAATCGACCCTCCTTAACATCATCTTCGGCTCCGAGCAACCGACAGAGGGGCAGATAATCCTCGACGGCAGGAATTATTTTAAGATTCCGAGAAGCGAGGTTGCGATACTCCGCAGGCGCATCGGGTTCGTCTTCCAGGATTTCAAGCTCCTCCCGGCGCGGACCGTATTCGACAACGTCGCCCTCTCCCTTAAGGTCATGGGCGTCGGCCCGCGCGAGGTGCGGAACCGGGTCTTGAGGATGCTCTCGTTCGTAAAACTCCAGCACAGGGCGAACTTCAAGGCGATGAGCCTCTCCGGAGGAGAACAGCAGAGGGTGGCGATAGCCCGCGCGCTTGTTAAGGAACCGGCGATAATACTGGCGGATGAGCCCACCGGCAACCTCGACCCCGCGCTCTCTATCGAGACGCTCGAGCTCTTCAAAGAGGTGAACAGCAGGGGCACGACCGTAGTCGTCGCCTCGCACGACAAGAACCTGATTGAGAGGTTCGGTAGGCGCGTAGTACGCCTTGAGGACGGGAGGCTCGCATCCGATGGCCGGTAGCCTGAAGGGGGCTAACATCTTCTATATCTTTTCGGACGCCGTCCGCTCCATAAGGGAGAACCTCGCTACAACCGTACTTACCGCCCTTACCCTCGGCTTTTCACTCTCCATATTCGCCGTCTTCGTATTCGTCTTTTTCAACATGAGGTCCGTCATAAACAGCTGGGGCGACAGGACCCAGATAGTCGCGTATGTGTTGGATTCAACGGAAGCCCCGCAGGCGATGCGGGACGCCATCATGCGTGTACCCGGCGTAAGCTCGGCCGAGTTCGTCTCGAGGGAAAAGGCGCTGGGTGAGCTTAAGGAAGAACTCAAGGGGCACGAGGCGATACTCGAAGGGGTGGACGAGAACCCGCTCCCGGCCTCCTTCGAGATAAGGGTCGCTGGCTCGTACAAAGACCCGGCTGTGCTTACAACCGTGGCGGAAAGGCTCAAGGCCATACCCTGGGTCGAGGACGTCCAGTACAGCCGGGAGTGGGTCGAGAAGCTCTCGGCGTTTTTTAGATTTATAGAGCTCGTAGCGCTCTTCATCGGCGTATTCCTCGCTGGGGCGACGATATTCATAATCTCGAACACCATACGCCTGACCGTCTACGCGCGCCGCGAGGAGATAGAGATAATGTCCCTCGTCGGCGCTTCCGACTCCTTCATAAGGGTGCCGTTCTTCATAGAAGGCGTGCTCCAGGGGATCATCGGCGGCCTTCTCGCGTTAGCGATACTCGCCGGAGGGAGGCTCCTGCTTTTATCAAAGATACCGCCGTACTTCAGCTTCGTTGTCTCTTCCCCGGTCCCGGTCCCGCTCCTCGCGTTGATACTCGTCGGAACGGGCGTCGTCATGGGGGTAGCCGGGTGCCTGATATCGATGGGGCGGTTCTTGAAGGCATGAGAACGGCCGTTCTCATCGTCCTCTTTTTAGCCCTCGTTGCCCCGGTATTCGCCGCCTCGAAGCAGGAGATAATCAAGAAGGAGAAGAGGCTCGAGGACGTCAGGAAGCAGATACGCGAGGAGAGGAAAGAGGTAAGGGCGATCTCAGAAAAAGAGACGAACGTATTGGGCGAGCTCGAAACGATAAACAAGGGCCTGAACGAAAAACGCGGGGACCTTAATAAGATAGAGGGGGCTATGGCCTCTTTGCAGGCGCGGATCGGCACCGCCAACCGGAACATCTCAAGGCTCGTTGGGGAGTTGAAATCGCTATCCGTCAGGTTGAAGGCGCGCCTGAAGGCCATGTACAAGATGAAGCGGGGGGAAACGATGGAGGTACTCTTCTCATCGGAGTCCTCCAGAGACCTCGGCAGGCGGCATAAATACCTTACGCTCATAATGGACAACGACAGCGCCCTCCTGGCCGGCTACGAAAAAAAGCTCTCCGAGCTCTCTCTCCAGAGGGCCTCTCTCGCCTCTCTCCAGGCTGAGCTCTCCACCTCCAGAAAAGATATAGAGGTAAAGAGCTCAGAGGCCGAAGCGCTCAAAAAGGACAGGCTCTCTTTTTTGAAGGGCATAAAGAACGAGAAGGACAAGAAGGAAAAGATGATACAGGAGCTTGAGGAGGCGGCAAGCGAGATGGCCGCGCTCATAGAAAAGCTCCGTCTCTCCGAGGAAAAGGAAAAGAGGGTCGAGCCTGAAGCCGGCTCAACTGGTTTTGCCGCCATGAAAGGCAGGCTGAGGATGCCGGTACAAGGGACCGTTGTCTCGCTCTACGGCAGGGTCAAGCACCCGAAGTACCAGACCGTTACCTTTAATAACGGCATAATGATAGAGGCCCCGGTCGGCTCTCCTGTGAAGTCCGTGGGCTCAGGCAGGGTCATTTACGAGGGGTGGCTCAAGGGCTACGGCGAGGTGCTTATCCTCGACCACGGCGGCGGATTCTACACCCTTTACGCGCACCTGTCCAAGGTCCTTAAGGGGAAGGGCGCGGCCATAAGCGCAGGCGACGAGATAGCCCTCGTCGGAGACACGGGCCCCACGGCATCTGGCGGCTTATATTTCGAGATAAGGCAGAAGGGGGTGCCAAGGGACCCGATGGCCTGGCTTGCCGACTAAAAATTGTTTTTTTTTAAGCTCGCATGTGGTTTAATATTTGGAGTTTTTTCGATGTATATGTCTTTTCTCACCGCAAGGAGGGGTTTTAGATGATTACGAGGCCTAAGCTCATGACCGCCGTATTGGCGATAGTCGTCTTCTTCTCGTTCGCGTCCTGGGGCATGAGCCAGAAGGTGGTCGCTGTCCCGAACAACACTTACGAGGGGCTCAGGATATTTACCGACGTCCTCGGTATAGTCCAGGAGAACTACGCCGAGAGCGTAGACTCCAAGGAAATAATATACAACGCCGTAAAGGGCATGGTCAAAGGGCTCGACCCGCACTCGAGCTTCCTTACACCTGAAGAGTATACCGAGATGCAGATAGACACGAAGGGGAGCTTCGGAGGGATCGGCATCGAGATAGGGGTGAAGGACAGCGTGCTTACGGTAGTAGCCCCAATCGAGGACACCCCGGCGTATAAGGCCGGGATACTCGCGGGCGACAAGATCGTGAAGATCGGCGAGAAGGCGACAAAGGACCTCTCCCTGAACGAGGCGGTGAACCTCATGCGGGGGCCTAAGGACACGCCCGTCGTCATCCACATAATGAGGGAGGCGTTCGACTCGCCCCGTCCATTTACAATAAACAGGGCGATAATAAAGGTGAAGAGCGTAAAGTACAGGGTCCTCGAGGAGGGCTTCGGGTACGTGAGGATAGCCCAGTTCCAGGAATCCACGACCGACGACCTCGATAAGGCGCTTAAGGACCTGAACTCAAAGTCCAACGGCAGGATGAGGGGGCTGGTGCTGGACTTAAGGAACAACCCGGGGGGGCTCCTGCAGGAGGCGGTCTCGGTATCGAATGAGTTTCTCGACGCCGGCCTCATCGTATACACCAAGGGCAGGGCCGCTGGCCAGGACATGACCTTCAGCGCTGACAATGCCAAGTCCCAGCCCGATTACCCGATAATAGTCCTTGTCAACAACGGGTCCGCCTCGGCCTCCGAGATAGTCGCCGGGGCGCTCCAGGACCACAAGCGGGCGATAGTGCTCGGCACCACGACCTTCGGCAAGGGCTCGGTCCAGACGATAATCCCGCTTGCCGACGGTTCAGCCGTCAGGCTCACCACCTCCAAATACTACACGCCTTCGGGCAGGTCCATACAGGCCAAAGGCATAGAACCCGACATCGTAATCGGTGAGACCCCGAAGGGGCACTTGAAGGAGAAGGACCTCGAGGGGCACCTCGAAGGCGAGGACCAGGGCAAGGCCGAAGAGGCGAAAAAAGAGAACAAGCTCATAGAGAAGATAAAGATAAGCGAGCCGGCGGGCAAGCCCGAGGAGGGCGAGGACATACAGCTTAAGCGCGCTCTCGATTACCTCAAGAGCTGGTATATATTCAAGAGCACTTCACAGAAGGTAAGTTAGTAATTCCCGGGGGCCGAAAGGCCCCCTTGTTATTTTGCATCATGACGGCAGGCGGACGATATGGCGCTTTTCACCTGGAGCGAAGAATACAGCGTAAATGTAGCCTCTTTTAACGGCCACCACAGAAAACTCATGGAGCTTATAAACGATCTCCATGATTCCATGAAGAGGGGCAAGGGGCCGGATGCGGTCGGCGTGGTGCTTAAATCCCTTATAGAGTACACAAGGGTCCATTTTTCAGCCGAGCAGTACCTGATGATAACACACGGCTACCCCGGTTTTGAAGCGCACAGGGCCGAGCACGACGCGCTTGTCAGGAAGGTCGAGGAGTTGACTGACCAGCACGCCAGGGGCATCGCCGTGACAGTCGAAGTATTTCAGTTCCTGAAAGACTGGCTCACAACGCACATAAAAGAGACGGACAGGCGGTACAGTTCCTTTTTCAATTCAAAGGGCATTTCCTGAAAAACTCGGTAAATGGGTAAAGGCAATAAAAAGGGGCTCTTCCAGCAGGGCCTTCTCATCCTCCTCGGCTTCGCAGTCGGGGCCGCTTCAGTCCTCATCTTCACGAATTACAGAGGCGACTTCAAGACCCGGGAGGCCGATTACGCCCGGCAGGCGCCTCCTTCCGCGCCTCCAGTCGTGACCGAAGAGACAGCGCCCATTGAGCCTGCCCCTGCGCCCGCTCCCGTCCCTCCGCCGGTGCCGGCGCATCCGAAGGCACGGATCGCCATAGTCATTGACGACATGGGCCCTGACCTCGGCAAATTGAAGGAGCTTTTTGACGCGGGCGGCCCGATCACCATTGCGATAATGCCCAACCAGAGGCATTCGGCGGAGACGGCGAAAGAGGCCGCGAAAAAGGGCTGGGACGTGATACTCCATCTCCCGATGGAGCCGAAGGACCTCGCGGAGAACGACCCCGGCAATGACGCCCTCCTGACCGGCATGGGCAGGGCAGAGATAGAGGCCGTCTTGAGGAGGGACCTCTCTTCCGTCCCGAACGCGATAGGGGTCAACAACCACATGGGTTCGAAGTTCACCGAGGACGAGGAGAAGATGAGGCTGGTCCTCGAGATACTGAAAAAGAGGGGTGTGTTCTTCCTCGACAGCAAGACCTCTCCGGATTCCGTGGCCGGGAGGCTCGCGCGGGAAATCGGGCTCCCGAGCGCGGAGCGGTCGGTATTTCTCGACAACACCCGCGACGTCGAATATGTAAAGGGGCAGATACGCGAACTCGTCGGGGTCGCCTCGAGGAAGGGCTCCGCCATAGGCATTGGACACCCGTACCCGGAGACTATCGAGGCGCTCAGGCAGACCCTGCCGTCGCTCAGGGCCTCGGGCGTAAAGATGGTAAGGCTCTCGGAGCTCGTCAACGGAGCGCGGAAGACCCCATGAGAGGACGGCCCTTTAAACAACCGATTAAAGGCCGTTTGCATGGTTTTTTATTTTCGGGTGACAAAAAATACTTGACAAGTGTTTGCGCCATTTGATAGGATGGCGTAAATTTTAACCTTAGGTGGTTCTATTCGCAGTGCGCTGGTTTTGGTTATCGGGCCGTGGAAGGACCGCAGTAACCTTCCACGGCTTTATTTATGTTGCAAGAGAGTTCCAAAAGAAAAAAGGAGGCACAAGAAATGGCAAGAGGCAAAGTGAAGTGGTTTAATGACACAAAGGGTTTCGGTTTCATCCAGCAGGAGTCGGGCGAGGACGTATTCGTGCATTACACCGCGATCTCCGGCGATGGCTTCAAGACCCTGAAGGAAGGCGAAGAGGTCGAGTTCGAGATCACGCAGGGCCCGAAGGGTCCCCAGGCCTCGAACGTAGTAAAGGTCTAACCTTCTTAAGACAAAGAGGCTCGACCGGAAAGACCGTTGGACCAAGGCGTCAAGCGATTTCCCCTTTAGGACCTCATTAGTCTGCTAACCCCCTTTTGCGAAAGCAAAAGGGGGTTTTTCATTTTTGAAAGGGGCGCGGACGCGCGGGCCCCTCGCCGGTTGTCTTATTGTAATCGGCCCATTGTTCTGTTATCATGGATTATGCCCTGCGCGAAGGGTATCGGGTCTGCCTGTATGAACGGCTCGCGCAGGCCGTTTCCGTATAAAAACCATCGGTAGAGAGAGCCTTGGACATAAGGAAATACCTGGCCGAAAAGGCCGAGACTGTCAACGAGGGGCTTAAATCTCTCCTCCCAAAGGAAGACGAGTACCCGCAGACCCTCCACAAGGCGATGCATTACAGCCTCTTCGCCGGCGGGAAAAGGATAAGGCCGGTTTTGGTGCTCGCGGCCTCTGAGGCCGTCGGGGGGGACCCGTCCAACGCGCTCGCCGTTGCGTGCGCCTTCGAGTGCGTCCATACCTACTCGCTCATACACGACGACCTCCCGGCCATAGACAACGACGACCTCCGGAGGGGCAGGCCCACCTGCCATAAGGCCTTCGGCGAGGCCGCCGCGATACTCGCGGGCGACGCGCTCTTGACCGCCGCATTCGACCTCGTGGCGAGGACGCCCTCGAAGGACGCGTCTCTTGCGGCAAAGGTCATCAGGGAACTCTCTCGCGCCGCCGGCTCAACCGGCATGATAGGCGGGCAGATGGTCGATATCGAGTCCGAGGGCAAGGAAATATCCTTCCCCGTCCTCGAATACATACACATACACAAGACCGGCGAGCTGATACTCGCGGCGCTCCGCTCTGGCGCGATACTCGGGGGCGCGGATGACTTGGCCCTTCAGAAGATAACCCGCTACGGCAAGTCCGTCGGGCTCGCCTTCCAGATAGCCGACGACATACTCGACGTCGAGGGCGCGTCCGAGGTCACCGGGAAACCCGTCGGCGGGGACGAGAAAAAAGGCAAGGCCACATACCCGGCCCTCATGGGGCTTGAGGAATCGAAGAAGCGGGCAAAAGAGCTCGTTGATATCGCCGTCTCCGCGCTCGACGGGTTCGACTCGAAGGCGGACCCATTGAGAGAGATAGCCGGGTTTATCGTAGCAAGGGATAAATAGAAGGGGATTGAAGACGCCCTTCCGCTTGCGGTCCAGGTCGTTTTTTCAATATTTGAGTGTAAAAGGCGTACGATGGTAAAGCTCCTTGAAAAGATAGAGACGCCGGCGGACTTAAAGCGCGTCGAGCGCGAGAGGCTCCCGATACTCGCAACTGAAATAAGGGAGCTCATCCTGGAGACGGTCTCTGAAAAAGGCGGTCACCTCGCGTCGTCTCTCGGCGCGGTCGAGCTCACAATCGCCCTCCACTATGTGCTGGACCCCCCGTCTGACAAGATAATATGGGACGTCGGACACCAGGCCTACGCCCACAAGATACTAACCGGCAGGAGGCGGGAATTTCCCACCTTGAGGCAGTCAGGCGGGATAAGCGGTTTCCCGAAGCCGTCGGAATCGGTATTCGACGCCTTCGGCGTCGGCCACTCTTCCACCTCCATATCCGCCGCGCTCGGCATGGCCGCGGCCCGCGACCTCGAAGGCAAGAGGAACAGGGTCGTAGCCGTCATCGGCGACGGGTCTTTGACCGCCGGGCTGGCGTTCGAAGGCTTGAACCAGGCCGGGCACCTCAAAAAAGACCTCGTCGTCGTGCTGAACGACAACGAGATGTCGATTTCGAAGAACGTCGGCGCCCTCTCGACATTCTTGAGCCAGAAGATAACCGGACGCTTCGCCAATAAGCTCAAGGTAGAGGTCGAGTCTTTCATAAAATCGATACCGAGGATAGGCGACAGGCTCATAGGCATAGCCAAGAGGGCCGAGGACTCGCTTATTACATTGCTTACGCCGGGCATGTTGTTCGAGGGGCTCGGCTTCCATTACATAGGCCCGGTCGACGGCCACGACACAGAGGCGCTCATAACCGCGCTTACCGACATAAACGAGCTTAAGGGCCCGGTCCTCCTCCATGTGCTTACGAAGAAGGGCAAGGGGTACTCATACGCCGAGGAAGACCCGGCGACGTTCCACGGTATCGGGCCTTTCGTGATAGAGACCGGAAAGCCCAAGTCCAGGTCCAAGCCCTCTTTCACGGGCGTATTCAGCTCCGCGCTCCTCGAGGTCGCGGAACGGGACTCAAGGGTCGTCGCCATCACCGCGGCGATGCCAGAAGGCACCGGGCTCTCAAGGTTCGCCGAGAGATACCCTGAGAGGTTCTTCGACGTGGGCATTGCCGAACAGCACGCGCTCACGTTCGCGGCCGGGCTCGCCAAGGAAGGGTACGTGCCGGTGACGGCCATTTACTCGACCTTCCTCCAGAGGGCCTATGATGAAGTCTTCCACGACGTCGCGCTCCAGAACCTCCCCGTGGTCATAGCGATAGACAGGGCCGGTATCGTCGGCCAGGACGGCCCGACGCACCACGGGCTCTTTGATATCTCTTACTTACGCCATATACCTAACATGATAGTGGCCGCCCCCAAGGACGAGGACGAGCTAAGGCACCTCTTGTACTCCGCCGTAAGCTACGGGAGGCCGACGGCCATAAGGTATCCCAGGGGCTCGTGCACCGGGGTTGACACGACCGGACCCTTGAGGACCATACCTTTGGGAAAGGCCGAGGTGCTTAAACCCGGCTCTGTACTTACGGTCATCGCTATCGGGACGATGGTAGGCCCGGCGATGGAGGCGGTGGAGACGCTCAACAGGGAAGGCATACGGGCCGGGCTTATCAACGCGCGGTTCGCGAAGCCGCTCGATGAAGAGGCGATACTGAAGGCCGCGTCATTCGGCGCGCTCCTGACGGTCGAGGAGAACGCGCTCCAGGGCGGGTTCGGAAGCGCGGTCCTTGAATTGCTCGAAGAGCGCGGGGTCTCGGTCCCGGTCAGGCGTCTCGGCGTGCCGGACGAGTTCATCGAGCACGGTACGCAGGAGGAGCTCAGGTCAAGGATAGGCCTCAACTCCGCCGGCATAGAGGCCGCGGCGCGCTCGCTCGTCAAGGACAGGCCTAATACAATAAAGCTCGCCTTTTAAATAATTGGCAAAGACGGAAAAGACAAGGATAGACTATCTCCTCGTTGAGATGGGGCTCGCGCCTACAAGGACGAAGTCCCAGGCGCTCATCATGGCCGGGTCCGTCCTCGTCGACGGGGCGGTCGTTGACAAGCCCGGTCGCGAGGTGAATAGAGAGAGCGTAATTGTTGTAAAGGAAGGGCTTCCGTTCGTAGGCAGGGGCGGGGTGAAGCTCTCAGGCGCGCTTGAGGCCTTCGACATTAATGTCGAAGGCCTCACCATTGTCGACATCGGCTCGTCGACAGGCGGCTTCACCGACTGCGCCCTTAAAAGGGGCGCGAAAAAGGTCTACGCCATAGACGTAGGCAAATCCCTCCTCGACTGCCATCTTAGAAACGACCCCAGGGTCGTCGTCCTCGAAGGCTACAATATCAGGCACTTCGACCCCGCCCTCATTACCGACCCTATCGACATGGCCGTAATAGACGTATCCTTCATCTCGCTTGACAAGGTACTGCCAAAGGCCCGGGAGCTTGTAAGGGAAAACGGGGCGGTTCTCGCCCTCGTAAAGCCACAGTTCGAGGCTGGCAAGGGCAGGGTGGGCAAGGGCGGGATAGTCCGCGACGAGGCCATACACCGCGAGGTCGTGGATAAGATAAAGGCGTTCGCCCTGGGTCTCGGGTTCAGGGTCGCGGGAGAGGCCTTGTCATCGATAACGGGCGCAAAAGGCAACAGGGAGTTCTGGGTATGGCTCGTAAAATGAAAAATGGTTGCCATAAGTAGGCGGTTTTGATATATATTATCCGTCCGCGCCATACAAACTGCTTTCCTGCGTAAAAGCAAAAAGGAGTACAAGATATGTACGAGATCGTCGAGAAGGCCGAGCTTGCCCACACTGTCTACCAGTACAAGATAAAGGCCCCGCTCATAGCTAAGAAGAGGCGCGCCGGGCAGTTCGTGGTCCTGAGATTGAACGAGATGGGCGAGAGGATCCCCCTTACGATAGTCGGGTCTGACGACAAGGCGGGGACGATCACGATAATCGCCCAGGAGGTCGGCAAATCGACGGCGATGCTCGGCGACATGGTGGTGGGGGATTCCATCCTCGACGTCGTAGGCCCCCTCGGCAAGCCCACGCACATAGAGGACTTCGGCATTGTCGTCTGCGTAGGCGGCGGCATAGGCACGGCCCCGGTGCTCCCCATAGCCAAGGCCATGAAGGAGGCGGGCAATAAGGTCATCTCCATCATAGGCGCCAGAAACAAGGGGCTACTCATACTCGAAAACGAGATGAGGGAGGCGAGCCACGAGCTTAACATAACGACGGACGACGGGAGCTACGGCCACCACGGGTTCGTCACGCAGGTGCTCCAGAATTTCATAGACGAGGGGATGAAGATCGGGTGCGTCGTGGGCATAGGCCCGGTGCCGATGATGAGGGCTGTGGCCAACGTCACGAGGCCTTACAAAATTCAGACGGTCGTGAGCTTGAACCCCATCATGGTCGACGGAACCGGCATGTGCGGCGCGTGCAGGGTGACGATAGGCGGAAAGAACCAGTTCGTATGCGTCGACGGCCCTGAGTTCAACGGCCACGAGGTCGACTATGACGAGCTCATGATGAGGAACAGGAGCTATATAAAAGAAGAGAAGGCCGCGATGGAGGAGTTTACCTACCACGAGGGCGCTAAGTGTTATGAAAGAGAGTGCAAATAAGCTAAAAATTGATCTTTTTCCTGATCTCTGTGTCAGGTCGTAAATAAAAATACTCACATATGAACATATATGCTCCGTTTTTTATTTCCGCCCTTCCTTGATCTCAGAAAAAATATCTAATCTTTAAAGACGGCCTAAAATTTCATTTTTCAGATAGAAGGAGCGCAACTGCGATGGACGCGAACGAGATAAAGGGGCGGATGAAGATACCCAGGCAGACGATGTCTGAGCAGAATCCGCACGAGAGGGTCAGGAACTTCTATGAGGTCCCGTACGGCTTCACCCCGGAGCAGGCGATGGCGGAGGCGAAGAGGTGCATCCAGTGCAAGAAGCCGCTCTGCGTCGGCGGATGCCCCGTGAACATCGACATACCCTGGTTCATACGTCTCATATCAGAGGGCAAGTTCATCGAGGCGGCGCATAAGCTCAAGGAGACGAACGGGCTTCCGGCGGTATGCGGCAGGGTCTGCCCGCAGGAAGACCAGTGCGAGAAGGTCTGCGTCATAGGCAAAAAGTCCGACGCGGTCTCCATCGGCAGGCTTGAGAGGTTCGCGGCTGACTACGAACGGGAACACGGCGAGATAACAATACCTAGTATACCTAAGTGGACCGGTAAAAAGGCCGCTGTCGTCGGCGCCGGTCCGGCCGGCCTCACGGTCGCGGGCGACCTCGTCAAGAAAGGGCACAAAGTAACGGTCTTCGAGGCGCTCCACACGCCTGGAGGCGTCCTCATGTACGGCATACCGGAATTCAGGCTCCCCAAGAAGATAGTCCAGTCAGAGGTCGAGTATTTGAAGCGCATGGGCGTTGAGATAATCCTTAACGCCGTCGTCGGCAAGCTCGAGACGATTGACGAGCTGCTTGCCGACGGCTACGGCGCCGTATTCGTAGGCAGTGGCGCCGGGCTCCCGAACTTCATGAACATACCCGGAGAGAACCTCTCAGGCGTATACTCGGCGAACGAATACTTAACCCGCGTGAACCTTATGAAGGCGTACCAGTTCCCGGAGTATGACACGCCGGTAATACGCGGCAGGAAGGTCGTGGTCATAGGCGGCGGGAACACCGCCATGGACTCGGCAAGGACGGCCTTAAGGCTCTGCCCCGAGGAGGTCTCAATCGTATACAGGAGGTCGAGGGAGGAGCTCCCGGCGAGGGTCGAGGAGGTCCACCATGGCGAAGAAGAGGGGTTGAGATTCCAGCTCCTCACCAACCCCAAAAAGTTCATAGGCGACCACGAGGGGAGGCTTAAGGCCCTCGAGTGCGTGAGGATGGAGCTTGGAGAGCCGGATGAGTCCGGGAGACGCAGGCCCGTGGAGATGAAGGGCTCGGAGTTCACGATAGAGGCGGACGTCGCGATAATCGCCATAGGAAACGGAGCGAACCCGCTTATACCGCAGACCACGCCGGATATCAAGGTGAACAAGTGGGGGAACATCACGGTGAACCCGGATAACGGCAGGACTTCCAAGAAGGGTGTCTTCTCCGGGGGCGACATCGTCCGCGGGGGCGCGACAGTCATACTCGCCATGGGAGACGGCAGGCGCGCCGCCGACTCGATGGACGAGTACATGAGAACGGGTATATGGTGACAGGACGAGCATCACAAGACCGGCCTTTGAAAAAGAGGCCGGTTTTTTTATTCATGCAATGGCGAGGTTGAAAGATGGGACACGCAAGGCGTCTTAAGAAAGTGCTGTTTGTCTGCGTAGGCAACACCTGCCGGTCCCAGATGGCAGAGGGGTTCGCGAACTGCTTCGGCAAGGGGAAGATAGAGGCGCGTAGCGCGGGCACTTCAGCCGCGGGCATCGTCAACAGCTACACGATTGACGCGATGAAGGAGATAGGCATAGACATATCCGGACACGCCTCCGATCAGCTGACGAGAGAGGAGATAGAGTGGGCCGATATAGTCGTTACGCTCGGGTGCGCATCCGCCGACACGCTCTGTCCGGCATCGTTCGACGGGAAAAAATACGACTGGAAGGTGCCGGACCCTCTCGGCAGACCCTGGGGGTTCATGCAGATGGTCAGGGATTCCATCGGGGAGCGGGTAAGGGGGCTTATAGATGATGAGGGGTGAGGCCTTCATACTCGTCGTCGACGACGAGCCGGACATACTCCACCTCCTTGATTATAACCTCAAGAAGGCGGGGTTCAGGGTCCTCCTCGCCAAGGACGGCCCCGAGGCGATAGAGACGGCGAGGTCGAAAAAGCCCGACCTCATCCTGCTCGACATCATGCTCCCGGACATGGAGGGGACCGAGGTCCTGAGGAGGCTCAAGTCAAAAGAGGAGACCGCGCGCATCCCGGTCATAATGCTCACGGCCAAGGGCGAGGAGGTCGACAAGATCGTCGGCTTCGAGCTCGGGGCCGAGGATTACATAACAAAGCCATTCAGCCCGAGAGAGATGGTGCTCCGCGTAAAGGCGGTGCTGAAAAGGTCGATAGAGGCCGCGTCCGATGACGCGGACAAGGTCGTGGAGTTCCCGGACCTCTTGATAGACTATTCCAGGCACAGGGTCGAGGTAAACGGGAGGGAAGTCGCGCTCTCTTCCACCGAGTTCAAGCTCCTTATCGGACTCGTGGACGCAAAGGGCCGGGTATTATCCAGGGACGTGATACTCGACCGCGCGTGGGGCAGGGACTGTTTTGTGACGCCCCGCACCGTCGACACGCACGTGAGGAGGCTCCGCGAGAAGCTCAAGGAAGCGGGGCGTTACATCGACACGGTGCGCGGCGTCGGATACAGGTTCAAAGAGGACTGATGGCAAAGACGCTTATACTCGAGACGATAGCAAGAGAGATGCCGACGGGCGTAATAGTGCTCGACAGGAACGGGATCGCCCTTTACGCGAACACGTTCTTTCTTAGGTCCTTTCCGGTTGACGGCGGGGTAGAGGGCAAGCACATACGCTCGATCATGGGGAACGCTAATTTACTCAAGACCATAGATTCCTTCCTTGAAAAAAAAGGCGGGTCCTCGACGGACATAGAGATGAACGACGGCTCAAGTCATTTTAACGCGCATATCGTACCTTTGAAGGACAAGGGCGAGTTCAGCCTGCTCCTGTTCCTCCAGGACATCACTGAGGAAAAGCGAGTCGAGACTATTAAAAAAGACTTTGTCGCCAACGTCTCGCACGAGTTGCGCACGCCTCTGGCGTCCATAAAGGGGTACTCGGAAACGCTCCTCGACGGGGGCATGGACGATAAGGACACCCTAAGGGAGTTCCTCCGCGTCATAGACAGGCACGCCACACGCATGGCCCGGCTCATAGACGACCTCCTGATACTTTCGCGCCTTGAGTCCCACCAGATGCAGATAGTAGCGGCCCCGGTAGACTTAAGCGAGCTCATCACGTCGTCCACAAAGGGGTTCGAGAAGCAGGCCCGCGACAAGGGCATCTCCATTATTGCTTCGGACACGGACGAGCTCCCGAAGGTCTCAGGCGACAGGGACAGGCTCGAGCAGGTGATGGTGAACCTCCTTGACAACGCCATCAAGTACACTCCCTCGGGCGGGCGTGTAATGGTCAGGGCGCATAAGCTGGACGGCGGCGTGCGCGTCGATGTTGTCGATACCGGCATAGGCATACCGGAGGGCGACATACCGAGGATATTCGAGAGGTTCTACCGGGTCGACAAGGCGCGCTCGCGCGAGATGGGCGGCACAGGCCTCGGGCTTGCCATAGTAAAGCACATCATACAGGGGCACAACGGGAGGCTCCACGTAGAGAGCGCCCCCGGAAAGGGCTCCACCTTCAGCTTCTTCCTCAAATCCGCGGGATAGGACCGAAAGCGCCTTCTTCAGGCCTTGTTTTTTACCCACCCCTTTATGTTATAATCACCGGATTGAGTTCTTTTAAAAAACCATGCCTATCATAGAAGTAAAAGACCTCGTAAAGAGGTACAACGGGAATGAGGCCGTCAGAGGCGTATCGTTCGAGGTGAACGAGGGGGAGACCTTCGGCTTTTTAGGCCCGAACGGCGCGGGTAAGACGACGACCATCAACATCTTATGCACCCTCCTCGGGTTCGACTCCGGCGTGGCCAGGGTCAACGGCTTTGACTGCAGGAAGGACCCGGGCAGGGTCCGATCCTCCATCGGGCTCGTATTCCAGGAAATTACGCTCGACAATGAACTCACCGCCTACGAGAACCTCAAGTTCCACTGCTACATGTACAATATGGAAAAGAGGCTCGCCGAGGCGCGCATTGACGAGATACTCTCTGTCGTGGGCCTAAGCGACCGGGGAGGCGACCTCGTGAAGAAGTTCTCCGGGGGCATGAAGAGGAGGCTCGAGATTGCGCGCGGCCTCCTCCACAGGCCGAAGGTATTGTTTTTGGACGAGCCGACGCTCGGGCTCGACCCTCAGACCAGGAGCCACGTCTGGGAGTTCATAAGGAAGCTCAAAAAGACCGAGGGCAACACCGTCTTCATGACGACCCATTATATGGACGAGGCCGAGGCCTGTGACAGGATAGCGATCATCGACAACGGAAAGATAATCGCCTGCGAGAGGCCCGATGAGTTGAAGCGCGCCATCAAGGGGGACACCATATACATAAAGACAGAGGACGACGATAAGGCGCTCCGCGAGATAGAGGAGAAACTTGGCTTGAAGCCCAAGGCGACAGACGCCGGGCTCTCTTTGCTTGTAGAGGGCGGGGAGAAGTTCATACCGAGGCTATTTGAAAGGCTCTCGATTGGGATAATATCCGTGAACCTCAAGAAACCGTCCATCGAGGACGTATTCATAAACCTTACCGGCAGGGAGATAAGGGATTACGGCCCGTCCCAGAGGCCGCGGGGGTAGGTTTTAATCTTTCTTTTTGACATATCTCACCCTCCCCTCAATCCCCTCCCGTCAAGGGAGGGGAAGTATGCAGGTACTCCCTCCTTTACATAGAGGGGAGTTTTTAACTCCTCACCTTTTTACAAGGGGAGGTTGGGTGGGGTTATCGACGGATGAGCCCGCAAATGGCCATTCCCGCGATATTTGAGCGGTAATACAGTGTCTTTTAGATCTCGATTATGATTACAACCCGGATTCCCGATAAAAGCCATCGGGAATGACAAACACTGGATTATCTGCGCTGTATTCATAGAAAATTAGAAAACACTTTCTTTTATAAAAAATGTTCTCCTACAAAGCCATATATGTAATTACCCTCAGGGAGTTCAAGAGGTTCTTCCGCCAGAAGGGGCGTCTCATAGTCTCGCTCGCGCGCCCGCTCATCTGGCTCTTCATAGTCGGCTCTGGCTTCACAAAACTTGTCGGAGGAGGCGGCGAGGTCGAATACATACAGTTTATACTCCCCGGCATAGTCGGCATGACGATACTATTCAGCTCCATCTTCTCTACCATCTCGGTAGTCTGGGACAGGGAGTTCGGTTTTTTAAGAGAGATGCTCGTCTCTCCGGTCTCAAGGGTGACTATCGTATTCGGAAAGCTCTTGAGCGGCACGGCGTTGTCGGCCTTTCAGGGGATGGCGCTCCTACTCATCGCGCCGTTTTTGGGGCTCCACATGGGGATCGACGGGTTTATCTATATGGTCATCCTCATGTCGCTCGTCTCGCTCGCAATAACCGCGCTCGGGCTGTTTGTCGCCTCGTTTCTCTCGTCCCTCGAAGGGTTCAACGTCATCATGAACTTCATAATACTGCCGATGTTTTTCCTATCCGGCGCGCTCTACCCGGTAGAATCTCTCCCCATGTACATAAAGATATTCTCGTTCGCCAATCCGCTCTGCTACGGCGTGGACGCGTTCAAGCACGTGCTCCTCCCGGCGCAGGGGAGGCTCGCCGCCGAGTTCCCGCTCGTATTCGACATCGCGTTTACGGCGGCCTTCGCCGCGATATTCACGTTCCTCTCCGCCATCGTATTCGAGAGAAAGAAGTAGCATGGGGACACTCTTCGTCGTATCTACCCCGATCGGGAACCTTGAGGACATTACGCTCCGCGCGCTGAGAGTCCTTAAAGAGGTCGGGCTCATAGCCGCCGAGGACACGCGGCATACGAAGAAGCTCCTCGCGCATTACGGCATAGGCACGCCTCTGACGAGCTACCACGAGCACAACGAGAGGGAAAAGGCGAAGGAGCTCTCAGGCAAGCTCATGGACGGGGTAGATATAGCCTTGGTAACGGACGCCGGTACGCCAGGGATATCCGATCCGGGTTACAGGCTCATACGCCTTGCAATTGTTAACTCAGTGCCTGTCGTCTCTATCCCCGGTCCCTCTGCCATCATGGCCGCGCTGTCGGTATCGGGTCTCCCGTTGAACGAGTTCACTTTCAAGGGCTTCGCGCCCTCCGGAGAGGCGCGAAGGGCCTTCTTTCTTGAGATGAAAGGGACCGGCCGCACATACGCGTTTTACGAGTCCCCGGGGAGGCTCAAGGATACATTGCAGGATATGGCCGCGCTCATGCCCGGAGCCGACGTCTCGATTGCGCGCGAGATGACCAAACTGCACGAAGAGGTCATAAGGGGGGGCGCAACTGAAGTGCTTGATGCGCTTGCCGACAGGGAGATAAGGGGAGAGGTCGTCGTCGTGTTGCACGCGAGGGAGGAGCGGATAAGAGAGGCGGATATGGCCTCTGAGATTGAATCGCTCCTGAAAGAAGGTTTCAGGCTTAACGACGTCGTAAAGGCGGTTGCGAAGGAATCAGGCATGCCCAGGGCCCAAGTATACAAAGAGGCGTTGAGGGTGCAAGATACATTGAAAGGGGAGGGGAAATGAAGAAGGTACTGCTCGGGATAATAATCGGGATAGCGGTTCTGGCCGCGTTCCTCTATTTCGGCGGGGGGCGGTATTTAAGGGTATTCGGCGCCAAGACCGAGGAGGCCGGGGTTAAGCTTGAAAAGTACGAGAAAGAGATGAAGAAAGAGGCCGAGGTCCTGAAAGAGAGCGCCAGAGAGGCCGGGGAGACGATAAAGGAGAAGGCCGGGGACGCCAAAGAGGCGGTTAAGGATACCGCGGAAGGGGCGAAGGAGGCGGTTTCAAAGGCGAAGGAAGCGGCCAAGGAGTATATGCCGAAGTAGCAGGGGCGGGTTTCGCAGCCGGTCCCCTGAAGGGTCGGAGTCTCTACATTGGTTTTCATCCGCACGCTTGAGCGCGCCTGGAACCGGGAATTATAATCTTAGACGCGAGGACCGCCTCTTGGCAAAAAAGCCCGGTATAACACGGACGCCAGCGGCTCTTATAAAGTCATAAAAGACACGCATCCATTAAAACCCATGACCCCGCAAACGACCATAAACCGTTCCATTCAAGGCCCCTGGCAGGGCCGGGATTTACTTAAAATAGCCCTCATATTCCTCGTCACATTCGCGGCGTACCTGCCGGCTGTAAAAAACGGCTACATATGGGATGACGACTCATACGTGACCGGTAATACCCTTCTGCTGACCCTCGACGGCCTGTGGAAGATATGGTTCAGCACGGAAACCCCGCAGTACTATCCTCTCGTATTCACCACCTTCTGGGTGGAACAGCACCTCTGGGGGCTCGCCCCGGCCGGATACCATGCGACGAATATCCTCCTCCACGCCATGAATTCGACGCTTGTGTGGCTGATACTGAGGCGGCTGGATATAAAGGGCGGCCTCTTCATAGGGTTGCTCTTCGCGCTTCATCCGGTGCATGTCGAGTCGGTCGCCTGGATAACGGAGCGGAAAAACGTGCTCTCAGGCCTCTTTTACCTCTCGGCCCTTTTGAGTTTCCTCAGCTACGAGGAACGCGCCGTTAAAAGGCATTATATCCTGTCGATTGTTTTTTTTAGCGCGGCGCTAATGAGCAAGACCGTGACCTCCACGCTTCCAGCCGTCATACTCATCCTCAGGTGGATGCAAGGCAAGAGGATCGACCTCAGGTACGTCCGCCTGCTTTTGCCTTTTTTCGCAATAGGGTTCGCCATGAGCCTTGTTACCATTTGGTGGGAGGCGAAGATAGTCGGCGCCGAGGGCGCCGCCTGGGAGATGGGGATCGCCGAGCGCCTCATGCTCCCTGGAAGGATCGCCTTCTTTTACGCGTACAAACTGCTGGCGCCTATGGACCTTACGTTCATCTACCCGAGATGGCGGCTCGACCCGGCAGATGCGTCCCAATGGCTCTGGAGCATCGCGTTGGCTATTACACTCGCCGTGCTATGGGCCCTTAAAGGCAGGATAGGGAGACGCCCGTTTGCCGGCGCCGCGTTTTTCGTCCTGACCCTGCTCCCTGCCTTGGGTTTTTTCAAGGTCTATCCGTTCCAGTACTCGTTCGTGGCCGACCACTTTCAGTATCTGGCGAGCCTCGGCGTATTGTCCGTCGCCGGAGGGCTCGTCTTCCTTGCGTTTGAGAATACGGCGGAATGGGGAAGACCCGTCAAGACGGCCGTCCTTACAGCCGTGCTTGTCGCGCTCGGAGTCCTTACCTGGAACCAGAACCATATATACAGGGACGCGGAGACCCTCTGGAGGGACACGATAAGCAAGAACCCCGGCGCCTTCATGGCCCACACGAACCTTGCGACCATATTGTACGGCCAGGGCCGTAACGAAGAGGCGTTCGACCATAACCTTCGCGCGCTCGCCGCAAAGCCGGATTCCGCCAACGCCCGCTATAACATCGGGCTCATATTCTTCAAGGAGGGCAGGGTCGAAGAGGCGATTGCGCAATACAGGCTCGCTATCGGATCAGACCCGGGACATGTGATGGCGCGGATCAGCCTGGGAAAACTGCTCGCTGACGAGGGAAGGCTCGATGAGGCGCTGGTCCACTACAAAAAGGCCCTTGAGTTGGTGCCGGACCAGGTCATGACGCATAACAACATAGCAACGGTCTACGCGAAGAAAGGGCAGATTGACAAGGCAATAGAACACCTGAGGCATGTGCTCAAGATCAACCCCGATTATACGCTCGCGCGGCAGAACCTCGGGACTATACTCTTAAGGACCGGAATGACAGGCGAGGCCGTGGAGCATTTCAGGCGCATCCTCGACGCTGACCCAGCAAACGCAAACGCTTACAACGGCATAGGAGAGGCGCTTCTGGCTGAGGGGAGGCGCCCTGAGGCAGAGGCGTATTTCAGAAAGGCGATCGAGGCCGACCCAAGGCTTGAAAAGGCCAGGGCAAACCTTAAAGAGATCGGCGGATAAGCGCGGGGGCCGAGCAGACTGGGGGGACGTAGCCTGTTTTGAGAGACAGGCCGCTGGAACGTATCTTGGATCGCTTTTTACTTTTCATCCTTTATTTCGAAGCTGAATGTCGCGTCTATCGGCTCTGTCCCGATGTATATGTCACGGACAGCAAGCACAGCGCCTTCTATCCCTTCCCCGAGAGGTTTGAAGATGAGGAGCTTGGAGGTCTTTTCACCCGGGATGAGGGTTGTTGAGACGTCATAGAACCTGCCACGCAGTCCCGAGAGCTCCTTTTCCACGCCCTCCGCGTCTTTTTTTATGTCGTAGAGGTCGGTATAGTCGAGGGGTTTCAAATAGCTCGACTCGTCGTCCGTAAGGAGGGTAGTCGATGGGTCGTACCGGACCCTGACCTTCGACCTGTTCACTATCTCCATGTTGAAGACCGCGTACTTTGATTCCAATAGCTCGTCGATCATGGCCGCGCCGCCCTTGTCCCTTACTATCCGGACGCGGACGATTATTGACTCGTTTTCGAATACGCCTTCGTTGCTCTCCCTGCGGTAGCCGGCGTCGCCCTTGTCAGCGGGAAGGAGCGCGCCGGTCTTCGGCGTTGATGAACAGCCGGAGACGGCCAGAAGGAGGACAAGCGCCGCGATGTGTATAAGGGGTTTGAAAGCCATCAATATGTATTGAACCTCGTCAAGGACGTGAATTCGTCGAACTCCCCCTGAAACTCTTCCCACGCGACCCTTACATCGTCCACGCGGGCGCGTGGAGGCCCTATCCTGCACCACTCGAGGACCTTAAGCACGTCGGCCTCTTCGCCTTCGAGCAACGCCTCAACTGTCCCGTCCTGCTTGTTCTTTACCCACCCCGAGACGTTGTGCTTATCCGCGACCTCGGCGGTGGTGGCCCTAAAGTAAACCCCCTGGACGTCCCCTTCGACTATGACATGCGCCCGTTTTTTCATAGGTAAAACCCTATCATAAAACCTCTGTGTTGGCAACTCAGAGACAAGCGCGAGGATATATAATGCTAATTGCGGCCTTAAAATCCTTGAAGCCGCGCCGTTGCAAGGGTATTATGATTTACGGAGGCGGCATTGAAAAAAGAGATAGTGATAATCGGCGGAGGGCTCGCCGGGTCTGAGGCCGCGTATCAGATACTCCAGCGCGGAGGCCGCGCGCGTATTATCGAGATGAAGCCAATAAGGTTCTCCCCGGCCCACGCGCTCCCGACATTCGCCGAGCTCGTCTGCAGTAACTCGCTTAAATCCGATTCCATCGAGAACGCCTCCGGGCTCCTGAAAGAGGAGATGCGCCTAATGTCCTCTCTTACCGTAAGGGCGGCTGAGGCGACGCGCGTCCCTGCCGGAAAGACGCTCGCGGTCGACAGGATCGCCTTCTCCCGTTTCATAACCGAGGAGTTAGAGCGCATGGGCGCTACGATAGAAAGGGAAGAGGCCGTCTCCATGCCTGATGCAAGGCCGCTTATAATCGCCACAGGCCCGCTCACCTCTGACGCGTTCGCCGTGGCCGTCTCAGGCCTCATCGGCAGAGAAAGGCTCTTCTTCCATGACGCCGTCGCGCCGATAGTCTATAAGGATTCGATCGACTTCGAAAAGGCCTTCAGGGCCTCGCGCTACGGCAAGGGCGGCGACGACTACATAAACTGCCCGTTTACCGAAGGAGAGTACGAAAGGTTCTACTCGGCCCTCACTACCGCCGAGGGGTTCGCGGGCCACGGGTTCGAGGGCCTAAATTACTTCGAGGGCTGTATGCCGATAGAGGAGCTTGCCAGAAGGGGGCCGAAGACGCTCCTCTTCGGCCCCATGAGGCCGGTCGGGCTGAGTGACCCGAGGACAGGGGAACGCCCGTTCGCAGTAGTACAGCTCCGGAGGGAAAACCTTGAGGACACCATATACAACATCGTAGGCTTCCAGACGAGGATGACCATACCCGAGCAGAAGCGGGTATTGAGGCTCATACCGGGCCTTCAAAACGCGGAGTTCGCGAGGTTCGGCAAGCTCCACAGGAACAGCTACATCGATTCGCCCGCGCTCCTTCATAAGTCACTGCAGTTCAAGGGGGACGGCGGCATTTTTTTCGCCGGACAGATGACCGGGGTCGAGGGTTATGTGGAGTCGGCCGTCTCTGGGCTCCTCGCGGGCGTTAACGCGTGGAGGCTCGCAAACGGCATGGAGCCCGTCGTGCCGCCGCCGACTACCATGACCGGGGCGCTCCTGGCCCATATAACGGCGCCGTCAAAAGACTTCCAGCCCATGAACGCTAATATGGGGCTCCTTCCGGAGATCCAGGGCAAGGACAGGAGGGAGCGCCAGGCCGAGAGGGCCTTGAATGACATGAAGGCGTGGGTCCTCGCCGGGTCCTTGCCGGACGGGCAAAATTCGTATCCAGCGCCAGAGGTTTGAGTTGATTATATGAGGCTCCGGATACTTTGGCCCCGCGCCGAGCGGTCCTTGCCGGACGGGCAAAGTTCGTATCGAGACGACTTGTTACTTTTGTTTCATATAGCTTCCGAAGGACTTATGTTCCGCGCCGAGCGGTCCTCGCCGGACGGGCAAATTCGTATTAGTCGGCTTTGCGTTTGAGAGCACAGAGCAACCCGATTTGAATTTGGCCCCGCGCCGAGCGGAATCCCTTGAAACCGGAAGTAGAATCTGATATAGATAGGTATCTATGGATAAGAGAAAAGAGATCCTCCTTTCAGCCTTGCGTGAAAAGGACGAGCCGATAAGGAAGCTCGCGGCAGACGCCCTTGAAAAGCTTGAGATAAGGTCCAAGCTCGAGCACTTTGAAAAAAAGATAGACGCCGGCGAGATGCTTGAGAAGATACGCGCTGTTTACGCCCTCGCTGACCTTAAAGGCCCCAAGGTCGCCGAACTGCTCGCCAGGGCCATGAAGGACTCGGCGGAAGACGTCCGGGCCGCGGCCGTGCGGGTGCTTGCGAACAAGGGCGAGGTTGCGCTCCCGCTCCTCGTGGAGGCGCTTAAAGACCAGGCCCCGATAGTCGCGAGGGCCTCAGCCGACGCGCTCTCTAACTTCCACGACGCGCGCCTTTTGGGCCCGCTCATGCAGGCTTTGAAGAACCCCGACATAGGGGTCGTAGAGAGGGCACTTGACTGTATAGGGAGGATCGGGGACAAGAGGGCTGAGGAGGCGATGGCCTTCTTCGCCGTCAAGGGCAACAGGAAGCTCCGGTCGATAGCCTTAAAGGCGCTCGGCGAGATGGACCGCTGAGGCGCGCTCTGAAAAACTGATTTATGAAAAAAAGGCGGGACTGAAAAGTCCCGCCTTTTTTATAGGCCTGCAAGATAAACTCGCCACCAAACACAGGCCCTACACCGCCTGCGCCGCCTCTTTCTCGAAGAACGAGCCGAGGTCCGTCGATGTAGTCGCCGGGTTGACCGTGGTGACTATCTCCTTGTCTGTCGAGACCGCAATATCTACTTCATACGGGTTCTCGACGATGACTCCTTCGGAATCGTAGAGGATCTTGACTATCGGGCCTCCCTGCTTCTCTGCGTTCAGCCTCGTAACTATGCCGACCTCGTTCGTCGTGAGCCGGACCATCGTTCCGACCGGGTAGACGCCGATCATGTCGATGAAGGCCTTGAGCGTATCGGGGTTGAAGTGCCTCCCGGAGAAGTTGTTCATGACCTTTACCGCCTCGACCGGGCTGTGCGGCTGTTGGTAGACCCTGAGTGTTGTAAGCGCGTCGTAGGCGTCGGAAATCGTGATGAGCTGGCTCAGGGGATGGAGCGACGAGGTCGTCTGCGGATAGCCGGAGTGGTCGTACTTTATGTGGTGTTCGTATATGAGCCTGCCGATGGTCTCGTCGAGCCCGTCCATGCGCTTGGCGATGTTCGAGCCCAGAAGCGGGTGCTCCTTTATCTTCTCCCATTCCTCGGAGGAAAGGCCGCCGGGTTTCCTGATGATGTTTTCTGCGACCCCGGTCTTGCCGACGTCGTGGAGGAGGGCCGCTACCCCGACCGCGTGGAGGTCGTCCTTGGGTAGCCCCATCGCCTTTCCGAGCGAGAGGGCCATGATAGAGACGTTGACAGAGTGGTTATACAGGTAGTTATCGTAGTTTTTTATCATGGTGAGGCCGAGTATCGCGTTCTGGTCGGAGAAGACCGTCTCGGTTATCTCCTCGACTATCGCCTTTACGGGCTCGGACCTCGGTATCTTCCCCATCCTCACTTCGCCCATGACGCTCTTGACTATCTCTACCGCGCCGTTGTATATCTCGAGGACGTTCCTCTTGCCCATGGGCACGGATTTGAGCGTTATGTGGGTCACGCCTCTCGCGTGGAGCTCCCTCTGCAGTTCCTTCCCCTGTATCTGTTGGCCCGCGAGCACGTCGAAGACCGCCGAGAGCTCCTTTACGGACGTGCCTCTCTCGATGATGATGGCGTCGACGTTCTTGTCCGCGAGGTACTGGAGTATGTCGGGGTAGAGCTTGTCGGCGTCCTGAATGAGCGTATCCTCGAAAGTGAGGGTCTCGTGCACTATGCCGATGACGATGTTGTTAGCCGATTTAAGCTCGTCGGATATGAGAAGGAAGGTCTTGTTCACCGGCGCGGCTATGGCCGGGTGCCCGGGCGGGTAGAGCTTCTTGCTTTTCAGCGCCGAGTTTATTGATTTGAGAATGAGCTCGCTTGCGTCACCGTTCATTTGCTTTTTTCTCTCTTCCCTCAAGGATTCTTCTGCACGCGGCGTAAAGCTCAACGGAGGCGTCCTTGCATGCCTCTTGAACAGCCTTGTATGCCTCCACGGTCCCGATCATGCCGAGCGAGTTGGCGGCGAGTATCCTTATCTCCTCGTTCGCCTTCTTGCCGAACCAGACCTTCCTGAAGAGGAGCCTCTCAAGGTACGGCACGGCCTTGACGCTCCCTATGTGGCCGAGTGCCCTGATGGCCTCTCGTTTAGGCTCGTGGGTCTCGCCGAGCGATTCCCTCCGGAGCGCTATCTCGCCGAGTATGTCCGCAACGGACGGGTCTTTCAGGACACCGAGCGAGATTATCGCCTGCGCTACTATGGAAGGGTCCTCTTCGCCGAGAGTCTTTATGAGAATCGCGGTCGCCCTCGGTCCGCCGATCTTGACGAGGCTTTTAAGGGCCTCTTTCTTGACCCTTGGCTCGGGGTTCGCGTACACCGTCTCTATGGCGTCGATCGCGGCCGGGTCCTTCAGCTCCCCAAGGAGCCCGACCATCTGCCTAATCACGTACCACTCGGGGTTGCTGAGCCTCTCCTCTACGAGCGGCCGCACCTGTTTTCCGAAGCGGACTATGAGGTTAAAGAGGTTCCGCCTCGCGACCGCGTCCCCGGAGTCTATTATGGAGTCCAGGAGCGCCCTTGCCGCGTCTTCCCCGGCGAACAGGAGTATGCTGTTGATCACCCCGCGGTGCGGCTCGTCTTTTGAAGCGAGCCTCTGCACCAGGTAAATGATCATATCATGGTTGAGGAAAGACCTCAATCTCTCGGAGGCGAGCGTCCGCAAGTCGTCGGCGAGCCTGGGTTGAGTGGACAGGTGCTCGACGAAGACGAGGCAGGCGGGGAATATCTCGTCAAGCCTCTTTTCCATCAAGACCGCCTCGCCCTTCTCCTTAAGCCTCACGGAGAGGTCCTGATACCTGATGAAGTCCCGCTCGTCCCTTATAAGAGAAATCAGGTCAGCGAAGGTGGTCTCGTCGGCCTTTTCCTCCTCCTCCCTTGGCGCAGGGGCCTTTTCCGCCTCCTGGGACTGGGCCTCCCCGGGGGCCTCCTCCTCCTTTTTCTTCTCCTCCGCGAGTTCCTTCCTCTCCTTATCCTTTTTTTCCTCGAGTTCCCTTTTGATCTTGAGGAGGTCCTCGGGCCGCAGGGCGTTTATGAGTACGCCGGTGACATCCTTAAGGGCGAATACCGCCTCTGCCCCGCCCTGCGCAAGGAGGTCTTCGGGCTCGAGCTTGACGATTGAGAGGAGGACCTTGAGCTCACTTACAGTGAGCCTCGGCGAGAAGGTTATCTCCTTTATGCGCCTGAAAAAGAGCTTCTTGCCGAGAGAGGCGACCTCTGCGTTGCCGGGGGCGACGTGGGTCTTGTTGTCGTAGAAACCCTTCTGGTCTATCTTCCATTTTATTTCGCCTTGGATCTCGAGCGATTTTCTGAAGAGCAGATAGCATTTCTCAACGGACGCGTCAAGCTGAGGGTGCCCCTCAGGATAGAAATTATGCATCTTGACAGCCTTGTGGAGTTCAATTAGTATGTTTGTGTAGCTTGGGATTTCAATAGCCATATTAGCGTTTTTTCAAATGAATTTAATGAAAGTCATATTAACAAAACTGGCATGATTGTCAATTGTAAACATCGTGTTTGACGGCCTGTATGTCTAAGGCGAAGACATTCTACTCGTGCCAGTCCTGCGGCCATGTCTCCTACAAGTGGCTCGGCAGGTGTCCCGATTGTTCGGCCTGGAATACCTTTATCGAGGAGGTCGAGGCCCCGGTCTCGAAGAGGGGGGCCCCCTCGTCATCTCCCTCCGTCCCTGAGCCTATCTCGAATTTAACCACCGAAAAGGAATTCAGGGTAAGGACCCGCATCTCGGAGCTCGACCGCGTCCTCGGCGGGGGCATGGTCCCGGGCTCGGCCATACTCATCGGAGGGGACCCCGGTATAGGCAAATCCACGCTCCTCCTGCAGGCGATGGGCACCCTCGCGGAGGCTGGAGTCAAGGTCCTCTACATCACCGGCGAGGAATCGATGAGGCAGATACGCCTCCGGGGCGAGAGGCTCGGGGCGATCTCGGAAAACCTCATCGTCTACGCCGAGACCTCGCTTGAGAGGATACTCGACGCGCTCCCCGGCGTAAAGCCCGGCGTCATCGTAATAGACTCGGTCCAGACGATATTCACATCCGCCTTCGAGTCCTCGCCGGGGTCCGTCAGCCAGGTGAGAGAGACTTCGGCAAGGCTCATCTCGCACGCCAAGTCGATGGAAACCCCCCTCTTCCTCGTGGGACATGTCACAAAGGACGGGTCGATCGCGGGGCCGAAGGTCCTCGAGCACATGGTCGACACCGTCCTCTACTTCGAGGGCGAGAGGGGGCACCCGTTCCGGATACTCCGCGCCGTAAAGAACCGCTTCGGCTCAGTCATGGAGATAGGCGTATTCGAGATGAAGGAATCCGGTTTAATAGAGGTCACGAACCCGTCCGAAGTCTTCCTCGCCGAAAGGCCCGCTGACTCGTCCGGCTCCGCCGTGGTATCGAGCCTTGAGGGTACCCGGACGATACTCGTGGAAGTGCAGTCGCTCGTCTGCCCCACGCTCTTCGGGGTGCCCCGGAGGACGGTCGTGGGTATCGACCACAACAAGGTGATGTTGCTTGCCGCGGTCCTTGAGAAGAAGGCAGGGGTGTCGCTTGCCAACCACGACATCTTCGTAAAGGTCGCCGGAGGCATAAGGCTCGATGAGCCGGCGATTGATCTCGGTATACTCGCCTCGCTCGCCTCGAACTTCCTCGATAAACCTATCGAACCCAAGACCGTCATATTCGGTGAGGTCGGGCTCGCCGGAGAGGTGAGGGCGATAAGCCAGGTAGAGCAGAGGGTCCGTGAGGCGGAAAAGCTCGGGTTCAAGCGTTGCGTTCTTCCAAAGGACAATCTGAAGCACTTGAAGAAGAGGGGCGCTATGCGCCTTGAGGGGGTCTCCACTATAAAAGAGGCGATAGAGAAGTTCTTTTAGTCAGGCGGTCTCAAGGAGCTCGCCTGCCTTATAGATAAGGGACTTTCGTTCTGGTATAATTTTATGACAGCGAGCGGGATGGTTTTGGGGGTTTTCGGGCGCCCATTTGTTTTATCCATCATCGGAGGCCGTATTGTTGGTGATACAGACCGGCGCATTCAAGGTAAGGGGCTTTATCCTGCCACTGTTTCTTCTCTATATTATAGTTTTTTCAGGCACGGCCCTTGCCTCTGAGAGGCCTTTTTTTACGGACCAGGGGCAGATGAGATTCGCCCGTTTCCTCATGCACGGCGGCGAGTACAGGAGCGCGGCAAGGGAGTTCTCGAGGGCCATCGAGTTTTTCCCCGGAAGCCCGTTACTCGTTGAGGCCCAGTTCGGTATATCTGAAGCGTATTACATGGCCGGGCTTTATGACAAGGCCGAAGTCCAGTTCAGGCAATTCGTCAGGAACTTCCAGGAGAGCCCACTTGCCGGGTCCGCGCTCTCTCGTCTTGACGAACTCGGATGGATGCGGGTAAGGCGCCTGCCGGTTGTTCCTCTCCCGGAGACGGCATTAAAACCCGCCAGGGGGCTTAAGGCCGTGCAGGTCATGCTCTTCGAGGGGAGGACCCTTGATGAGGTCGATGGCGAGCTTAAGGGGCTTAAATCCGCCGGGGTAGATACCGTGATCCTCCGCGTCTTTCATAACAGCGGGGACAGGTTTTACCGGTTCGTCTCTCCGGGGGATAAAAGGGGCGTATACTTCAATACCACTTCGGCCCCGGTAGTGGACGACATGCTCTCTTCCGTACTTTCTTCCGCGCACAGCCATGGGTTGAAGGTATTCGCGTGGATGACGACAAGGTACGCCGACTACGGGGCCGAGGGTGATGAAGACCTCGCATGCAGGGGCTACGACATCCGTTCCAGGTCTTTTGTACGGTGCAAGGGGCTCGACCTCTTTAACGACAGGGCGGTTGAGAGGTTAGAGCGCATCTATTCCGACCTCGCCGAGTACGAGATAGACGGGGTGCTCTTTCAGGACGACCTTGTGCTCAGGCACAACGAGGGCTTCGGGGCGCGGATGGAGGTGCTCTTTAAAAAGGATACCGGGCTTGGGATAGACCCCGAAGCGTTATATCTAAGGACAGACGGCCCGTCGGTCCACTATACGGAGCTCTTCTGGAAGTGGGCGTCGTGGAAGAACCGGAGGCTCCTTGATATAGCCGGGAGGCTCAAAACCGCTGTGGCGAAGAAGAGGCCGGACGCCAGGTTCGCCATTAATCTCATGTACGAGTCCGTAACGAACGCCCCTTTTGCCCTTGCGTGGCTCTCGCAGGACTTTTCAGAGGCGGCGCGGAGAAACTTCGACTACTATTCCATCATGGCCTACCACAGGCAGATGGGGGAGGAGCTCAAACGGGACCCTGATGAGATACGCGAGATCATTGGGCGGATGGTCGAGGACGCCTCAGCCTCGGTCGGAGCGGAGAAGGTGCTCATAAAGGTGCAGACCATAGACTGGTCCTCAGGAGAGCCGCTACCGGACGAGGAGGTCGCCGGGATATTGAATAGCGTTAAGGCGAAGGAGCGGGTCTCGCTCGCCGTCGTCCCATACAGGTTGGGCCTCCCGCTCAAAGACCTTGCCGGAGGCGGGACCGGGGACGCGGCTGTTGCATTCAAATAGGAAGGCATATGACGATACTTTCGAATAAGGACTATATCTGCTCGCTATGCAGGTGCCACATCAGGGAGAACACGATATTCACGGGGTTGAGCGACGCCCAGCTCGACGCCTTCAAGGACGTCGTCATAATATCTTCCTTTAAAAAGAGGGAGATAGTCTATCTCGACGGCGACGAGTGCACGGGCCTTTACATCATAAGGGCCGGGAGGCTAAAACTCGTAATGTCGTCTTCCACCGGCAAGGAGCAGATAATCAATATATTGAACCCCGGGGACCTCCTGGGGTTCGAGGTCTTCTACGAGGGGAGGGCCTACAAGAACACCGCCGTCGCCATGGAGGACTCAGAGCTCTGCTATATAGAGAAGAACGCCTTTTTCAAGATCATCGAGAGGGAGCCTGATATCTCGAAGAAGCTCATCATCTCTTTAGGGAAGGAGCTGAACCACGCCTACGAGAGGATAGGGAACCTCGGGCTCCTGAACGCCAAGGAGAAGCTCGGCCATCTCTTATATACGCTCGCCGACGAATACGGCGTCAAGGCCGACGGAGGGGTGAAGCTTAACCTGAACCTCTCCCGCCTCGAGATAGCCGAGCTCCTCGGCATCACGCAGGAGACCTCGATAAGGCTCCTCAAGTCCTTTAAGGAGGACGGCATACTGGACATAAAGAGAAAAGAGATAGTCATAAAGTCCATGTCCAGGCTGAAAGAATTCTCCGAATAACCGGGCTTCCGGGCCCCGAAGGACCGCCTCGTCCAAATGGCATTTTCCATCCGCACAAGACTGACCTTCTGGTACGTTACCCTACTGACCGTGAGCCTCATAGGCTTCGGCGCGGCCTTCTCGTATTCGCTCCTCAAGATTTACATGTACAGGACCGACAACCAGATAAGCTCCGTCGCCAACATGATGGTACATACGGTCGTCAAGCCCTCGGGGCAGATGTTCCTCCCCAGGGACTTCGATATCATACTGGAGAGGTTCTTCGGCATAAGGACCGCCGGCAACTACATACAGGTCCTCGACCCGCTGGGGCAGACAGTGGCCAGGTCTTCCAACCTCGAGTCCATGAAGCTCCCGATTACGAGGGACACCTACCACGCGGCCGTAAACGGCGCGACGACCTTCGAGATCATCCGGAACATCGGGAGGTACCCTGTAAGGGTCGTCACAAAGCCGATATTCGTGCCTGACAAGGGGCTCGTGGCCATAGTCCAGGTCGGTTCGTCCCTTGAGGAGGTCGACGAGGTCTTCCACTCGCTCGCCTACATATTTATGCTCGGGGTCGCGGCCTCAGTCGTCATAGCGGGCGCCGTCGGCTGGTTCCTCGCGAAAAAGGCCCTGAAACCCGTTTCCGAGATAACGAAGCTCGCGAGGAAGATAGGGGCCGAGAACCTGAACGAGCGCATAACGATAGAGGTCCCGAATGACGAGATAGGTCGCCTCGCCACCACCATCAACGAGATGTTCGGCAGGCTCGAAAAATCCTTCAAGCAGATAAAACAGTTCACCGGCGACGCCTCGCATGAGCTCAAGACCCCGCTTACGATATTGAAAGGCGAGATGGAGATAGCGCTCCGGTCAAAGGACGGCATTGAGGCTATGCGCGAGGCCTTGAAGTCCAGCCTGGAAGAGATAGACAGGATGAACTACATCGTCCGTAACCTCCTCGACCTCGCTAAAATGGACGTTGAGAAGGAGGCTCTGCCGAAGGAGAGCGTCGACCTCGACAGGCTCCTCAAGGAGAGGCTCGACCACTTCCGGAGGCACGCCCTTGACAGCGGCGTCGAGTTGTATATCCTGAAAAGTATCCCGGTAATCGTGCGCGGAGACAGGGTGAGGATAAGCCAGCTCTTCTCGAACCTCATGGACAACGCCATAAAGTACACGCCCCGGGGCGGCACGGTCAAGCTCTCGCTCTCCGATGAGGACGGACGCGCGGTCTTCCGGGTCATGGACACCGGGGTCGGTATATCGAAGGAGGACGCGCCTTATATATTCGACAGGTTTTACAGGGTCGACAAGGCGCGCTCCAGGGACGTGGGCGGCGCTGGGCTCGGGCTCTCCATATGCAAGGGGATAGCAGAGGCGCACGGCGGTACGCTTGAAGTTGAGAGCGCGCCGTCCAGGGGCTCGACGTTCACGCTGAAACTGCCGCTTGCCGCGGTCACGGCGGTTTGAGCGTTTAAATTACGATATGATTACTTTCGGGGCGTCGGAACAAAGCAGGTACGCGCAGTACGTGAGTTTTGAAATAAATGAGGAGGGCATAGTTCATGAACGTTGGCATACTTACCGGAGGCGGAGACTGCCCGGGACTGAACGCCGTAATAAGGGCCGTAGTCAAGAGGGGGCATCAGTTCGGCTACGAGTTCACAGGCATCAAGGAAGGTTGGAGGGGGCTCCTCCAATCCAATACGATAAAACTCTCAAAGCAGACGGTCTCCGGGCTCCTGCCGATGGGCGGGACCATCCTCGGCACGTCGAGGACGAACCCGCTTAAGGACCCGAAGGACGCCGAGACGCTTTTTAAGAACATCGAGGCGCTCAAGCTCGACGCCATAATAGCCATAGGCGGGGACGACACTCTTGGGGTAGCCGCAAAGCTCCACGCCAAGGGGATAAAGGTCGTGGGCGTGCCGAAGACCATAGACAACGACCTCTTTGGCACGGACTTCACCTTCGGGTTCGACACCGCCGTTTCCATCGTCACCTGGGCGCTCGACAGGCTCCACTCCACGACAGAGGCCCACCAGAGGGTCATGGTCGTCGAGGTCATGGGCAGGCACGCTGGATGGATCGCCGTCTACGGCGGCATAGCCGGAGGCGCGGACGTAATACTTATCCCTGAGAAGCCCTTTGACGTGGACGAGGTCTGCGCCGTAATAAAGAAGCGGAAGGAAGAGGGAAAGAACTTCAGCCTCGTCGTCGCGGCGGAGGGGGCGTACCCCAAGGAGGCTGGAGGCATGATCACTAAGGACAAGTCCCTGGACTCCTTCGGACACGCCAAGCTCGGCGGCATTGGAGAGTTCCTCGCGACCGAAATAGAGAAGAGGACCTCGCTTGAGTCCCGCTTCGTGGTCCTCGGCCACCTCCAGAGAGGCGGCACGCCCACGGCCTACGATAGGATCCTCGCCACACGCTACGGCATAGGGGCGATAGAGCTCGTGCACGCGGGTAACTTCGGACGCATGGTGGCGCTCCAGGGAAACAGAATAGTCGACATCTCGCTCGCGGAGGCGACCGCCAAGCTCAAGACCGTGGACGCCGAGATGTACAGGATAGCGCATATATTCTTCGGGTAGGCGTCTTGTTTGCATTTGAATCATTTCTGCGGTCGGGGAACTTTAGCCCCGCCCTTAAACTCAGACCATCTCACCAGCCGATCGATATAACGGTTTTGCCGTAACCCCCAAAGGGGCATGCCGTGAAAAACCTGTTTAAGCCGTGCATGACATTTTTCCTGATAACAGCCCTTCTGCAGGCCTGCTCAAGGCCGCCTGACGAGGAGAGGATACGCGCAAGCGTTTCGAATGCGGTCGAGGCGGCTGAGGCAAAGGACGTAAAGGCCTTCATGCGATTCATATCGAAGGAATACGCCGACGACAGGGGGAACGACTACAACGGAGTGAAGGGTATCCTCGTCTATCAGCTCCTCAGGCCAGAGCCGGTGAAGGTCTTTCTGAGGGGGCTCTCAATCGAGGTCAAGGGGGACGCCGCACTTGTCGACGCGAAGGCGATAACGATGAGGGGGAGGAATATAAAATCGCTCTCCGATATCGTGCCCGACGAGGCGGAGGCTTACAGGTTCTCGATCTTATTCAAAAATGAGTCCGGCGACTGGAAGGTGAGGTCCGCCTCATGGGAGCCGATAGGTCTGGCGGGTCTGCTCTGAGCGGAGCGCCGGAGAGGCTCATAGCGGACGCCATGCTCGGAAAGCTCGCGCGCTGGCTGCGCACGCTTGGGTACGACTGCGCCTTTCTCCCCGGCATAGCCGACGACGTGCTAATCAAAAGGGCGGTTGCGGAGGGGCGAGTAATACTTACGCGCGACACATTGCTCATCCAGCGCCGCGCCGCGCGCGGCAGAACGATATTCATCGAGAACGACAGGGTAGCCGATCAGCTCAAGGAATTATCGAAGAGGTTCGAGATAAACGCCTACGGCTTCCTCACCCGGTGCCTGAGATGCAACGCGCCTCTTGAGCCGATGGATAAAGAGGCCGCAAGGGGGAAAGTCCCTCCTTATGTATTTGCTGTCCAGGAGAGGTTTTCGGCCTGTCCCGGATGCGGCAGGGTGTACTGGGCAGGGACGCACAGGGACAGGATGATAGAGGCGATAGAGAGTATGCTCAAGGGTGGATGGGGTTGACCTTGTTTAGCTCCCCTCCTTTACAAGGAGGGGACGGGGGAGGTCTGCTTTTCCCCCAAAATCACCCCACCCAACCTCCCCTTATCAAAAGGGGAGGAGTTTGAAAATCCAGTTTTCGATAGGTGGGGTTTTCCAACCCTGCCTACCGCCCATTCCCTTTAAAATCCCCCCCCCAAAGATGTTAGCCTTGCCCTGAAAAATAAAGGAGGCCGTTTATGGATAAGTTCGTTATCGTCTTCTCGACCGCTCTGAATGAGGATGAGGCGGCGCGTATCGGAAAGACCGTAGTCGAAGAGGGGCTCGCGGCGTGCTGTAACATAGTCCCGCGCATAAGGTCCATATACACATGGAAGGGAAAGACGTCTGACGAGGCCGAGGCGCTATCCATCTACAAGACAAGGGCCGCGCTCTTCGGAAAACTCAAGGCGCGGATAAAGGCCCTGCACGGCTACGAGGTCCCGGAGATAATCGCCATCGACATAAAGGACGGGCTCCCGGATTACCTCGCCTGGATAAACGAGGTGACAAAGGGGTAGCGGACTTCAATGTTATCGAAAAGCCCCGGAGGGGCTTTTCTTTTGACAAACGTAGCGCGATTACTTACAATGTAATATTGCGTTTTTGATGAGTTTCTAAGGACAATAGACAGGGGAACCGGACCAAGTGACCGATAAGAACAAGATAAGGAATTTTTCGATAATAGCCCATATAGACCACGGCAAATCAACGCTCTCGGACAGGCTCCTCGAGTACACGGGGACGATCACCAAAAGAGAGATGGTCGACCAGTTCCTCGACAAAATGGAGCTTGAGAGGGAGCGCGGCATCACCATCAAGGCCCAGACCGCGCGTCTTAATTACAAGGCCGACGACGGGGTCACCTATGTATTGAACCTCATAGACACGCCAGGACACGTGGACTTCAGCTACGAGGTGAGCCGGTCCCTTTCCGCCTGCGAGGGGGCTATCCTCATCGTCGACGCCTCCCAGGGCGTGGAGGCCCAGACAGTCGCGCACCTATATACCGCCGTAGACGTCGGTCTCGACATATTCCCGGTCCTTAATAAAATTGACCTGCCCGCCGCGGACCCGCCGAGGATAAAGGAAGAGATAGAAGAGGTCCTCGGCATTGACGCATCAGAAGCCGTCCTCGCGAGCGCCAAGGAGGGGATAGGGATAAAGGACATCCTTGAGGCGATAGTAAAGAGGATACAGCCCCCGAAAGGCGATGAAGAGAGGCCTCTAAAGGCCCTCGTCTTCGATTCGTGGTACGACATCTACCAGGGCGTGGTCGTCCAGATAAGGGTCTTCGACGGCTGTATAAAAAGGGGGACGAAGATAAAGTTCATGGCCACAGGCAAGACCTTCGACGTCGACAAGGTCGGCGTCTTCGCTCCCGGCCCCAAGGAGATCGACTCCCTCGGCGTAGGCGAGGTCGGCTTCGTAATCGCCAACATAAAAGAGGTGAAGGAGACCAACGTCGGCGACACTATAACCGACGCGCTCAACCCTACCGAGGAGCCTTTCCCGGGATACAAGGCGGCAAAGTCGATGGTCTTTAGCGGCCTCTATCCGGTGGACTCCGCCCAGTATGAGAACCTCAAAGAGGCGGTCGTAAAGCTCCGTTTGAACGACTCTTCCTTTTCGTTCGAGCCGGAGACCTCTCTGGCCCTCGGCTTCGGCTTCAGGTGCGGCTTCCTGGGTCTCTTCCACATGGAGATAATACAGGAGAGGCTTGAAAGAGAATACGGGCTCGCGCTCATAACGACCGCGCCGACGGTCATTTACAGGGTGACGAAGACCGACGGGACCGTCGTCATGGTTGACAACCCCTCGAACCTGCCTTCGCCACAGTATATAAATTTTGTGGAAGAGCCGTTCATACTCGCCACCCTCCATCTGCCCGCGGAGTACCTCGGCGCGGTCCTCGCCCTCTGCGAGTCCAAAAGGGGCATACAGAGGGAGATAAAATTCTTGACCACATCGAGGGTCATGGTCGAGTACGAGATACCTTTGAACGAGATAGTGCTCGACTTCTACGATAAGCTCAAAACCCTGTCGAAGGGCTACGCCTCGATGGACTACGACTATCTGGACTTCAGGAAGTCCGACCTCATAAAGCTCGACATACTCATAAACGGCGAGGCCGTGGACGCGCTCTCGCTCATCGTCCCGCGCGAGAGGGCGTTTGCCAGGGGCAAGGACCTCGCCGAGAAGATGAAGGAGATAATCCCGAGGCAGATGTTCGAGGTCATAATACAGGCCGCCATAGGGGCGAAGGTCATAGCGAGGGAGACGATAAAGGCCCTCAGGAAGAACGTCACGGCAAAGTGCTACGGCGGCGACATCACGAGGAAGAGGAAGCTCCTCGAGAAGCAGAAGGAAGGCAAGAAACGCATGAAGCAGGTCGGAAGAGTGGAACTGCCGCAGGAGGCGTTCCTCGCCGTCCTTAAGGTAAGCTAAAAGAAAAAGGCGGTAACAGGCGGACATGGAAGATAAAAAGGAAGAGAAGGACAAGAAGAAAAACATAAGGGAGATAGCCGAGGCGATCGTCATAGCCCTGGTGCTGGCCCTAGTCATAAGGACCTTCGTCATACAGGCCTTCAAGATACCGTCGGGGTCTATGGAGGACACGCTCCTTGTAGGCGACCACATAGTCGTCTCCAAGTTCGCCTACGGCATACAGGTCCCGAAACCGGCTATCATAAAGGTCTTCGGCGCTTCCATCCCCTTTTTTGAGACGAAGCTCATACCGTCATGGGGCAAGGTCGAGCGCGGCGACGTCATAGTCTTCCGTTTCCCGGGCGACAGGTCGAAGGACTATATCAAAAGGGTCATAGGGCTGTCCGGAGACAGGGTAGAGCTCCGGGAGAAGGTCCTCTACCTTAACGACGCCAGGATCGACGACCCCTGGGGCGTGAACAAAGGCGGCCTCTACGGCGAGGACACAGAGAAAAATGTCAACTTCGGCCCCTATACGGTTCCTGAAGGGACGGTTTTTGTCATGGGAGACAACCGCGACAGGAGTTATGATTCCCGTTACTGGGGGACTGTGCCTTTCAAGGACATAAAGGGCAAGGCCTTCATCATCTACTGGTCCTGGGACAGGGACAGCCACTGGGTGAGATTTGGCAGGCTTGGGGACATAATCCATTAGGCCCGTGCCTGCTTTAACCCCAAAAAACCATTGAAGGCTTCGCCTTTTGATGTTATAAGTCATGGATGTTCGGCCAAGTGGATTTGTTTATCGACTACCTCGCGGTCGAGAGGAACTCCTCCCCCAATACAAGGCTCGGATACGCGAGGGATTTAAGCCAGTTTTACGCCTTTCTTAAGTCGGAGCCGCGCTGTCTCGGCCCAGGCGGGGAGGTCGATATAGAGAGGATCGACGAGCCAGCTGTCTCTGGCTTCATCTACGCGCTCTTCCGGTCCAACAAGAAGATAACGATTGCGAGGAAGCTCTCCTCGATAAGGTCTTTTTTCAGATTTCTCGTAAAGAAGGGGCTCGCAAAGGCGAACCCCGCCGAGTGCGTATCCGCCCCCAGGGTCGAAAGGTTCCTCCCGACGGTACTGACCGTCGAGGAGGCCAAATCCCTCATTGAGGCGCCCGGGAGCGCTCTGGAGGGGCAAGATGAGAGCCCTTCCATTTTAAGGGACCTCGCAATACTGGAGGTCCTTTATTCGTCTGGCATAAGGGTTTCAGAGCTTACCGGGCTGGACGCCGGCTCCGTCGATATCGAGGCCGGCACCATAAGGGTGCTTGGCAAGGGCAACAAGGAACGGATAGCCTATCTCGGCGGCCACGCTAAAGATTCGCTCCGTCTCTATATGGACAAGGAGAGGCCTTACGGCGGCGGCCCGCTCTTTATTGGCGGCAAGGTGGGGAGGGGCGGCAATGGGGGGCTGAAGGCCGGGAATAAACAGCGGCGCCTTACCCCCAGGACGGTCCAGAGGCTCGTAAAAAAGTATACGGCAACAAGCGGGATAAATAAGACGCCTACGCCGCACTCGCTCAGGCATACGTTCGCGACGCACCTCCTGGACGCCGGAGTTGATCTCCGCTCCATACAGGAGCTCTTAGGCCACAGCAAATTGTCGACGACCCAGAGGTACACGAAGGTCGGCGTCAAGGCGATGATGGAGGCCTATGACGCGGCCCACCCGAGGGCGCGGTCGAAGAAGCAAGGAGGATCTTTTTGACAACCTTCCACGGCACCACGGTCATAGCCGTAAGGCGTAACGGGTCCGTCGCCATGGCCGGGGACGGTCAGGTGACGCTCGGCTCCACGGTCGTAAAACGCGGCGCGATAAAGGTCCGCCGTATAAAAGAGAAGGTCCTTGCCGGGTTCGCCGGCTCGACAGCCGACGCGATGACGCTCTTCGACAAGTTCGAGTCGAAGTTCGATGAGACGAGGGGCAACATCACCAAGGCCGTCGTGGAGCTCGCCAAGGACTGGAGGACCGACAGGATATTAAGGCGTTTGGAAGCCTTGCTCATCGTAGCGGACAAGGACCACACCTTCATGATTTCCGGCGCAGGCGACGTCATAGAGCCCGAGGACGGCATAGCGTCCATAGGCTCAGGCGGCTCCTTCGCCGCCGCGGCGGCAAAGGTGATGATGAAGCACACTGCCTTGTCCGCGAGGGAGATAGCCGAGGAGGCCATCAGGACCGCCGCCGAGATATGCATATACACTAACGACGAGATAACGGTAGAGGAACTCGTATAATGAAAAGCTTTACGCCGAGGGAGATAGTTTCAGAACTCGACAAGTACATAATAGGCCAGAGGCAGGCCAAGAGAGCTGTGGCCATTGCGCTCCGCAACCGCTGGAGGCGCCAGCAGGTGAGGCCGGAGCTCCGAGACGAGATATCACCAAAGAACATCATCATGATAGGCCCGACAGGCGTCGGCAAGACCGAGATATCGAGAAGGCTCGCCAAGCTCGCGGAGGCCCCGTTCATAAAGGTAGAGGCCTCGAAGTTCACGGAAGTGGGCTACGTCGGCAGAGACGTCGAGTCCATAATAAGGGACCTTGCCGAACTCGCCATCAAGATGGTAAAGGACGAGGAGAAGGCGGGCGTGCGCTTAAAGGCGAGGGACTCAGCCGAAGAGCGGTTGCTTGACTGCCTCCTTCCGCCCGTCACCGCGCCCCCGTTCCAGGCGATCGACCAGGATAGGCTCGCCAAGGAGCGGGAACTCCAGAAGTCCACGAGGGACAAGCTCCGGGCGCTCCTTCGGGAAGGCAAGCTCGACGACAGGACCGTCGAGATAGAGACCACTGAACAGCAGAAGATGCCGTCCATCGAGATACTCTCCTCCCAGGGTGTGGAGGAGATGGACATGAACCTTAAGGACATGTTCTCCAACCTCTTCCCGAAAAAGACGAGGAAGAGGAAGGTGAAGGTGCCGGAGGCATTCGAGTTTCTTACGCAGGAGGAGACCCAGCGCCTGATAGATATGGAAAAGGTCGTGAAAGAGGCTGTCGAGCGCGTAGAGCAGTCCGGTATCGTCTTCATAGACGAGATAGACAAGATCGCCGGGAGGCAGACAGGCCAGACCCCGGATATATCGAGAGAGGGCGTCCAGAGGGACCTGCTCCCCATAGTCGAGGGCTCGACGGTCAATACCAAGTACGGCATGGTGAAAACCGACCACATATTGTTTATCGCCTCAGGCGCGTTCCATGTGTCGAAGCCGTCGGACCTTATCCCCGAGTTCCAGGGGAGGTTCCCGATAAGGGTCGAGCTCGATCCACTCGGCGAGGATGAGTTCATCAGGATATTGACGGAGCCGGAAAACGCGCTCCTGAAGCAGTACAAGGCCCTCCTTGAGACCGAAGGCGTCGAGGTGACTTACACCGACGACGGGGTCCGTGAGATAGCCTCGATGGCGACGATAGTGAACGAGCGGATGGAGAACATCGGGGCGAGAAGGCTACACACCGTCATGGAACGGGTCTTTGACGAGATATCGTTCGACGCCCCGGACATGCGGGATAAAAAGCTCGTAATCGACGGGGAATACGTGAGAAAGAGGCTCTCGGAAGTCATTAAGGACGAGGACCTCTCACGGTACATACTCTAAGGGCGCAACTGCCCGCGGATCTTCGGGGCGTTGCGCGGTATTTCCATTTTGGAGTCCGGCCTTGCAGAAGAACATCGAAAAAATCAGGACGCTATTCGAGTCGCTTCCTTACATAAGGAAGTTCTACGACAAGACTATCGTCATAAAGTACGGCGGCCACGCGATGACCGAGGAGCGCTTGAAAAAGTCCTTCGCGCGCGACATCGTGCTCATGAAGTACGTCGGCATAAACCCGGTCATCGTCCACGGCGGAGGGCCCCAGATAGGCGGGCTCCTTGCGCGCCTCGGTAAGGAGTCGAGGTTCGTAAAGGGCATAAGGGTCACTGACAACGAGACGATGGACGTAGTCGAGATGGTCCTCGTAGGCAAGATAAACAAGGAGATAGTCGGGCTCATAAACCACTTCGGAGGCAGGGCCGTGGGATTGGGCGGTAAGGACGGCGGGCTTATTACCGCCAGGCGCTTGAAGATCAAGGGCGAGGAGATGGGCTTTGCCGGGGACGTCGCGGCGATAGACCCGTCGGTAATAAGGACGCTTGAGGCGAATAACTTTATCCCCGTCATCGCTCCTGTCGGCGGCGGCGACGAGGGCCTTAGCTACAACATAAACGCCGACACCGTCGCCGGAAAGATAGCGACGGCGCTGAAGGCCGAGAAACTCATATTGCTGACGGACGTCGCCGGGGTGCTTGATAAGGACAAGAAGCTCATATCGTCGCTCTCGTTGTCTGAAGCGCGCGCCCTCATCACGAAGAAGGTCGCTGTCGGCGGCATGATACCTAAGATACAGTGCTGTATGGAGGCCGTCGCCGGGGGCGTGACGACCGCGCACATCATAGACGGCAGGGTAGAGCACGCGGTCATGCTCGAGGTATTTACGGACGAAGGGGTAGGCACGGCCATCGGGCTTAAGAAGTAGAAAAATCCGTTATTGTCATTCCCGATGGCTTTTATCGGGAATCCAGATAGTAACAATATCTCACAAGAAAGGTCCTTTAGTTGACGAACGCGGAAGTTATAGCTCTTACAACAAAGCATGTGGCGAATACCTACGGCCGTTTTCCCATCTCAATTGTAAAGGGCCTGGCCGCGGAGGTCTGGGACGCCGACGGAAGGCGCTATCTCGATTTCACCTCGGGCCTCGCCGTCTGCAACCTCGGACACTGCCACCCGAAGGTCGTCGAGGCGATAAGGGCGCAGGCCGGAGAGCTCATCCACGTCTCCAACCTCTATCACATAAAGCCGCAGTCGGAGCTCGCCGAGCTTTTGACCGCGCACTCATTTGCCGACAAGGTCTTTTTCTGCAACTCGGGGGCTGAGGCGAACGAGGCCGCGATAAAGCTCGCGAGGAAGTTCTTTAGCGTCAAGGGCGAGGAGCGTTTCCAGGTGGTCACCATGGAGAAGTCCTTTCACGGCAGGACATTGGGGGCGCTCGCGGCCACGGGCCAGAAGAAGTTCCAGGCGGGCTTCGAGCCTTTGCTTGAAAAGTTCACCTATGTGCCTTTTAACGACATCGCCGCGATCAAAGGCGCGCTGAACGCCAAGACGGCGGCCGTTATGGTCGAACCCATACAGGGAGAGGGCGGGGTCAATGTACCTTCGGACACGTATTTGAAAGAGCTGAAGGCAGTATGCAAGGCGAACGGGACTCTCCTCATATTCGACGAGGTCCAGGTCGGCATGGGGCGCACCGGCACGCTCTTCGCTTACGAGAACTACGGCGTCGCGCCCGACATAATGACGCTCGCCAAGGGGCTCGCCGGAGGGGTGGCCATAGGCGCGATGTTGGCGACCGACGAAGTCGCTTCCGCTTTCACCCCTGGCACGCACGCGTCTACCTTTGGCGGAAACCCGCTCGCCACAGCCGCGGGGACAGCGGCCTTGAAGGTGCTCATCGAGGAAGGCGTGCTTGATAACTGCAAAAAGTCCGGCGCGTATCTTGTTCAAAGGCTTGAAGGGCTCAAAAAGGCCTTCCCCTTTATAAAAGAGATACGCGGCAAGGGGCTGATCATCGGCATGGACCTCGTTGACGGCATAAAGGGCGGGGATATCGTGAAGGACTGCCTGGCGCGCGGCCTTCTCATCAACTGCGTCGGCGACAAGACGCTCCGCTTCATCCCGGCGCTTATCGTGGGTGAAAAAGAGATAGACGAGATGATAGGGGTGCTTACGCAGTCTTTTTCGTCTTTTTAATTACCTTCCCATCGCATCAAGGGAGTGGGGGTGGGTACGAGCGCAGGAGCTTTTTTTAAAATAGCATATTGTTTTTTTACCTCTCCCTTAATGGGAGAGGGTGTGGTTTTGAATACGAACAGGGAATAATTCAATGCACCTTTTGCGCATAGCTGACCTTACAAAGGAAGAGATAGACGGATTGCTCGAGAGGGCCTCGGCTTTGAAGGAGAGGCACAAGAAGGGCATCCCGCACAATCCGCTCCGGGGAAAGACGCTCGGCCTCATATTCGAGAAGTCTTCCACGCGCACGCGCGTTTCGTTCGAGACCGCCATGTACCACCTCGGCGGCAACGCGATATTCATAAGCGGAAAGGATTCCCAAATCGGCAGGGGCGAGCCTATAAAAGACACCGCCCGCGTCATGTCCAGGTATGTGGACGCCATAGTCATCCGCACATTCGGGCACGAGATAATCGAGGAGTACGCTAATTATTCGTCCGTCCCGGTCATAAACGGCCTGACGGACACGCACCACCCGTGCCAGGTGCTCGCCGACGTAATGACGGTAGTAGAAAAAAAAGGCCGCTACGACGGTCTTAAGTTTGCATGGATAGGCGACGGCAACAACATGGCGAACTCGTGGATAGAGGCGGCCTCAGTCCTCGGCTTATCACTTACGCTCGCCTGCCCAAAGGGGTACTGGCCGCCGAAGGAATTCCTCGACAAGGTCGGCTCAACGGGTTCCGAGATAATCGTGACAGAGAGCGTGGAAGAGGCCGCTAAGGACGCGGACGTATTGAATACCGACGTCTGGGCCTCGATGGGGCAGGAAGAGGAGTCCGAAAAACGGAAAAAGGCCTTCAAGGGCTTTCAGATAAACAAGGAATTGCTGAAGCTCTCAAAAAAGGACGCGACGGTCCTCCACTGCCTCCCGGCGCACAGGGGGGAAGAGATAACAGAAGACGTACTCGAAGGGCCGCACTCCGCGGTCTGGGACGAGGCGGAAAACAGGCTCCACGTACAGAAGGCGGTTCTTGAAAAGTTGCTCGTGGAAGGCTCGAAGTAGATCTCAGATAAAAGGAAGGGCTCTCAGAGATGAAGAAGGTTAAAAAAGTCGTCCTTGCGTACTCCGGCGGGCTTGATACGTCCGTCATAATGAAGTGGCTGATCGAGCGCTACGAATGCGAGTGCATAGCGTTTTCCGCGGACATCGGCCAGGGCTCCGAGTTAAAGGGTCTTAAAGAGAAGGCCCTGTCCACCGGCGCGTCCAAGATATACATAAAGGACCTCCGTGAAGAGTTCGTCTCGGACTTCGTATTCCCGATGCTCCGCGCGGCCTCCGTATACGAGGGGCATTATCTCCTCGGCACCTCCATCGCGAGGCCTTTGATAGCAAAGGCGCAGATGGAGATAGCGAAAGCGGAAAAGGCCGACAGCGTCTCGCACGGCGCGACCGGCAAGGGGAACGACCAGGTGAGGTTCGAGCTCACCTATTACGCGATAGACCCGCACATACACGTCATCGCCCCCTGGAGAGAGTGGGATATGAAGGGCAGGGCAGACCTCATACGCTACGCCAAGAGGCACGGCATACCGGTGCCGGTGACGAAGTCCAAGCCATACAGCTCAGACAGGAACCTCTTCCACATTAGCTTCGAGGGCGGCATACTCGAAGACCCGTGGGCCGAGCCGCCGTCTGACATGTTCGTGCTGACGCGCTCCCCGGAAAAGGCCCCGGCAAAGCCGACCTATCTGGAAATTGGTTTTGAGAGCGGCGACCCGGTCTCGATAGACGGCAAGAAGCTTACGCCAGCAAGGCTCCTTGAGAGGCTTAACGAAATCGGCGGCGTAAACGGCATAGGCAGGGTCGACATGGTCGAGAGCCGATACGTCGGGATAAAATCGCGCGGCGTGTACGAGACCCCCGGCGGCACCGTCCTCCACTCGGCGAGGAGGGCGGTCGAGTCCATCACCATGGACAGGGAGCTACTGCATCTGCGCGACAGCCTCACTCAGAGGTACTCCGACCTCGTGTACAACGGCTACTGGTACTCGCCGGAGAGAAAGGCCCTTCAGGGGCTGATTGATGAGGCGACGTCCGCTGTAACGGGCATAGCGAGGATGAAGTTATATAAGGGCAACGTGATGGTCGTCGGCAGAAAGGCCGAGGCCTCGCTCTACCGTCCTGACTTCGCGACCTTTGAGGAAGACATGGTCTACGACCAGAAGGACGCCGAGGGGTTCATAAAGATAAACGCGCTCCGCCTTAAGATAAACGCGATGGTCGAAAAGGACCTGAAGAGGAGATAGGTTGAAGGTCTGCAGGTTTTCATTCGAGGGCAGGGCCTCTTACGGAATAGTGGAGAATGAAACGGTCTTCGAGGCCGACGGCGACCCGTTCAAAGAAGGCCTCTCCGGCCTTAAAAAGAACGGCAGGAAGGCGGCGGTCTCAAGCGTTAAGCTCCTTGCCCCTTGCGAGCCGACGAAAATAGCGGCGATAGGCCTAAATTACAAGGCCCATGCGGCCGAGTTCAACAAGCCTTTGCCTGAAGAGCCGATGCTCTTCCTTAAACCCTCCACCGCCGTAATCGGCCCGGATGAGGCAATAGTCTACCCGTCGCATATGTCACACAGGGTCGACTACGAAGGAGAGCTCGCAATCGTTATAGGCAGGAGGGCGAAGGACGTCCCAGTTGATAAGGCGCGGGAGTACATACTCGGGTACACGTGCTTTAATGACGTCACCGCCCGGGACCTCCAGGGCAAGGACATACAGTATTCGAGGGCAAAGGGCTTCGATACATTCGCCTGCGTGGGTCCCTGGATAGAGACGGAACTCGACCCGGGGGACCTCCGCATAACGAGTTTTCTTAATGGAGAGAAGAGGCAGGACACCTCGACCGGGGATATGATATTCGATTGCTTCAGGCTCTTGAGCTTCGTTTCATTTGTCATGACGCTCCTTCCTGGCGATATCATAGCCACCGGCACGCCATCGGGCGTGGGAAAGATGAAGCCCGGCAACACCGTAGAGGTGTCGATTGAAGGCATAGGCGTACTTAGAAATATTGTCGTTGCAAGGCAATAAATAAGATACAAGGAAAGTCAAGGAGGTAGCACCGAATGCCGGAAGATTACATACAGGGGTTGTTCGCCGAGAGGATCGGCGGGGCCGCCTTCGGGACAAGCACGAAGCTCTACAAGTTCGAGAAGATAAAGAGGGCGAAGGCCGAGGCGAAGAGGGTAAGCCCCAATACGGAGCTGTTGGACTTCGGCGTGGGTGAGCCGGACGAGATGGCATTCCCTATTGTGGTAGAGGCGTTGAAGCACGAGTGCGCCAAGCCTGAGAACAGGGGGTATTCGGATAATGGCATATTCGAGCTGAAAGAAGCCGCGGCAAAATACCTTGAAAAGGTCTATGGCGTAGCCGGCATCGACCCCGCGAAGGAGATAATACACTCCATAGGCTCGAAGCCCGCGCTCGCCATGCTCCCGGACGCGTTCATAAACTCCGGCGACGGCGTACTTATGACCGCGCCCGGCTACCCGATCCTCGCCACCCACGCCGAGTGGAACAACGGGCGCGTGGTGAGGCTACCGTTGAAGGAGGAGAACGGCTTCCTCCCGGACCTCGACGCCCTGACCCCGGCGGACCTCAAGGGCATAAAGCTCCTATACCTCAACTACCCGAACAACCCGACTGGCGCGACGGCTACTCCTGAATTCTTCGCCAGGGTCGTCGAGTTCGCGCGCCGGAACAGGATACTCGTAGTGCACGACGCGGCATACGCCGCGCTCTCCTACGAGGGCAGGCCGTTGAGCTTCCTGTCCGTCGAAGGCGCAAAGGAAGTGGGCATCGAGATACACTCGTTCTCAAAGGCCTTCAACATGACCGGCTGGAGGCTCGCCTTTGTCGCAGGCAACGAGCGTGCCGTAGCGGCATACGGCCACGTGAAGGACAATTACGATTCCGGCCAGTTCATCGCCATACAGAAGGCGGGGATCTACGCCCTCGACCATACGGAGATAACCGAGAAGATATCGGCCAAGTACAAGCGGAGGTTGAAGCTCATGGTCGACGCCCTTAACGTATCCGGCTTTTCCGCCGTTATGCCGAAGGGCTCGTTCTATATCTATGTCAGGGCCCCCAAAAGGGCGAAGAGAGGCGAGGCGTTATTCGAGACCGCCGAGGACGTCTCAGAGTTCCTCATAAGAGAGGCGCACATATCGACCGTGCCCTGGGACGATGTGGGGAGCTATCTCCGGTTCTCGGCGACCTTCGCGGCAAAGGATAAGGACGACGAGTACAGGGTCATCGAGGAGATGAAGAAGAGGCTCAAGGCCCTGGAGCTTGAGTTCTGACAAAAAGGGCCCTTCGGGGCCCTTGCGGTTTATGGGCAGGGGGCGGATGGGCGAGAGGGTTTTCATAGCCATAGGGTCGAACCTCGGCGACAGGGAAGCGAACTGCCGGAGCGCGATAGAGCATCTTAAAGGCGATCCACGCGTGCGGGTCATAAAGGAGAGTGCCTTCTACGAGACCGAGCCCTGGGGCAAGACCGAACAGCCGGCGTTCATTAACGCGGCCGTTGAGATAGAGACAGACCTTGCCCCAAAGGAGCTCCTCGCGCTTTTAAAGAATATCGAAGATCGGGTCGGGAGAAAGGCGCGGGAACGCTGGGGCCCGAGGGAGATAGACCTCGATATAATCTTTTACGGCGACAGGGTCATAAAGGAAGAGGGGCTCACTATCCCTCACCCCGAGGCCCACAACCGGCGCTTCGTCATCGAGCCGATTGCGGAGATGGCCCCCGAATTTATCCACCCGGTCCTTGAGGAAAAGTTATACGACATCCTTATAAGGCTCCATAACAGGCCCGTAAGGAATGAGAGAAAAGAATGAAACCCGTAATCATCCTCATAATCGTCTTCTTCGCGGTGAGGCTCCTTAAAAAAAGCCTCCAGAAGAAGACGGCCTCGATGTCCGCTTCTGAGCAGGCGGCAGGCGGCGCCCGCATCCCCAATAAAGGCGCGGAGAAGCGCGGGGAGGAGATGGTCCTTGACCCCGTGTGCGGCTCATATGTCCCGGAGAGCTCGGCCTTATCCGCGAAGAGGGGCGGCGAGACGGCTCATTTTTGCTCGCCTGACTGCCGGGATAAGTTCTTGAACGGCTGAAAAGCCCCTTCCATAAATCAGTTGACGCGGAGATTTTACCTTGTTATCCTAAAAAGTACGCGTTGAGAGCGGGATTTTTTGCTTAAATCCCGCGTTTTTGTTATATTTTTACGATAAAATCAGATTGGTAAGAAGGAGGGCTCATAATGGATTGGGGCATGAAGAACCGCTTATCGAAGATCATACGGACAGAGACCGGCAGGACCGTGATGCTCGCCGTCGACCACGGGTACTTCCTGGGGCCGACTACCGGGCTTGAGTCCCCGGGCAAGACCGTAGCGCCGCTTATCCCTTACGCGGACACGCTCATGCTCACAAGGGGCGTTTTGAGGTCGTGCGTCGACGCGACAACCAACATCCCCATAGTGCTCCGCGTATCCGGCGGCACGTCCATACTCGGCAACCTCGCCGACGAGGGGACGACCGTCTCGATGAAGGACGCGCTCCGCCTGAACGTCGCCGGTGTGGCCCTCTCCATATTCGTAGGCTCCGATCTTGAGAGAAAGACCCTTCTTGCGCTAGCCGACATCGTGAACGAGGCAGAGGAGTACGGGGTCCCGGTCCTCGCCGTCACTGCAGTCGGAAAAGAGATGGTGAGGGACGCGCGGTATCTTGGACTCGCATGCAGGATAGCGGCGGAACTCGGCGCGCACCTGGTAAAGACCTACTACTGCGACGACTTCGAGAAGGTAGTCCGGAACTGCCCTGTCCCGGTAGTCATCGCCGGCGGAAAGAAGATACCAGAGAAGGAAGCGATAGAGCTGTCCTACAACGCCGTTACAAGGGGCGCGGTAGGCGTGGACATGGGCCGTAACATATTCCAGTCCGATAACCCGGTATCCATGATAAGGACCGTAAGGGAGATAGTCCATAAGGATCTCAAACCCGACCAGGCGTGGGACATGTTCAATACGCTTGTTAACGAGAACAAGGAAAAGGCGTTCGCCTGATGAGGGCCGCTTTTTATTATAACAACAGGGACGTAAGGGTGCAGGAGCTCCCTGTACCGAATATCCGCGAAGGCGAACTGCTCGTCAAGGTCGAGGCGTCCGGCATCTGCGGTAGCGACGTCATGGAGTGGTACAGGATAAAGAAGGCCCCGCTTGTATTGGGCCATGAGATAGCCGGGACCGTAACGGAGGCCGGCGCGGGCGTCACAAAGTTCAAGGTGGGCGACAGGGTGACGGTCGCCCATCATGTGCCGTGCAACTCGTGCAGGTATTGTCTCGCCGGGAACCACTCGGTCTGCGATACGCTCCGGACGACCAATTTCGACCCCGGCGGGTTCTCCGAGTATCTGAGGGTCCCGGCGATAAATGTGGAGAGAGGCACGTTCAAACTGCCGGACTCCATGACCTTCGGCGAGGGGACTTTCTCGGAGCCTTTGGGGTGCGTGGTGCGCGGCATGCGCGCGGCGCGCTTCGAGCCGGGGAAAACCGTCCTCGTCATAGGCTCAGGCATGTCCGGGCTACTCTACATTAGGCTCGCAAAGGCCCTTGGCGCCGGGAAGATAATCGCGACCGACATAAGCGATTATAGATTGAACGCCGCTAAGGCGTCGGGCGCCGACCTTGTATTAAAGGCTGACTCAGACGTGCCGGCAGAGGTCAGAAAGTTCCTCGGCAGGCTCGCCGACATCGTAGTAGTGTGCGTGGCGCGGGACTCCGCGTTTACGCAGGCGTTAAAGTCGGTGGACAAGGGCGGAGTGGTCTCGTTTTTTGCGCCCAAGGAGCCGGGAGAGACCTTCCCCATACCGATGTTCGACCTCTGGAGGGACAATATAACGATAGTCCACTCCTACGCCTCCCCGCCGCTCGATACGCAGACGGCGCTCGACCTCATCGAATCGAAGAGGGTGCCTGTCGAGGACCTCATCACTCACAGGCTCAAGCTGGACGAAGCCCAGGAGGGGTTCTCTCTTGCGGCCGGGGCAGGGGACTCGATAAAGGTCGTAATAGAGCCGAACCGCTGAGACAAGGGATCAACTGATGAGAACAGGTCTTATAATAAAGGCGTCGAACCCCGAGGCCGTAAGGCTCGCTTCAGAGATAGCCGGGTGGGTCTCGGAGAGAGGTAGCGTTGCCTACGCCGACGCAGGTATCGCCGGCAGGGTCAACGGGGCGGTCTCTGTACCGATTGAGGAGTTCCCGGACGCAATCGACGTGCTTATAGTATTGGGCGGCGACGGCACCATGATACACGCCGCGCGATTGCTCGACGGCAGGAAGGTGCCCATACTCGGGGTCAACATGGGCTCGCTCGGGTTCCTCACATCCATTACCATAAAAGAGGTCTTTCAGATCCTCGAGCGTATTATGAAGGACGACTTCGCGATAGAAGAGAGGATGATGCTCTCGGTCGTCCACACGCGGGACGGCGAGACGATATCGAAGTTCAAGGTCCTCAACGACGCGGTAATAAAGGGCGACAACGCCCGGCTCATAAGGTTGGAGACCCGCATAAACGAGGAGTACGTCAACACATACAGGGCCGACGGACTTATAGTCGCGTCCCCGACCGGCTCAACCGCCTATTCGCTCTCCGCGAACGGGCCGATACTCTATCCGACGATTCACTCGATAATAGTCGCGCCGATATGCCCATTCAACCTGACGAACAGGCCGGTCGTCATACCTGACTGGATGACGGTCGACGTGACAGTCGCCCCGGACCAGTCGAACGTCGAGTTGATACTCGACGGCCAGGTCGACGTCCCGCTCCTTACCAACGACACGGTGAAGATAAAAAGGGCGGAGACCAGCGTATATCTAATTAAGTATGAGGGAAAGAGCTATTTTGATATACTCAGGGAGAGGCTTATGTGGGAGGTTAAGACGGTAAAGGTCTAAAAATTGTTCTTTTTCCTGATCTCTGCGTCAGGTCGGAAATAAAAATGCTCACATATTACCATATATGCTGCGCTTTTTATTTCCGCCCTTCCTTGACCTCAGAAAAAATTACTAATTTTTAGAGGTGGCCTGAAATAAGCCCCTCTGATACCAGGGGAGCGAGGGATGAGGCGTACTTTCGTATGTACGCCGGAGTTCCGATTTGACGCCAACGAAGCAGATGGATTTTTTCACAGCCTCATGCCCTCCCGGACGACTGTATGCTTTCTGAGCTTAACATCAAGGACTTCGCCATAATAGAGGGTCTCGCCCTCTCCTTCGCGCCCGGCCTCAATATTTTCACGGGAGAGACCGGCGCGGGCAAAAGCATCATCATGGACGCGATAGCGCTTATCCTCGGAGAGCGCGCTTCGAACGACCTCATAAGGTCTTCGGCGGCGGAGGCGAGGGTTGAGGCGCTCTTCGACCCGTCGCCCGCCTCGGTCGAAGGGGTGCTTAGAGAGGCCGGCATCGAGCCTTCGGACACGCTCCTCATAAAGAGGGTCGTCCAGCGGGCCGGGAGGAACAGGATATATATAAACGGATCTCTCGCGACCATCGTCACATTGACCGAGGTCGGCAGGCGTCTCATCGACATATACGGCCAGAGCGAGCACCAGTCGCTCACGCGCCCGGAGGAGCACGTAGAGATGCTCGATTCCTTCGGGGGGCTCAAGGGGCTACGCTCCCACATGGCCGAGCGACACAGGGACTTTCTCGCCCTCAAAAAAGAGCTTGATTCGCTTGCGGCGGAGGCCAAGGGCCTGAAGGACAGGAAGGACCTCCTCGAATACCAGCTGAAGGAGATATCCTCAGCCGGACTCAAGAAAGGCGAGGACGAGGCGTTACATAAAGAGATAGAGAGGCTCAATCACGCCGAAAGGCTTAAAACGGCGTCCAGGATTGCCGAGCGCGAGATATACTCTGACGACGGCTCGATGGTCGAAAGGCTCGGCGCGATCGTAAAGTCTTTAAAAGACGCTGTCGCGTTCGACGAGAAGTTGAAAAAGGCGGTGGAGCCGCTTGAGTCTTCTCTCATAGGCCTTGAGGACGCCGGGGCGTTTTTGAGGGACTATTCGGACACGATCGAGGCAGACCCGGATGCGCTTGAGACCGCGCTCTCCCGGATCGACCTCATAGGGAAACTCAGGAAGAAGTACGGAGGCTCGCTCGAAGAGGTCATAAAAAAAGGGGAGGAACTCTCCGCCGAACTCGAGCTCGCTGGAGGGTCGGACGAGAGGCTGAAGGCCCTTGACGGGCTCGTAGCCGAGGCGAGAGAAAAGGCGCTCTCGGCGGCGACGGCGCTCACTGAGGCGCGCGTCAACGCGGCAAAAGAGCTTGAGGAGAGGATTGGGGAGGAACTCTCCACCCTCGGGATGAAGGACGCCGTTTTTCAGGTCTCGATGGATACCGAGAAAAACCCGGACGGCACCGTCCGCCTCAACGAGAAGGGCGCGGACAGGGTAAACTTCTTCATAGCCCCGAACAAGGGCGAGGGGTTAAAGCCGTTGTCCAGGATAGCCTCCGGAGGGGAACTCTCCCGTATAATGCTCGCCCTTAAAAGCGCGGCCTCCGCGGGGAAGGTCCCGGCGCTTGTCTTCGATGAGATAGACACAGGCGTCGGCGGCGCCATGGCGCAGGTCGTCGGGCTTAAATTAAAAGAGGTATCGAGGGGACATCAGGTCCTCTGCATCACGCACCTGCCGCAGATAGCCGCGTTCGCGGACAGACACTTCGGCGTTTCCAAGGAGACGACAAAAGAGGGCAGGACCGTAAGCACGGTAAGGGAGCTTAAGGGGGAGGAAACGGTCGAGCAGATATCCGTCATGCTCGGCGGGCTTAAAGTGACTGAGACGACGAGGATGCACGCGGTTGAGCTAATGGACGCGGCCGCTTCGATGTCTCAAAAGGGGCTTAAAGCGACAAAGCCGCCCGCGCCGCCGGTAACAGTGACAAAGGCGCGCGCGAGAGAAAAGACGGTAAGCAAGGCTGAGAGCGGAGGGAAGTAACGGAATTGGTGAGGAAGGCGGTCCTGAACGACGTCCAGGACATTTTCAATATAGTCGAGGCCTCGGCCTCCAAGGGGCTCATGCTCCACAGGGCGCTCGCGGACATCTGCGACAGCCTCCGGGATTTTTTCGTCTACGAGGAGAGCGGAGCGGTCCTCGGCGCATGCGCCATGCACATAAGCAGCGAGGACATGGGTGAGATCCGCTCGCTCGCCGTAAGGGAAGGCTCGACCGGCAGAGGCATCGGGAGGCAACTCGTCGAGGCGTGCCTGGACGAGGCGCGCTCCATAGGCCTTAAAAAGGTCTTTGCCCTTACGTACAAGACGGGCTTTTTCTCGAGGCTCGGCTTCAAGCCGATTTCCAAAGAGGTGCTTCCTCACAAGATATGGGGGGACTGCATCAAATGCGTCAAGTTCCCGAATTGCGATGAGAACGCTGTGATAATAGACTTAAGCGGGAGAATAGCCGCGGTATTTTCCGGGAAAGAGGGGGCGGCGTAATGGACAAGGACATGAAAAGGGCGGAAGGGCAGAGGACGATAGAGGCTCTAAAGGGGCTACTAAAGGGACGCCCGGTGGAGTACGAGATATTCTTCTCCCATGACAGTGGCTTCGGGGCTGACGCGAAAGAAGGCGAGATAGACGCGCTGAAGGCCCGCTCGAACGCAGGGGTGGGCTTGAGGACCATATCAAATAACAGGCTCGGCTTCGGGTTCTCATCCGTCTTGACCTATGATGCTCTCAGCGACCTTGTGGGCAAGACGCTCACGGGTAGCCGTGAGTCCTCGGAGGACGCCTTTCTCGGGCTCCCCGAATACGCCGCGCTCGCAAAAGACGCGGACCTCGGTGTGTATGACGAGTCATACGACATGGCGGCCGAGGAAGAGAAGATAAGGCACGCGATCGACATAGAGGCGGCCGCTCTCTCATATGACCTGAGGGTAAAAAGGGTAAGGAAGGCCTCGTACAACGAGTCCGTCAGGTACGAGAGGATCGTGAACTCAAAGGGTGTCGACGCCGAGCACGAGGCGACATACTTTTCCGGCTCGGTCACTGCCGTAGCCGAAGAAAATGACGAGTCACAGATGGGCTGGGACATGGCGCTCGGCCATTTAAGAAAGGACGTCGACCCCGCCACAGTCGGCAGGGGCGCGGCTGAAAACGCCGTCCGGCTCCTCGGCGCGCGGAAACTCAAATCGATAAAATGCCCGGCGATAGTCGAAAATGTCGTAGCCTGCGAGCTACTCGAAGCGCTGGCAGGCTCGTTTCTGGGCGACAATGTGGAAAAGAAGAGGTCGATGCTCATAGGCAAGGTCGGCGCGAAAATAGCAAGCGGCGCGATAAATATCTATGACGACGGCCTTAAAAAGGGCGGATGGGCGGCGTCCCCGTTCGACGGAGAGGGGGCGGGCAGGCAAAGGACCCCTCTTGTCGTAAATGGCGCCTGCCAGGGCTACCTCTACGATACATACTGGGGGCGGAGAGCCGATCGGTCATCGACTGGCAACGCCACTCGCTCGGGCTTCAAGTCCACGCCCGGCGTGGGGATATCGAACCTCTATATCGAGAACGGCGCGAAGTCACTCCCTGAGCTTAAAAAAGAGCTCGGCAATGGGCTTTTTGTCACGGAAGTCCTGGGCGTACATACGATAAATACAGTGACCGGCGACTTTTCCATCGGTGCGGCGGGCCTCTGGATAGAGAACGGCGGCTTCGCGTATCCGGTGCGCGGCCTTGCGGTCTCCGGCAACCTCCTTGACCTCTTTTCAAGGGTCGGGGCGGTAGCCTCGGATATCCGCTTCATGGGCTCGATAGGCGCACCCAGTCTTCTAATAACTGAAATCGAGGCGAGCGGGCAATGACGAACGAGACGAGCAAGGAAGAGAAGAAGGAATCATTGATCCGCGAGGCGCTGACAAAGAACCCGCTCTTCAACGGCCTTGAGGATTTTTACCTGAAGGACATCACCTCCAGGGGCGAGTTCAGGACATGGCCTGAGGCGAGCCAGATAATAATCGAGGGAGAGAGCGGGGACGCGGTCTTTTTCGTCATCTCGGGGAAGGTCAAGGTGACGCTCTACGGCGAGGAAGGGCGGGAAATAGTCCTCGCGATACTCAAAGAGGGCGACATGTTCGGCGAGATGTCGATAATAGACGACAAGCCGAGGTCCGCGAACGTCGAGGCGATAACCGATCTCGAGTGCCTTGTCGTCGGAAAGACCGCCTTCCTAGATTATCTCTCTCGCCACCACAAGGTCTACATGAGGTTCTTCGCGTACCTTACCGGGAGGCTCAGGGAAGCGACAAGGAAGATAGGCGGGCTCGCGCTCCTCGACGTCTGCGGCAGGATAGCCCACACGCTCATCGGGATGTCCAAGACCACGCTCACCGGCGATGAGAAGGTCATTGCCATAGAGAGGCCGACGCACGAACAGCTCGCCGCTATGATAGGCTCGTCCCGCGAGGTCGTCTCCCGAGCGCTCAAGAAAATGACCCAGGAAGGCTACATCAAGATAGAAAAGGACAGGATACTGCTCTATCCTTAGCCAAGGCCGCGCCATAAAGTGTAACAATCGTCAGTGCGCGTATTTATCCGTCTTTAAGCCTTGACAAGGCGTCCGTTGCCGTGCTAATCCATTCATACTCAAGGGTCTGAAGCGCAGGGGCGGGGGATGATGCCTCCGCCGGTCGCTCTCGGCGCTCAACAGGCGGAGGCCGCTCGTCAGGCCTTGTCGTTCATTGCTTTCTAAGCGCCAACCGTTTCCGATAATCGTAAATTCAATCAGCCCATTTATTAAAGGGGAGCCTATAAGTTGGACAGGCGTTTTCTAACATTTTTCGTTTTGACGGACGACGCCTCAAAGACCCGCCATCTCCGTCTCCCCGTGCGGCTCCTTAAGGGCCTTGGCGTAGTATCCGCGCTCGTCTTCCTCGCGCTCGCCTTTGTCATCTACGACTACGCCCGGATAAAGGGCGATAAGGCCGACCTCTTCACCCTTAAAAAGGAGAACGAGGACCAGAGGCTCGAGCTCCAGTGGTTCAGCGCCAGGATCGGTGAGATAGAGACCGAGCTCTCCAAGCTGAATATCTTTGACAGGAAGCTCCGCGCCATGGCGCGCCTCGGGACGCCCAAGGCCTCGCTCCCGGACCAGGTAACGGGCATGGGCGGGCCGATAGAGGAAAAACCCTTGAGCTCCATCGAAGGGGCGGCCAAAGGGCTCAAAGAGGAGATGCGCTCCGATATATCGCGCCTCGAAGACGGGCTCTCAGGCCAGAAGGCGAGTTTTTCGGACTTGCATGAATATATGATAGAGCGCGCGTCGTTCATCGCCGCGACCCCGTCGATCTGGCCCGCGCGCGGCTGGGTGACATCCGCATTCGGCGAGAGGATTTCCCCTTTCTCCGGCACGCTACAGCCCCACAAGGGCATAGACATAGCTAACAGGGTCGGCACGCCGATCGTCGCCCCTGCCGACGGGGTCGTGGTAGAGGCCGTAAACGACGAGGGGCTCGGCAGAAAGATTACCGTATTCCACGGCTTCGGCTACAAGACCTCTTACGGGCATCTCTCGCAGACGTTCGTAAAGGCAGGGCAGAAGGTCAAGCGTGGAACGAAGCTCGGGCTCATGGGCAACTCCGGACGCTCCACGGGCCCGCACCTCCATTACGAGGTCTCGCTCTCCGGCGTCCCGGTCGACCCCGCGAGGTACCTCCTGAACTGACGGTTCAGCCTGATTTGACCCATGAGCCCTTCGGAGGACCCGAAGGGTTTTTTTATGGCCGTAATCGATTGCCCTTGAGGCCCGCTCGGCGCGGGGCCGATTTCAAATCGGCTGCTCCGCCCCCCCGGATTCAAAGCCGTCCGATACGGATTTGCCCGTCCGGGTGCTTGGCGCACGGCCAGATTCAAATCGGGATGCTTCAGGCCCCCCGGATTCAAAGCCGTCCGATACGGATTTGCCCGTCCGGGTGCTTGGCGCACGGCCAGATTCAAATCGGGATGCTTCAGGCCCCTCGGATTCAAAGCCGTCTGATACGAATTTGCCCGTCCGGCCAGGACCAAAAAAGGTTTTGCCCGCCGTGGAAATATATGTATAATTGTGCTAATATGACAAATTGCATTTATGCCCTGATGTAAGGGTAAATATCATATATCGGAAAGGGGTTTAAGGCCCCTGGGAGAGACATGTTAAACAACCTGCTTAAGAAGGTCTTCGGCTCCAAGAACGACAGGGAGGTAAAGAGGCTTCAGCCCATCGTCGAAAAGATAAACTCCATTGAGCCGAAGATGAAGGCCATGAGCGACGAGGGGTTCAAGGACCTTACGAAGCGCTTCAAGGAAGACCTCGCCTCGGGCAAGAGCCTCGACGACATACTCCCGGAGGCCTTCGCGGCCTGCAGGGAGGCGTCATGGAGGCGCCTTAAGATGCGCCACTTCGACGTCCAGCTCATGGGCGCGATGGTGCTGAACGAAGGCAAGATATCCGAGATGAAGACCGGCGAGGGAAAGACGCTTGTAGCGACCCTTGCCCTTTACCTTAATGCCCTTATGGGAAAGGGCGCGCACCTCGTCACCGTGAACGACTACCTCGCCAAGAGGGACTCCCACTGGATGGGCGCGTTATATAACGCGCTCGGCTTGACGGTCGGCGTCATACAGCACGAGGCGAGCTTCGTCTACGACCCCTCCCACAGGGACCCTGGAGGTTTCATACACCTGCGCCCCTGCTCGAGGAAAGAGGCATACAACGCCGACATCACCTACGGCACGAACAACGAGTTCGGCTTCGATTATCTGCGCGACAACATGAAGTTCTCGCTCGACGAGTACGTCCAGAGGGACCTTAACTTCGCCATAGTCGACGAGGTCGACTCGATCCTCATAGACGAGGCGAGGACCCCGCTCATAATATCCGGCCCGACCGAGGACTCGACCGACAAGTATTACACCATAAACAGGATAATCCCCGGGCTTAATAAGGACGCCCACTACACGGTGGACGAGAAGGCGCGGCAGGTCCTCATGACCGACGAGGGGGTGGAGAAGGTCGAGGAGCTCTTAAGTCTCGGGAACCTCTACGACCCGGAGAACATCGAAACGCTCCACCACGTTAACCAGGCCCTGCGCGCGCACGTACTCTTCCACAGGGACGTCGATTACGTCGTCAAGGACAACCAGGTCATAATAGTGGACGAGTTCACCGGGAGGCTCATGCCCGGAAGGCGCTGGTCGGACGGCCTCCACCAGGCGGTCGAGGCGAAGGAGGACGCCAAGATCGAAAACGAGAACCAAACGCTCGCCACGATCACCTTCCAGAACTACTTCAGGATGTATAATAAGCTCTCAGGCATGACCGGCACCGCCGACACCGAGGCCTCGGAGTTCCACTCGATATACAACCTCGAGGTCATGATAATACCGACGAACAAGCCGCTTAAGAGGGCCGACACCACGGACCTCATATACAAGACCAAGAAAGAGAAGTTCAGGGCCGTCGTAAAGGAGATAGAGGAGTGGAACAGGCAGGGCAGGCCCTGCCTCGTAGGGACGATCTCCATCGACGACTCGGAAAAGCTCTCCAAGATCCTCCACAGTAACAACATAACCCACCATGTCCTTAACGCCAAGGCCCACGAGAGGGAGGCCGAGATAGTCGCGCAGGCCGGGAGGCTCAAATCCGTCACCATCTCGACGAACATGGCCGGCAGGGGCACCGACATACTCCTCGGCGGCAACCCGGAGTACCTCGCCGTCGAGCGCGCTGGCAAGGACGACACGACGGAAGAGTACAGGGACGCGCTCGCAAAGGCGCGGGCCCTTTGCGAGGATGAAAAGCAGAAGGTCCTCGCCCTTGGCGGCCTGCACATCATAGGCACCGAGAGGCACGAGTCGCGCCGCATAGACAACCAGCTCAGGGGCCGCGCGGGCCGCCAGGGAGACCCGGGGTCTTCCAGGTTCTATCTCTCGCTCGAAGACGATCTCCTCCGTATCTTCGGGAGCGACAGGATAGCCTCCATCATGAGCAAGATAGGCATGGAAGAGGACATGCCTATCGAGCACGGGCTCGTTTCAAGGGCGATCGAGAACGCGCAGAAGAAGGTAGAGGCGCACAACTTCGACATAAGGAAGCACCTCCTTGAGTACGACGACGTCATGAACCAGCAGAGGGAGGTCGTCTACGGATACAGGAAGCAGATACTCTCCGAGGCGGGCTTGCGCGACATGGTTAAGGAGTTCACCCTGGAGGTCTCCGAGAACATAATAAACACCCACATAGACGAGAAGGCGCACCCCGAGGACCGGGACCTGAAACCCCTCATCGATGGTCTGCACCATCAGTTCGGCGCGCAGATAACGGCGCGCGACCTCGAGTCCGTCGGCAGGGACGCGCTCGCCGGGGTAGCCGCCGACCATATGTTCAAGGCATACGCCGAGAAGGTAGCGCTCGTCGGGGATGCGCCTTTCGCGTCATTCGAAAAAGTCATAATGCTGCATACCCTCGACACCCTCTGGAAGGACCACCTCCTCTCCATGGACCACCTGAAGGGCGGCATAGGGCTTCGCGGCTACGGCCAGAAGAACCCGCTCCAGGAGTACAAGAAGGAAGGGTTCGACCTCTTCGTAGATATGATCCTCCGCTTCAAGACCGAGGTGGCCGAGAGGCTGTATAAGGTTCAGATAAGGGAGCGGGAGGAAGAGGCTGTGCCCGCGGCAACGGCCCATGCCGCTCAGACGGAAAGGACCGCGCCTGCGTCTCCCGAGAGGAGGCCGAAGCCGGAGCGTCTTAAATACAGCAGGGGCGAGGAGGAGCCGGAGGAAGAGCGGAAAGAGGCCCCGGCCACCCGCCACGGCGATAAAATTGGCAGGAACGACCTTTGCCCGTGCGGGAGCGGGCTTAAATACAAAAGATGTTGCGGATCAAAATAGCTGGCAAAAATTGTCTTCAAGGACGATAGATGGACTTCACAAAAAATGGCGGGGCAAAGGGCGATGGTGGAGCGAGTGGCGTGAGCGGTCCGGCTGAGTACAAGCTCCCTGAATTCATCGTACCCGGGTTCAAGGCCGCAGGGGTCGTAGCCGGGATAAAGAAGAACGGCAGGAGGGACCTCGCCCTTATATTGAGCGACGTCCCAGCCTCATCAGCCGCGCTTTTCACCACCAACAAGGTAAAGGCCGCTCCTGTCCTCCTCGGCATCGAGAGGATAAAAAAGGGGGTCTCAAGGGGGGTCGTCGTAAACAGCGGCAACGCCAACGCCTGCACCGGAAAGAACGGCATGAAAACGGCGCTCGCGATGACCTCATATATAGAGCTCGCACTCGGCTTGGAGAAAGGCGAGATACTCGTTTCATCCACAGGCGTCATAGGCGTGCCCCTGCCTTATGAAAAGGTAGAGGCCGCTGTCCCCGCTCTCATCGCGTCCTTGAGCTACAAAGGCCTCGGCCCGGCAACAGAGGCTATAATGACGACGGACGCCTTTCCTAAGTCTGCCGTAAGGGAAATAAAAATCGGGTCGAAGACCGTGACCATAGGCGGCATAGCCAAGGGCGCCGGCATGATATGCCCGAACATGGCGACACTCCTTTCTTATTTTATGACCGACGCGCGGATAAGGCCATCATTGCTTAAAAAGGCGCTGAAGGTCGCGGTAGACGCCTCCTTCAACAGCATACTCGTCGATAACGACACCTCCACTAACGACACCTCGATGATATTCGCTAACGGCGTAAGCGGCGTTGAGATAAAGGACGCCACGCCCGGTTACAGGGCGTTCCTTAAGGCGCTTACCGAAGTCTCTGTCTCGCTCGCGCAGATGATAGTAAGAGACGGCGAGGGCGCGACACGTTTCCTTGAGATAAGCGTAAAAGGCGCAGGTTCCAATAAAGACGCGAAAAAGGGCGCCAGGACCGTCGCCGAGTCACAGCTTGTGAAAACCGCCTTCTTCGGGGGCGACCCGAACTGGGGGAGGATACTCGCCGCGCTCGGCAGGGCGGGGATAGCGTTGAAAGAGGATAAGGTCTCGATCGTATTCAACGGCATCGAGGTCGTAAGGAACGGCCTCGACACAGGCAAGGAAACTGAAGCGGCCGACGCCATAAAGACAAGGGACGTTGCGGTAGCTATCGACCTTAAGTCAGGCAAGGGGTCTGCAAAACTCTGGACAACCGACCTCTCTTACGAGTATGTTAAGATAAACTCTGCGTACAGGACTTGAACCCTGTTAAGCCCCTCGCTAAAGAGGGGCCGGGGAGATCGGCTGAACTGTCATTCCCGCACGTTTCAAACGGGAATCCAGTATCTATAACCTTTTTAATTACAGGAGGCCAGAGTGGGGCTTTTAGCCAAAGAGGCTGACAGGTGGTTACGGCAGGCGGAGTATGATCTGCGTGCCGCGGAGTGGAACCAGCAGGGAGGTTTTTTCGCCCCGGCGTGTTTCCTGGCGCAACAGAGCGCGGCGAAGTCTCTGCGCTCGTTCCTCTTCTTTAACGGCGAGGACGCGAGGGAGACCCGCTCCGTCGTCGAACTAATCGACCGCGCCATTACTTACGAAGAAGAGTTCAGGTCTTTCGTAGGGACTTCCACGAGCCTCGACATCTACTACAAGACCTCCCGGTTCCCGGACGCCATACCCGGCGGCATACCTGCGGACGTCATAACTGAAAAGGACTCGAAGGACGCGGTGAAGCAGGCCTCAGACATAATCGCCGTCGTCGAGAGGAAGCGGAAGGGCTTTCTGCCGGAGACGATGTGAAGAGGGTTTCGTGGTAGCGGGTATTGCCGGTGCCTGACGCCCTCTTGATAGTGCCTTTTCTGTTCGGGGCTGTTGTGGGGAGTTTCCTGAACGTCTGCATCTGCCGCCTCCCGGAAGGGGTCTCCGTCGTCTTCCCGCCGTCCCGGTGTCCCGCGTGCGGGGCGGGCATCCCCTTCTATTATAATATCCCGATACTCGGCTGGTTCATCCTCAGGGGCCGTTCCGCCTGTTGCGGTGCTCCCCTTTCTTTCAAGTATCCGCTCATCGAGGCCGTGACCGCGGTCTTCGCAGTCCTCCTTGCCGTAAGGTTCGGATACGGGGCCGAGCTCTTCGTCTACTTCACATTTGTCTCAGCGCTCATCGTCGTCACCTTCATCGATCTCAAGCACCAGATAATCCCGGACGTCATCAGCCTCCCCGGCATCGCCGTAGGGCTCATTCTGTCGTGGGTCATGCCCGTCGGCATAGTCGACGCGCTCATTGGCGTTGCCATTGGAGGAGGCATACTTTTCGGCATAGCCGCGGCCTACCTCCTCCTTACCGGCCAGGACGGCATGGGAGGCGGCGACATAAAACTCCTCGCCATGATAGGCGCCTTTCTCGGGTGGAAGGGTGTTATCGTGACGCTCCTTCTTGGGTCGTTCCTCGGGGCGGCGACAGGCGTCATTTTCATGGTCTTTGCCGGAAAGGGGGCGAAGTTCCCCATACCCTTCGGGCCGTTCCTCGCCGCAGGGGCGCTCGCGTACCTATTTTTCGGTGAAGAGCTCATTAACTGGTACATAATAAGGGCCGTCGGTCCTTAAGCGGAGGGGGCGATGGGCCCGCAAGGCGTTTATGCGGCTCGTGTAGGAATTGGCGGAAGACGCCTGATCCCCGGGAAAGCCGGACTAAGGACCAGTTATGAGCGGTCTTAAGATGAAGCGCCAGCTTGGCATAAGGTTTCAGCTCATCGCCGGGATAGTCATCATGACGCTCTCCGGCATCGTCCTCATCGGGGCCTTGAGCGCGGTCATCATCGAGAGGACGGCCTTCAATTGGAAGGTGAACGAGGCCGAGAGGCTCGTCTCCTTCCTCCGCGCATCTTACCCATCCGAGACCGTTGACCCGTCTATCGGCTACCGCCATTTTGTCAGGACTTTGAAGGAGTTTGGCGCGGCCGAATACGCCATAGTCGGCCCCGGCGGGCGCCTCCTCGCCGGGGAGGCGAAGAAGCGCGAGTACGACGGCGGGGATGTCGTCTATTCAGGTGAGTCTCTGACTATCAAGAGGCTCGGGGGCGGGTGGTTCCGCGGCATGGGGGACGCCCTCCACGTTACCGCGCGGCTTAAGCAGTCCGGGAAGGACGGATACATGACCTTCACGCTGCCCCTCTCAGGCGCGAGCGAGGACCTCTCCAGGGTCAGGAGGTTCCTCCTGATATACGCCCTCCTCGACGCCGTCGTTATCGTCGTCTTCGGCGCCTATTTCCTCTCCCGCTACATAGTCGCCCCGATAAGGGCGCTCGACAAGGCGGCTACCCGCATAGCCGGAGGCAACCTGGATGAGAGGGCCGAAGCTCATGTCGATAACGAGGTCGGGTCCCTTGCCGCGTCCTTCAATACAATGGCCGATAGGCTCTCATCCGAGATTAAGAGCCTCGAGCGGGCGAACGAGGAGCTCAACACCGCGCAGGAGGAGTTGCTGCGATCTTCCACGCTCGCGGTCGTCGGAAGGCTCGCGGCGGGGATCGCCCACGAGGTAGGCAACCCGCTCGGCGCGGTCAACGGCTACCTCGACATCCTCGCCAGGGGCGGCTTGAGCAAAGACGAGGAAAGGGATATCCTTGAGAGGAGCGTAAGGGAGGTCTCCCGCATCGACTTCATCGTAAGGGAATTCCTTGAGATATCGAGGCCCGCTTCCCGCCCGCTTGAGCCTGTCGACATGAACTCGGTCGTAAGGGAGACTGTTACGACGCTTGAGGCGCACAAAGATTTCAGGGGAATAGACACGGCCTTTGTGTTAAAAGAGGGACTGCCTCCGGTTTTGATCGACGCGAGGAAGCTCCGGCAGGTATTCATGAACATACTCATGAACGCGGCCCATTCTTTCGCCGGCGTCGAGGGCGCAAAAAAGGTGACGATAGAGTCCGGGACCGAGACGAGGACAGTTGCGAGGAGGAGACGCAGGGACGACCCCCGGTTCTCGCCCTCTCCTGAAAGGGATTTTGTCTTCGTCCGCGTAACCGACATGGGCTCCGGCGTCAGCACGGAGGCCGCCTCCAGGATATTCGAGCCTTTCTACACGACCAAGGGGCCGTCCATGGGCACGGGGCTCGGGTTGTTCGTATCGCAGTCGATAATAAATACGTACGGCGGGGAGATAACGCTTTCGTCAAGCGAGGGCGCCGGGGCGTCGTTTACGGTCTCGCTTCCCGTCCCCGTTGAAAAGGCGTAAGGACATGAGGGGATGAGGATACTCATCATAGACGACGAAGACTCGATGCGCCACATGCTCTCGGTGATCCTGAAGCGCGAGGGCTATGAGCCGGTCTCGGTCGCCGAGGCCGCGAAGGCGCTCGATCTCCTTGAGGCCGACGACTTCGACTTCATACTCTGCGACATAAAGATGCCTGGCCTCGACGGGCTCTCGTTCCTCAAGGCCCTGAAGGACAGGGGGCTTGCGCGCACAGTCATCATGATGAGCGCCTACGGGACGTTCGAAACGGCTCTCGAGTGCATGAAGCTCGGCGCCTACGACTATATCTCAAAGCCGTTCAAGGCCGACGAGATAGTGCTGACGGTCAAAAAGGCCGAGGAGAGGGAGAAGCTCAAGAGGGAGAATACGCGCCTTAAGGCGGATGCGCTCGAAGAGTACGACTTTACGAACATATTTACGATTGACGGGAATATGCTCTCCATACTCGGCCTCGTTCGGAAGGTCGCGGATTACACCACCTCAGTCCTCATACTCGGGGAATCCGGCACCGGCAAGGAGCTCGTCGCCAGGGCCATACACTACGGTGGACAGAGGGCGCAGAAACCCTTTGTAACCGTCAACTGCGGGGCGATCCCCGGCGCGCTCCTTGAGAGCGAGCTCTTCGGGCACGTGAAGGGGGCGTTTACCGACGCGCACAGGACCAAGACAGGGCTCTTCCAGGAGGCAAACGGCGGGACGATATTCTTAGACGAGGTGGGGGAACTCCCGATGGAGCTCCAGGTGAAACTGCTCCGCGTACTTCAGGAGGGGGAAATAAGGAAGGTCGGGGACACAAAGTCGGCCAAGGTAGACGCGCGGGTCGTAGCCGCGACCATTAAGGACCTGAAAGACGAGATACGAAAGGGGGCGTTCAGGGAGGACCTCTATTACAGGCTGAACGTCATAGAGATAAAGCTCCCGACGCTACGTGAGAGGCCCTTTGACATACCCGGGCTCGCCGCGCGCTTCGTCGAAAAGTATTCAAGGAAGTTCGGCAAGCCTCCGAAGAGGGTATCGGAGGAGGCGTTAGCGATTCTCGCCGGGTATGCATGGCCGGGGAACATCCGGGAGCTTGAGAACGTGATTGAGCGGGCTATGATACTCGAGGAGACCGATACCATCAGGCCTAAGTCCCTGCCCATAGCCGGGCCGAACGCAGGGGGCAGGGCGTCATTGCAGGCGGCCGATGCCCTGGAGAGCCAGCTTTCGTCCGCTACGCCGCGCCGACCCTCAGACGACCTCTCCATCAAGCGCGCCCAGGAGGCGATGGAGAAAGACCTTATAAAAAGGGCGCTGGAAAGGACCCGCAACAACAAGACAAAGGCCGCAGAGATACTGGAAATAAGCCACAGGGCCCTCCTCTACAAGATAAAAAATTATGGACTATGAAAAAAGTTCATAGTTTTTTTGGCCTCTTGAAATTTTAAATCAGGAAAATCAGCTGGTTACACTTGGCATATTAATTGCTTCTTATTAAGGCAGAGGTGTTGACGTATGTCTATAAAAGATGATTCGGGTATCTCATTGGCTGAGCTCCTTGTGGTGATAGCGTTGATGGGCGTAATAACCGTCATTGCCGTACCCGCGATAGTAGGCCAGATGTCGCATTTGAGGCTTACGAGCTCGGTAAGGGACATTTCTACCGAGCTGAACGCCGCGAGGCTCAAGGCCATATCCAATAACACCATGTACAGGGTCCAGTTTACGCTCAACTCCGGCGCCGCCGATACGTACAGGCTCTACGTCTACGACGCGACCCTGGACTCCTGGTCGGCCGAGACTTCGAGGACGACGAGGTCTCTTGAGGGCGGGATAAACATAAGCACTCCCTCCGCTGACTTCAATGTGGACTTCCGCCCGAACGGGTCTTCGACCGGGGCCTCCATATGCGTTGACAACACCGGGACCTCCGGCGACAGGATGGAGGTCACGGCGCAGACTTCAACAGGCATGATAACGATTACTACAGGGTGCTGAAAATGGGTAAGCGCGGGTTCACTCTTATAGAAGTCCTTATTGCGATGACCATACTTTCCATTGGCATACTCGGGGTAGCCGGGCTCGCCGGGACGGTCATCAGGTCATCGGGTTACAGCCAGGCGCTCACTCAGGCGACCAACATAGCCCAGGAAAAGCTCGAGACGCTCGTAAGCGTTGACTTTTCCAACATACAGGCTACCGACACCGCCACCGCGCGCACTGACTTGAGGAGGACCTGCACGCAGACCGACTTTACCGCCTCAAAACCCGTATACACATGCGTGCCCACGACCGCCACAGTGACCGTCGGCGGCAAATCATATACCTGGGGATACACCGTCTCATACGTAGACCTTGACGCAAGCGGCACGGCAAGCGAGAACTCGGACGGACTGAAGAGGATAGACCTTACCGTATCCTGGACAGACGCCGTCTGGAGGGCTACAAAGAGCATCACGGCCGTAACCATGAGGACGAGGGGTTAATACTATGAAGAACTGCGGCAAGGGCCTGACAGGAAGACGGACCGGGGCGGCGCGCGGCGCTGACCGCGGCTTCACGGTAGTGGAACTGATCATATCGATGTTCATAGTCGGGATAGTCGCCGCGGCTATTTTCACGCTCTACAACTCTTTTTACAGCGCGACCCGCTCGCAGGACCTGCTTTTGGAGGCTCAGCAGAACGCGAGGGTCGGCATAGACCTCATGGAAAGAGAGCTCGTCAACGCGGGCTACGACGCCGGCACCGCCGACATCTTAACCGAGGCGACGGCTAACTCCGTGGAGTTCACATACACCGACCCGTCCGACAATACGACCGTAAGCCCGACCGCGGGGCAGAGGCTCAAGGTCAAGTACTCGCTCAGTACCGAGGCAGGCATCCAGTACCTGCAGAGGACCGAGAAGGTCATGCCCGACGGCACCCCGGCCACCGAGAAGGTCATACCGTACGTCGACCAGTCCGGTGGTCTCACCCTGACCTATTACGACGTCGACGGCGCACTGATAGACTACACCAGCATTGACGACGCAGGCGAGCAGTCGAACAGGAACGGCATTAAGTTCATTTCCGTCAGCCTGAAGACTACCGCAAAGGCCGCCGTGCAGGGCACTTCAGAGGTCAAGACGTTTACGCTCGACACGCACGTGATGCTCCGGAACATCGGGGTAGGCGCAACGTCCGCTGATACGACCGCCCCGGCGGCCCCGACCGGCGTCCAGGTCAGGGACCCGGGGATATGCGCCAGGCTCAAGGTCAAGTGGACGAAGAACTCCGAGGGAGACATCGCCGGTTATAGGATATATTACGGGTCCGCGACCGGCACGTACACGGGCATACTCAACGTCCCGACGACTGTGCTCACCGGCTCGACCTACTCCTGCACGACCGTCTCCAGCACGATCGAGTGCACGATATTCCCGACGTCCCCGTCGCTCACCTATACGCCGTCCGACCCGTCGGGCGGGTCAGGCGCCACGTACTTTATCGCTGTCAAGGCCTACGACAACTCCTATAATTACAGCGAGTATTCCTCCGAGGTGTCAGGGAGCCCGGCTACGAGCAACGCGACATTCGACACCGGCTCCGACGACTCCACCCTGAACCCGGTGAAACCAGCGGTCGTAACCGGCCTTTCCGCCGTTGACGGCGCAACCGACGGGCAGGTGGCGCTTTCGTGGAGCGCGTACAATACTACGGACAACCCGGACGTCGTGGGCTTCAGGATATACAGGTCCACTGCCCCGTTCACGGCCTATCCTGTGGACCCGGCGTCCGCCGGCATAGACTGGATAGCCGGAGAGCCCGGGAGCGGCAAGCCCGAGATCTCGCAGACCTCGACCGCTTATACCGACGTCGGCCCGAGTCTTGCTGGTTGCACGGTCTACTACTACGCCATAGCCCCGGTCAACTGCGACGCTACACTCATATCGGACAGCGGCGGCGACCCGGACAGCGAGAAATACCTCCAGACCAACTACGCGGCTACCTGCGGCAACGGCTCGACCGCCTGCACGCCGGGCACCGGGTTCTCCGCCGTCTCGGGGTCGGACACGGCCCCGAACGAGACGACGGCCCCTGACGCGCCTGTCATAGACGCGAGGGCCGGATGGAAGAGGGTCGCGCTCTCGCTCACTCAGCCCGCGTCCACTGACCTCGACCAGACATGCTTTTATGAGAACGACAGCGCCACGTACCCGGCGCTCCTTACCGACACCGGGTCCTACCCGAAGGTGAGCAATTGTTATCAGGTGAACACCGGCTCGACCCCTAACGCGAGGCTCGTGCCGGATTCCGGAGGCATATTCACTTCTTCCGAGCTTGCACCGGGGCAGTCCACGTCCTTCTGGCACGATTCCATGACCGTCGAGGACCCTGGGACGCCGTCTCTCGCCGAGACAGGGACTTATTCATACAGGGCCGTCTCGTTCGATCTCTGCGGCAACGGCTCGCCGTACACGAGCGCGCAGGCGACTACCATACTCTGCGGCGAGGACCCGGCCTCCGGCGAAAAACCGCCTGCGGTGACAGCTGTCTCGGCCTCGTGCTGTTCGAACCCGGTCTCCCTAACGTGGACGGGCGTTCCCAGCGATACCGGCTCGCCGTCCACGCCGACGAACCCCTACGACCTCGCGGGATACAGGGTGTTCAGGTCGACGTCAGTGGACTTTACCGGCTCGACGATGGTCTCGGGTGCCGCGCCGTACTGGGGCTCGACATACAGCGACACGTCGGTATCCGACGGCGGGACGTACTATTACAGGATAGTCTCCACCGATTGCCCGTACGAGAGGAACAACCCCTCGGAGGCGACGATAAAGAGCGACATGCTGAGCGGGTATCTCAATTCCGTAACCGTTGGGCCGGTGACGCCCGGGCAGATAGACAGGGATGAGAAGTGCGAGGACCCGGTCGCGCCGACCGACAACTCATGCACAAAGGACGACCACAGGGAGGCGCTGACCGGCGTTGACGTCAACAACTCGACTGGGACCGGCAACAGCACTACTACGCCGAAGAGCGAGTACACCCACGAGACCGTTACCATGTACTTGAGCAACACCGCCGCCGGCGCGATGACCATCCAGAACATTAGCGTAAGCTGGGTCAACTCAGGCGCGTACCTGCGGGAGATAAAGATCGGAGGCGGAAGGAGCGGCATCACCGCAATCGATACCAACATAGCCGCTGGCGCGACAGCCACAGTGACCGGCAACGACCCTTACACCAGGGCGGTTACTGACGCTACCATCACCACAGGGACGATAACGGCAGGGGCCCGTTATGTCCCCATAACCTTCAAGTTCAAGGACGCGAGCGACTCAGCCGTCGACATGCGTGACGACCAGCTGTTGATAACGATCAAGGCCCGGAACGACAGCACCTCCACCACACAGTGCCTGTCGTACATGACCGTTTCCAGGGGCCTCGAAGGGGTCTCCGTGCCGTTCGGCCCGTCGATATCCGCGACCCAGCAGGACAAACCGGCCTCCCCGACCTTCAGTTATGCCGTCCCCGGGTCGTCCGGCAGTAACACCGTGCCTTCCGGCTCTGTTGCGCCGATAGAGGCGCCCTCGAGCGTTACGGTCACGGTCTCGGCGAGCATACAGGGCAATACGACCAACCAGGCTACGGGCCTTAAAGTGGCGGTCTCGTCGGCTACACTCTATTACAAGGCCACGGCAAATACAGTCACCACGGCGCCTACCTCAGGGTATACATCGGTCTCGATGACGAACGCGAGCGGCAATACATGGACCGGCGCCATTCCGGCGAACGACGGGTTCAGGCTCTGGTATTACATAGTCGCCAAGGACGCGGACGGCAACTGGGACCGCGACCCTGAGAAGACCGAGGGGGCCTATGTCTATGACCAGGGCGAGTTCGACGTATGCCTTGTAACCCCTAACGCGCCGACGAGCCTACAGGCCTCGCCGAGCGGGTCCGACGTGGCCCTTGTCTGGACCGCGCCGACCACATACACGAACGGCGCTACTATCGACACCGGGCTCGACCCGATACAGTACAGGATATACAGGGGAGGGACGCAGATAGGGTCGGACCAGGCAGGGACGACTTATTCCGACACGGGCCTCGCCAACGGCGTCTACGGCTACTATGTGAAGGCGATAAACTCCTGCGCCGACCCGTCGCCGAACGTCAGCGCTGAGTCCAACACGGCCTCTGCGTGCGTCGGGGCCACCGGACAGGCGACCATTACAGTCACCCCCACGTCCATTTACAGGGGGGAGAGCTATACCGTCACAATAGTAGACTGCCTCGCCATAAACGGCGCGTACTCGGCTACGACTGAAGTCATAAACACGTCGAGCGGCTTTACCGGGTTTACGAACACATCCACCGCGCCCGGCTCCTACAACCCGACGATAACCGAGACCGGCCCGGCGACCGGCACGTTCACCAAGACCATTACGACGACGAGCGACGTGACTGACTCAACAAAGCTCCTGACGCTCGCTACAGACACCGTGACCGTCACCTACCCGTATGCGAGTCCGTCGTCCAGGACCGTAAGCGTCGTAGTTGACCCGTGCACGAACACCCCGAAGGCCCCGACGGGCTTCACCGGGACGATTGTAAGCAACAACGCGAACCTCTCGTGGACGGCGGTCACGCAGAACACCGACAACTCGGCGATAACCGACCTCGTTGGATACAAGATATACGAGAGGGTCTGCGCCAAGAACAAGACCAACTGCACAGGCTCCGACATAGTCGCGGAGTGGTTTCTGAGGACTACGGTAGCGGCCGGCACGACTACGGCGAGCCTCGGGCCGGACCAGGGCGCATGGAACCAGAGGATATACTACTTCAAGGCGACGGCGTACGACTCCTGTTCAACGCCGGTGGAGAGCGCCTACTCATCCACTTGGAACGAGACAAACTGACCGGGGGCCTTATGAAGATGCCTGAGACGACCAATAAGGGAGACAAGACGGGGCAGGAGGGGTTTGTCCTGATACTCGCCCTCGTCACCATGCTCGCGATGACGCTCATCGGTTTGAGCGTCATCATGAGCTCTACGACCGACCTTCAGCTCGCGAGGAACGACCGCGACGCCAAGCTCGCGTTCCAGCTCGCCGAGGCCGGCATAAACGAGGCCTCCGCGAGGCTCCACCTGTCGTCCTCCAACGCCAGGTATGTAGGCGAGGTCGAGGGCGAATCCGGTTACAGGACTGTAAGCTGGAACGCCGCCAACGCGCTCGGCAAGGACTTCGGCTACAACGTCGGCGGCAACAGGAACAGCGCGGACAACCTCAACTACACGGTCAACATAAGCTATCTTGTCGAGGGCAACACGGAGAACTACTGCGACAGCAACAACACCGCCGACAACGCCCCCTTGACCGCGACGGTCCCGCCGGCTAGTTGCCCCAACAGCCCGGCGGAGGTCGTGATGTACGGCCAGGACTTTAACCTCGACGCGAGCTTGACGTATATCGAGTACGGTCTGCTCCCGGTCTATGAGATTACCTCCACTGGCACCTCCAACGGCGTGACAAGGACGGTAGTAGCCTACCTCGGCGAGAGCAACCTGAATACCGACTCTCAGTACCCGATATTCACCAACGGATGCGTGGACGCGAGCGGCGTACCCAATACCCTCACAGGCGACCCGTCGGTGCCGGGTAGCGACGTCGTCATGCAGGCGACCGGGTGCGCGTGCGACCCTCAGCTGAGCCTCTCATGCAGTACAAGCACCGACCCGGTGGACATGAACACATATTTAGGCGACACGCTCGCCAACATCGCGACCTACTCCGACGAGTACCACTCGTGCAAGAGCGCGGGATGCAATACCGCCGGGGACGACATCCCCTCGAACGGCAGGCTCGATAACGGCGTCGTCCAGAACTGGGAGGGTGCCGACCCGACCGAGGGGGTGCTCCTCTTTATCGACAACTCCGGCGGCGAGGACGCCACGATAGGCGGCAACGTCAGCGGCGAGGGGATACTCATCGTTACCGGCAACCTCTCCATAAGCGGCAACATCACCTGGGAGGGGCTCATCTACGTACTCGGGACCCTTACGGTCTCGGGCACTGTGGACGTCCACGAGGGGGGGATGATGACAGGATCGACCGTGCTCCTTAACGGCAACGTCACCGTAAACTACGACAGGGAAGAGCTCCTTGAGATGTCGAGGCAGACGTCCACCTCGGCGAAGATAGTCTGGAAGAGGCTCTGACGGTCACTGTGATTGGAAGCCATTACGTTCCGCGCCGTCACGCGTTTTGAGCGCATTCTCCTGAAAGCTGAAAGTGTAATAAACCGCATGGGCCGCCGGGCTTTTCGCCCGGCGGCCCATGTTTTTTTGATTTCCTTAAAGTTTCCCATCGTTGCCCCGATATATAAACAGTGGCTTCAATTAGCGCCAAATTATATATAATTATGATAATTTAAAAAAATGTATTGACAATTTTGACATATTGGAATAGATTTCAATTAAATTGCCCAGGCCTTTGCGGGATTGCCGGAAACTTTTAAAAATTCCATTTAAGTTGTGACTTTAGTGCTTGCCATATGGCCAGAAATAAACTAAAAAATATACGAGAGAACCTGCTTCTGAGCAAATCCGAACTCGCTCGCAAGGCAGGCATCTCGCCGCTTACCGTAGACAGGATAGAGCGCGGCTTCCCATGCAGGGTGGACACCAAGAGGAAGATAATACACGCTCTGGGGCTGAAGGTAACGGACAAGGGAAAGGTCTTTACGGACTGACCGGGGGTATATGAATCTGCCGTTTTTGAAGAAAAAGGACGCCGTCGCCTTCGACATAGGCTCCAATTCCATAAAGCTCGTCCAGATGAGCCAGACAAAGAAGGGATGGGAGCTTACCAAGCTCGGCATGGCCGAACTCCCGCCCGAGGCGATCGTCGACGGCTCCATAATCGACTCCATGACGGTCACAAACACGCTTAAGGACCTCATCAGGGAGCACGGGGTCAAGGTCAAGGACGCCGTCTCCTCGCTCACCGGACACTCAGTCATCATAAAAAAAGTCAGTTTCCCCGCCATGTCCGAGGAAGAGCTCGCCGATTCCATCCAGTGGGAGGCCGAGCAGTACATCCCGTTCCCGATAACCGACGTCAACATCGATTTTCAGATACTCGGCGCCGACACCGAGGGCAGGGGCCAGATGGACGTAATGCTGGTCGCGGTCAAGAAGGACGTCATAAACGACTATACGAACGTCATCAAGGAGGCGGGGTTGAACCCCGTCGTCATCGACGTCGACTCCTTCGCACTCGAGAACATGATGGAGATAAACTACCCGGTGGCCCCAGGCGAGAACATCGCGATGGTGAACATCGGCGCCTCCATCACCTCCATAAGCGTCATATTCGCCGGGCTCACCATATTCACCCGTTCGATACCGATGGGCGGCAACCAGTTCACCGAAGAGATACAGAGACAGCTTAACGTGAGTTTCAAGGACGCCGAGGAGATGAAGACCGGGAAGAAGGCAGAGGGCGAGACGCCGATAGCCCCGGCTGTCGAGTCTATCGCCTCGAACCTCACCTTCGAGGTGAAGAGGTCGCTGGACTTTTTCCTCGGCGGCTCCCAGGGTTCTTACGTCAGCAAGATATACCTCTCCGGCGGCGGCTCGCTGGCGCCGGGGCTTAAGGACCTCATGCAGGAGAAGACCACCATCCCGGCGGAAGTGGTGAACCCGTTCAAGAATGTTGAGGCCAACCCCAAGCACTTCGACAAGGAAAAGCTCAAGGACTCGGCCCCGTTCTTCGCAGTGGCCGTGGGGCTTGCCACGCGGAGGTTCGCAGACAGATGATCCGCATAAACCTCCTGCCCGTAAGGGCCGCAAAGAAAAAGGAATCGCTCCGGTTCCAGCTGACGGTAGCCGGTCTCGTGAGTTTTCTCGTCATCGTACTGGCCCTCGGCGCGTACTTTACGGTGAGGAACGAGGCGGGCGGGCTGAAGGACCAGCTGGCGCAGGGCGAACAGGAGATCTCGGAGCTTAAAAAGAAGATAGGCGAGCTCTCGAAGATAAAAGAGCAGAAGAGGATAGTAGAGGAGAAACTGAAGGTCATAACCAGTCTCGAGGCCGCGAGGACCGGCCCTGTCGAGCTCTTCAGGAAGATAGGCGAGGCCATACCTGAGAGGGCCTGGCTCGCCTCCATGAAGGACGAGGGGGCGGCTGTCGTCGTCAAGGGCTACGCCTCCGACGACGAGGTGGTCGCGGACTTCATGAGGGGGCTTCAGAAGTTCAAGGACCTCGGGGTGGTCGAGCTGGAGGTCGCCCAGAGGCTGATCGAGAAGGAAACCGGCTCGGACCTCGTGGGCTTCACCATAAGGCTCGAGAAGACGATCGAGAAGCCCCAGCCCAAGGAGAAGAAATAACATGGCCCTTGCGCTGCCTAAGATAAATCCGGAAATAATAATGAAGCTCCCGCTCCCGAAGCGGGCGGCGATACTCGCGGCGGTGAACGTCGTGGTCGTCGGGCTCATCTACTGGTTCCTCATAGGCCCCAAGTACGCTGAGGTCAAGGACCTCCGCGTACAGCTCCAGGACCTGAACGTCAAGCTGAACGAGAACAGGCAGATAGCCGCCGACATCCCGAAGTTCATTCAGGAAAAGGACGAGATGGAGCAGAAACTCAAGGCCGCGGTCGCCCAGCTCCCGAACGAAAAGGAGATCCCCGACCTCATAGACAGCATAAGCGAGGCCGGGCAGAGGGCGGGCCTCAAAATACTGCTCTTTAAGCCCGAACGCGAGAACAAGAAGGGCTTTTACGCGGAGGTGCCGGTCTCGATGATGGTGGAGGGCAGGTTTGAGAGCCTCTACGACTTCAGCGACAAGGTAGGCAAGCTCCCGAGGATAGTGAACATCAGCGGCATGGACATATTATCGATTGCGCACAAGAACAGGATCCCACAGCTCAAAGCGAACTTCACGTCCACGACCTTCAGGTTCATACCGATGCAGGGCGAAGGAGAGCCTAAGAAATAATGGCAAGGAGATTCGTAATACTCTTTTTAGCGGCGTCCCTCTCGCTCGCGATTACGGCCTGCAAGAAGGAAGAGCCCAAGCCGGAAGAGCCCATTAAAAAGGCCCAGCCTGCGGCGCAGGCCGCCCCGCAGGCCGCCCCAGCTTCGATAGACGCATCAGCGAAGGCGGATGCGAGTGTAGAGGCCTCCAGGCGCAGGAACCCGTTCCAGAGCCACATCCTTCTGCTCCGCGGGACCGCGGACGGCCCGAGGAAGATAAAGGGGCCGCTCGAATGCTGCGAGCTGGCCCTCTTCAAGGTGCACGCAATAGTAGCCGCCAGAGACGGCGCGTTCGCGCTCGCGCAGGCCCCCGACGGCAAGAGGTATGTCGTAAGGAAGGGCGACGTCATCGGCACCAAGGAAGGCAAGGTCATAAAGATAGACGGCAGGGCGATAACGGTAAGGGAGTTCACGAGGGACCAGGAAGGCAAGGTCATCTCGACAGATGACACCGATTTGAAGCTCCCTGCCGAAAGGAGATAGCCGTCCGGCACGGCCGCGGTCAGTTGTTTTTTTCGTTTTCCGGTTTGATCCAAGTAAGAGAAGCTCTGGAGGGCTTATGCGTATGACAGACGATCGGTTGAGGCACGGCCTCATCGGCTCCATCCTTGCCGGCGCGCTTATCTTCACTGGTTGCGCCTCAACGGGGCCGAAGGACATAAAGGGGGACGTCGCGCCATCGAGCGTAGCCGGGGCTCCTGAGCCCCAAAAAGAGGCGGCCGCCCCGAACGTCGTCTCTGTCGAGTACATAAACGTAGTCGGCGACGGCGACAGGGTCATGATAGCCACGACCGGGCCCGTCAAGTTTACGGCCTTCAGGCTATCCGAGCCCTCAAGGCTCATACTCGACCTCCCGGGCGTCAACCTCGACAAGGTCCCGGCCTCTCTCTCCGTGAACAACGCGTTCGTTGGAGAGATAACGTCGGCGACCTACGGGGAAGGCAAGGACATAGGCAGGGTCGTCATAGGGCTTAAGGACGGGGTCGACCACGACGTCAAATCCGGCGATAACAGCATACTCGTCAGCCTCGCCGCCCCTGTTTCAGCCGTTGCCCTCCAGCCCGTTGCTGAGACGGTGAAGGCCCCGGCGCAGGCCGCACTTGTTGAGCCGATAAAGGTCGAAGACCTTGCCCCCCAGGCGAAGCCGATGAAGCAGGCCTCAGCCGTCGTCAGGGTGGCCGAGTCAAGGGACGGAGAGAACACCGTCATAAGGATAGTGAGCGACGGGCTTCTCGGGAATTACAGCACGTTCGATCTGGACAGCCCCGGGAGGATCGTCATAGACGTCTGGGATGTGGACAGTTCCATCGGCAAGGACGTGGTAAGGCTTGAAGGAAAGTATCTCAAGACCGTAAGGGTCGGGACCCACGCCGACAAGGCGCGTTTCGTCTTTGACGCGGCGGGTAAGAAGCTCCAGCCCCATTCGATAAAGCGCGTAGACGGCGAGATAGTCGTCACGATCGGGCCGAAGGTCGTGCCTGTCGTTGACGAGGCCGCGATGCCGTCCAGAAAGCCAGTCAAAAAGGCCGAGCAGGTAAAGACGGCCAAGGCGGAGAAAAACGCGGAAACTAAGAAGGAGGCCGCGGAGGCCCAGAAGGCCGCTGTGGCCGTAAGCGTTGTTGAGGGACCGAAGGCCGAGCCGGAAAAGACCGTTGAAAAGGCCGTAACGCCCGAGAATGCATTAAGGGTCGAGAAGGTCGAGTTCAGGCGCGTCGAAGGCGCGGGCGCTCTCTCCATAGCCACGAACGCGAAGGCCGAGTACGATGTGAAAGAGTCCGCGGACGGCATGACCGTTACGATAGACATCAAGGGCGCTACAATCTCCGAGGAGCTTACAAGGACGCTGGACGCCGGAAAGCTCAATACCCCGGTCGCGACCGTCAGCTCGTTCCAGGGCGCCGCTGAGCCCAAAGAGGTCCGCGTAATAGTGAAGCTCAGGGAAAAGGCCCCGTACACGGTAACGGACGGGGACGGCACGCTTAAACTGAATTTCGCTGCGACAGCCGCCGAGACGGCGCCGGCTGTAAAGGCGCAGTCCGAAGCGGATAAACCGGCGGATAAGGAAGCTCCCCTTCTGGCTGATAAGCGCGAGTACACGGGCGCTAAGATAGACCTCGACATGATGGACGCTAACGTCAGCGACGTGCTCCGTCTCCTTGCCGAGATAAGCAACATGAACATCATAGCCTCAGACGACGTAAAGGGCACGATATCGCTACGGCTCAAAAATGTGCCGTGGGACCAGGCCTTTGACATAATACTCCGTTCGAAGGACTTGGACAGCGTCCAGGAGGGCAACGTCATAAGGGTCGCCCCGGCCACCAAGATAAGGCTGGAGAAGGAATCCGTCCTGGCCTCCCGCAAGGCGCAGGAGAAGCTTGAGAACCTCGACACTCACTTCATCCCCATCAACTACGCCACGTCCACCGACCTCATAAAGTCGGTCCAGAGCGTGCTTACCGAAAGGGGAACGGTCACTAACGACATCAGGACGAACACCATCATAGTAAAGGACATCAAGGCCGGGGTCGAGGCGGCGAAAAACCTCATCACCAAGCTCGACACCGCGATACCGCAGGTCCTTATAGAGGCGCGGATAGTAGAGGCCTCAACGAGCTTCGCCAGGGACTTAGGGATACAGTGGGGCCTTGATTACGGCACCGGCGGCTCCACCTCGACGCAGACTTTCGGATCGAGCGGCACGACCGGCCAGGCGACCGACAGGATGCAGACGCCGAACTCGAACATACAGGTCTCCGGCGCAGACCAGTACGCTGTTAACCTCCCGGCCTCCGGCAACGCAGGCACGCTCGGCGCGCTCGGTTTCCTCCTCGGCAGCGCCGGTTCCAATCCGTTCCTTCTGGACTTGAGGCTCTCGGCCGGCGAGTCTGAAGGAAGGCTCAAGACCATATCGAGGCCGAGGATCACGACGATGGACAACAAGGAGGCGAAGATCGAGCAGGGCGAGTCCATCCCCTTCGAGACGACCTCGTCGGCCGGCACCGCAACGACGTTCATCGACGCGAACTTAAGCCTGACCGTCACGCCCCACATAACGCCTGACGGGTCGGTCCTCATGAAGATAAAGGCGTCGAGAAACTCCATAGGCACGTTCAGGACCTCAGGCGGAGAGCCTTCGATAAACAAGAAGGAGTCCTCTACCGAGGTCCTCGTGAGGGACGGCGAGACGACCGTCATAGGCGGGATAGTGATAACGGATAAGAGCGATTCCGATCAGGGCATACCGTACCTCCAGGACATCCCGCTCATCGGATGGCTCTTCAAGTCCAAGTCCGTCTCCGACTCCCAGACCGAGCTCCTTATCTTCATAACCCCTACCATCATAAAAGACAAGATCAAGGCCTGACGGCCTCTCTTTAAAACAAAAAAAAGCACCCCGGAAGGGGTGCTTTTTTTTGTTTTTTTCTCCCCTACTGTGTTATGTTAAAAAACGGTAAAAGGAAAAAATCCCGCGTTGGATAAGGTATAATGCTGAAGTTTCTGACCGCAGGCGAATCACATGGAAAAAGCCTTACGGCGATTGTGGAGGGCGCGCCTTCGGGCCTGCCCATCTCTCCCGCCGGGATAGACGCCGACCTTGCCAGGAGGCAAGGCGGCTACGGCAGGGGCGGCAGGATGAAGATAGAGACGGACGGCGTTGAGATAACCGCCGGCGTCCGGCACGGGCTTACGCTCGGGTCCCCCATCGCGCTTATCATAAGGAACAGGGACTGGGAGAACTGGGCGGACGTCATGTCTCCAACGCCGTCTCCGGGCTACGATGAGTCGCGGGCGGTAACGAAGCCGAGGCCAGGGCACGCGGACTTGTCCGGCGGCCTCAAATACGACCACAGGGACCTGCGGAACGTTCTCGAGAGGTCGAGCGCGAGAGAGACCGCCGCGAGGGTAGCGGCAGGGGCGGTTGCCAGGCGCCTCCTCGACGAGTTCGGGATAAAGGTATACAGCTGGGTGACCGGCATCGGCGGCGTGGAATGGCAGAGGAGGGGCAACGCCCCTTTCGACAAGATATTTGACGGCGCCGAGGCGTCGGTTGTGAGGTGTCCCGACAAAAAGGCCTCCAGGGAGATGGTCGCGGCGATAGACCGCGCCAAAAAGGCGGGGGACAGCCTCGGGGGCGTATTCGAGGTCGTAGTCGCCGGCGTGCCGCCGGGGCTCGGGAGCCATGTCCAGTGGGACAGGAAGCTCGACGGGTCTCTTGCACGCGCGCTCATGTCCATTCAGGCGATAAAGGGCGTTGAGGTAGGCACAGGCTTCGGCGCAGGCGCTACCCCAGGCTCAAGGGTCCACGACGAGATATTCTACGGGAGAAAGGCGGATGCGGCGAAGGGTTCATATTGGCCAGCGCCCGGGGGTTTTTTCAGGAAGACGAACAACGCGGGCGGCATAGAAGGCGGGATGTCGAACGGAGAGTCCATAGTGCTCCGGGCCGTCATGAAGCCGATACCGACGCTCTATAAGCCGCTTAAGTCCGTTGACATAGCCACAAAGGAGCCGTTCAAGGCGTCTATCGAGAGGTCGGACGTCTGCGCGGTCCCAGCCGCGGCAATCGTCGCCGAGTCTGCGGTCGCCTTCGAGGTGGCAAGAGAGTTCCTTATAAAATTCGGCGGTGACTCGGTAAAGGAAATTGAAAGGAATTACAGGGGCTACCTCGGCCAGATAGCCCGTTACTGATCGCCGTGGCGGTAGTAGAGGCCAGGCCGGGGGCGCGCGGATCACGCCTTTTTTCCATTGCGGTCCGTGGCGTTCCGTAGAGAGTTGACGGAGAATATGAATATCGTCCTGACCGGCTTTATGGGTACCGGCAAATCGACTGTCGGGAGGCTCCTTTCAAGGGAACTCGGGCTCAGGTTCATGGACCTGGATGAGCTTATCGAGAGGGAGGCGTCCCTTGAGGTAAAGGACATCTTCGAGGTCCACGGCGAGGCGCGCTTTCGTGAACTTGAGAGCGCGGTCATTGAGCGGCTCTACACCGGCGCGTACGGCAACGGAATAATCATCTCGACCGGCGGCGGCGCAATCCTGAACGAGAGGAACAGGGCGCTTCTGAAATCCTTCGGAAAGGTCGTTTGTCTAAGGGCTTCGGTCGACGAGATATTGAAGAGGGTGGGGGAAAGGACTGACAGGCCCCTCCTTGCGAGGCCTGACAAGAGAGAGACGATAGAGAGGCTCCTTAAGGAGCGCGACGATGCTTACGGGGACTCGGATATTTCCATAGACACTACCGCTCTTTCCATAGAGCAGGTGGTTGCGAGGGTCGTGTCTTTTGTTGAAACATCCGCAAAAACGCCGAGTTAAGATAAAAGCCTGATGGAGAGGATGAAAAGATGAGAACCTTGAGCGTCGACCTTGGCGAGAGGTCATACCCGATTGTCATCAAGCGGGGGCTCCTTTCAGAGGTCGGGTCCAGGGTAATTGGTCTCGGGTTCAACGGCAGGGTAGCGGTTGTGACTAACCCGACGATAGCCAACCTTTACGCCGACAGGGTCATGAAGGGGCTGAAGGGCGCGGGGCTGAACCCGGCGCTCATCACCATCCCTGACGGCGAGGAGTTCAAGTCGCTTAACGAGGCCGGTAAAGTATACGACGGACTTGTCAGGCACAGGATGGAGCGGTCTTCCGCCATAATAGCGCTCGGCGGCGGGGTCATAGGCGACATGGCGGGGTTTGTCGCCGCTACTTACCTCCGGGGAGTGCCCTATGTCCAGATCCCGACTACGCTCCTTGCCCAGGTAGACAGCTCAGTCGGCGGAAAGACCGCCGTGAACCACCCGTCCGGCAAGAACCTCATAGGCGCGTTCTACCAGCCGAAGGCCGTATTTATCGACCCGGACGTCCTGAGGACGCTCCCTGAAAGGGAGCTAAAGGCCGGGATGGCCGAGGTCGTCAAATACGGCGTCATCTGGGACGAGGGGTTCTTCGGATTTCTTGAGAAGAACTCCGGCGTAATTTATTCGATAGGCAGGGAAACGACGCACGCCATAGAGCGCTCATGCGAGATAAAGGCGGAGGTCGTCGGAAAGGACGAGACCGAAAGCGGCTTAAGGTCCATTTTGAACCTCGGCCATACCTTCGGCCACGCCATAGAGGCGGTCTCCGGGTACGGCACATACAGACACGGGGAGGCGGTCTCCATCGGGATGGTCATGGCCGCCGGCTTCTCGGCGAGGCTCGGGCTCTGCTCGAGCGATGTTGAGGCGAGGCTCAAGGGACTCCTTGCCGTCCTGGGTCTTCCGGTCGACGCGCCTGATATCCCGGCAGAGGCCCTGATCGAATCCATGCGGCTGGATAAGAAGGTCTCTGGCGATAAGCTCCGCTTCATACTCGTTACAGGCCTCGGGCAGGTGGTCCTGAAGGAGGCCTTTGAGGCCGATGTGAGGGGGTTTCTTTTGAGTTTCAAAAAGGCCTGAGCGGCCTCTTATGACTGGCAACTATGCGTAATGCAAGGTGTTTTCAAGTTTACCCTTGACTTGTACCTTATTCTTTAATAATTTAGGACATTCCGTTTCCGCAATTGATCCCTTTTAAGCGGGTAAGACTATTCAATGGGCAACATCAAGGCAGGGGACGACATATTCTTTACCGCGACGATGGCCGAGGTCCTCGAAAAGCAGGGTCATTTCGAGGACGCCCTCATGATATACAAGATACTCGCTGACACGACCCCGTGGGACCAGACGCTAAGCTATAAAATAGAGAGGTTGAAGGGGCTCGCCGAGCGCAAGAGAAAGTCCCCGGCAAAGGGCGGCGCGTAGCGCATGGTCTTTTGGGCGGAGCGCGCAGACACGCTACGGACGCCGCATAGACCCGTAAAACGGATAACGCATGGCATTTTTTGAAATATTGAAAGAGCTCGTCGACGCCTCTAAGGGCGGCCTTGCCGCGACCGTCATGGGCATGGACGGCATCGCCGTGGACCAGTACGCGGGCGAGAGCGGATACGACGTCGAGACCGTAGGCGTCGAGTACGGCAAGGTCATAGAGGAGATAAGGAACGCGTCCCGGCTCCTTAACCTCGGAGAGGTCGAGGAGGTAATGGTTGCGTCTGCCGTTAACGACCTCCTCCTGAGGCTCGTCAACAACGATTATTACATAGCGTTCGTCGTTCCCCCTGAAGCGAACATCGGGCGCGCCAGATATCTCCTTAAAAGGGCCGCGGTAAAGACTTCGAAGGAGCTTGAGCGATAGGACCGTCTCCTCTGATATCCGGTCTCTCAGGGGGACGCGGACCTGCGGGGAGGCGAATTCAGGGCCTCTGCGGCCTCTTGAAGGGATCCGTAGACGCGTTCCTCGTAACCGACATAAAGAACATCCGTTACCTCTCGGGGTTCACGGGCTCTACGGCATACGCGATAGTCACAAGGGACGTTGCCTGGCTCGTGACGGATTCGAGGTACATGACCCAGGCGAGGGCCGAGGCGAAGGGCTTTAAGGTCAGGCTCTTTAGAAAGGCGATAGAGACGCTAAAGGAGCTCCTGGTCGAGCTTAAGGTAGCTACCCTCGCTTTCGAGTCCAACAGCATCGCGTACGCCTTCCTCCTCCGGCTCCGTAAGGCCTTTAAGGGCGTAAAGTTAAAGCCCGCGCCGAACGCCATACAAAAGCTCCGCGCCGTAAAGGACGCGGATGAGGTCGCTCTCATAAGGGCGTCCGCCGCTTTGCTTGACGCGGGCTACAAAAAGGCCGAGTCGATTTTAAGACCGGGCGTCGTCGAGAGGGACGCGGCGCTCGAAATTGAGTTCGCGTTCAGGTCGATGGGGGCCGAGGGGCTGGCCTTTGATACCATTATCGCCTCCGGCGAGCGGGCGGCCCTGCCGCACGGCAAGGCGGACTTTAAAAAGATTAAAAAGGGAGACCTCGTCGTCGTCGATATGGGGGTCTTGAAAGACGGCTACAACTCGGACGAGACCCGCACTTACTGCATAGGCAGGGCGACGAGCGAGCAGAGGAAGGTCTACGAGGTCGTAAAGGCGGCGCAGGAGAAGGCTCTGGACGCCCTTAAGCCCGGCGTCAGCGCCTCGGCAGTCGACTTCGTTGCCCGGCAATATATTGAGAAGGCCGGCTACGGCAGATACTTCGGCCACGGCACCGGCCACGGCGTCGGGCTCGACATCCACGAGTCGCCGGGCATCGGGCCGCTCTCAAAGGACGTGCTGAGGGAAGGCATGGTCGTCACCGTGGAGCCGGGTATATACATACCCGGCTGGGGCGGCGTAAGGATAGAGGACATGGCCCTTGTCGTAAAGGGCGGATACGAGCTTATCACCGCCACAAGCAAGGATTTCCGCTGTCTGTAGTCCTCGCCGGACGGGCAAAGTTCATATCAGACGACAGCGTGGTGTTGAAATTATAATCGTCTCTGGATACTCTGGCCCTGCGCCGAGCAGTCCTCGCCGGACGGGCAAAGTTCATATCAAACGACAGCGTGGTGTTGAAATTATAATCGTCTCTGGATACTCTGGCCCTGCGCCGAGCAGTCCTCGCCGGACGGGCAAAGTTCATATCAAACGGCTGGCGATTCAATACGCATCAGAGGCCCCGGCTGAAGCAGGCCCTGCGCCGAGCAGCTGATAGGAGGATAGATGGATATAAAGGACATAAAGGCGATTTACAAATTTTTGAAAGAAACCGACATAACCGAGTTTGAGCTCGAGGGCGCGGACGGGAAGGTGCGCATAAAGAGGGGGAGCGTCGCACCGGCAAGGGAGATAGTCGAGGGTGAGGCGCACCCTCAGGTTGGGGCGCCCAAAGGCGACAGGCAAGAGGCCGCGCCGGAGAAGGCCAGGTCCGAGAACGTGAAGATAGTGACTTCCCCCATGGTCGGCACCTTTTACAGGTCGCCTTCACCCGAGGCCCCGTCGTTTGTAGAGCTCGGGTCGATTGTAAAGAGCGCGCAGACGATGTGCATAATAGAGGCGATGAAGCTCATGAACGAGGTCGAGAGCGAATTTAACGGAAAGGTCGTCTCGATCCTCGTTGAGAACGGACAGCCCGTCGAGTACGGAGAGCCGCTCTTCCATATCGAGGTCTCGAAGTAGAAAGCCATAATCATACTAACAGCCGCAGAGGTCTGAGTGTATCAGGCCTTTTTCAACGAAGTGCCCAAAGGTATATTGAATGTTCAATAAGATACTGATCGCCAACAGGGGCGAGATAGCCATAAGGATAATAAGGGCCTGCAAGGAGATGGGCATAAGGACGCTCGCCGTCTACTCGGAGGCGGACAGGGACGCCCTCCATACCAGGTTCGCCGACGGGGCGATATGCATAGGCCCGGCCAAGAGCGCTGACAGCTATCTTAACATAACATCGCTCATAAGCTCGATGGAGGTCGCAGACGCCGAGGCGGTCCACCCTGGATACGGTTTTTTAGCCGAGAACGCGGGGTTCGCCGAGGTCTGCGAGAAGTGCGGGATAAAGTTCATAGGCCCGACTTCCGCGACGATGCGCCTCATGGGGAACAAGGTCCAGGCGAAGAGGAAGGCCGAGGAGCTTAACGTCCCGGTCCTGCCGTGGTCCAACCGCGCGATTACCGACGAGAAAGACGCGGTGGAGGTCTCGAAGAAAATAGGTTTTCCGGTCCTCATAAAGGCCGCGAGCGGCGGCGGCGGCAGGGGCATGAAGCTCGTCCATACGCAGGCGGCCCTCGGGAGCGCGTTCAATACGGCGAAGTCCGAGGCGATAGCCGCTTTCGGCGACGGCGAGGTATTCATGGAGAAGTTCTGCGAGCTCCCGCGCCACATAGAGATACAGGTCGTGGCCGACGAACACGGAAACGTCATACATCTGGGTGAAAGGGAGTGCTCCATACAGAGGAGGCACCAGAAGATACTTGAAGAGTCCCCGTCCCCGCAGGTCGACGCGAAGCTCCGCCACAAGATGGGGGAAGCGGCGGTAAAACTCGCAAAGGGAATCGGTTACACTAACGTCGGGACCGTCGAGTTCCTGCTCGACAAGAACAAGAACTTCTACTTCATGGAGATGAACACGAGGATACAGGTCGAGCACCCGGTAACGGAGCTCGTAACCGGCATCGACCTTGTAAAGGAGCAGATAAACATCGCCATGGGGCAAAAACTCGCGTTCAAGCAGAAGAACATCGAGATGAAGGGGCACTCAATAGAGTGCAGGATAAACGCCGAGGACCCGAAAACGTTCCTGCCGTCCCCCGGAAAGATAACGGAGCTCATAATACCAGGTGGCCCAGGGGTCAGGATCGATTCGGGCATATACTGCGGATACAACGTCCCACCGTTCTACGACAACCTCCTTGCCAAGCTCGTAGTCCACGCCGGGACGAGGGCGGACGCTATCGCGCGGATGACCCGGGCGCTCGAAGAGTTCCACGTCGGCGGAATAAAGACGAACATCCCCCTTCATTTGAAGATAATGAAGGACCATGACTTCATAGCAGGGAAGACCGATATTGACTTTTTGAGCAGGTTTACATAAAAGAGGCGCTTGCCTTCGACTAATGCCGGGGCATCGAGCCCCGGCATTTTTTATTTCAGCCATATTGGCGGTAGACAGGGCTCGATGAAAGGCCTCGGGTTTTCGTCCCTCTTTTACTGGCAAAGCCTCATTTTTTAGAGTAAAATACTACATCCGTTAATAACGGCGCAAGGGGCTGTTTGGGGAGTTACTTAAAGATGCAGACGTGGAGGCTCATAATCGACCAGGACGGGCCGGGCGACGAGAACATGGCGAGGGACGAGTCCCTCCTCCGGGCCGCGGATTTGAGGACAAAGGTCCCGACGCTACGCCTCTACGGCTGGAGATCCCCGGCCATCTCGGTCGGATACATACAGAACCCGTCGAAGGTCCTCCCCTTCGGGCTCCCGGTCGTAAGGAGGATAACCGGCGGCAGGGCCGTGATCCACGATATGGAGCTGACGTACTCGATAACCGCGCCGACGGGCAGAGAGCCCTTTGCGGAGGGCATAAACGGCGCGTATTCGGCGATAAGCGTGTGCATCATAAACGCCCTTAAGGACATAGGCGTTGACGCGGCGTTCTCAAGGGGGCACCGTTCCGGAAAAGGGGCGGAAAAGGACGCCTGCTTCCATTCGCCTTCGAGGTACGAGGTCCTCGTCAACGGCAAAAAGCTCGTAGGGTCCTCCCAGAGGAGGCTCAAAAACGCCTTCCTCCAGCACGGCTCGATAATATTCGGGGTGAACCGGGCGTTGCACGAACGCATATTCGGCGAAGGGATCGTGGAGCGGATGTCCTGGATAGGCGCACACTCGGGTGTCGCGAGAGAGGCGTTTCGGGATATACTTGTCAAGAGGTTCGCCGAGGGGTTCATGGCGGACTTCAAAGAGGCCGCGCTTGACGACGACGAGGAAAACCTAAAGGATGAGCTCCTAAAGGCGAAATACTTAACTGAGGAATGGAACCACAACTGCGTGAGAAGGTACAAAGACCCGCTCGCGCTGAAAGAACGTTAGATATTAAAGGATAATAATGGCCCTAAAGGACAATATACTCGACCGCGCGCAGAAGTTCATGCAAAAGGGCGCGTACGACAAGGCCCTCATAGAGTACAGGGCCGCCTCCGACGTCGACCCGAGGGACATCTCCATCAGGCTACGCATAGGTGACCTCTACGTCAAGATGAACAAGAAGACTGAGGCGATAAAGGAGTACACGGAGGTCGCCAAGGCGAACAGCCAGAGGGGGTTTTATCTCAAGGCCATCGCCGTATACAAGCAGGTGCTTAAGCTTGATGAATCCATCCTGGAAGTCCACTACAAGCTCGCCGAGCTTTACACCAAGCAGAGGTTGATCGCCGACGCCATCGGCTCCTATTCGACGATAGTCAACTCCTTTGAGAGGAAGGGGAAGACGAGCGAGGTGATGGAGCTTTTGAAGAAGATGTCCGAGATCGACCCCGAGAACATCGGCGTCAGGCTGAAACTCGCCGACTTATATCAGAAGCTATCGTTCGAAAAGGACGCGCTCGCCGAATACTCCGTAATATTCTCGAAGCTCGTCGCCCAGAGGCAGTTCGACAAGGCCGAGCGGATATACTTGAACATATACAGCTCAAAACCGAGGGAGCCCGAGGTCTTGAGCGGCCTCTCGGACCTTTACAGGAAGAAGGGCGACGACCAGCAGTATTTAAGGTTCGCGAAGAACCTCTTCTACCATTACCGGGATTCCGATTACACAGACGCCGCCAAGGGTGTCGCGGCCTCGATTCTCGAGGTCAGGCCTGACGAGGGAGAGTGCCTCCGGTTCCTTAAATCCCTTTCAAAACCCGAGCCGATCAAAGTCGAGCATAAGGAAGCCCCGGAACTCAAGCCGGTCCCGGAGGAGCCTCTTATAGAATTTCCCGCAGGCGCGGCAGAGCCTGCGCCTCCAGAGCCCGTCCCCGAGGAAAAGGAAGCGGCGCCCGGTAAGGAGGAAAAGCCGCTCATCTCGTGGCCAGAAGAAGAGATTGAGATATCCTTAGAGGGCTTCGAGGCCGAAAGCGACGTGGAAACGCGCGGGACAGCGGCTGAACCAGAGGCAAAGGCGGCCCCTCCGATAGATGAAGATCTCGGCGAGATAGAGATAGAAATAGAGGCCGAGCCTGATGCCGCGAAAGAGGCGCAAGTGGCTATCGAGTCGCTTGAGGCCCTTTCGGCCGAGCAGAGAGCCGATGAAGAGACGGTCTCCGGGGCCCGCGAAGAGGAAAAGGCCGAAGCCCCCCCGCTTGTTGAGTTCAGGGAGGAGACAGTATCCCAAAAGGCCGAAGAGCCGGCGATGGAATTCAAGGAGGCCGCTCCGGCCGCGCCTTTCGCGCAAGCCGCGCCGCCTTTTGATGAAGAGCCGGCGATCGAATTCAGGGAGAGCCTTCCGGAGGCGGAGGGGCCGGTTGCGGGGGTGGAAGGGGCCGTTCAAGAAGCAGGGCCTGAGGATAAGGCGGAAGAGCCGCTGATGGAGATACGCGAGGAAGAGTTTGGCGTCGTCGAGCCCTCCATGGAAAATGCGTTGCCGGAGATAGCGACGCCTCTTGATGCCGATGTGCGCTCAGGGGAGGCCGTTGGTCCTGAGATTGTTGTTGAAGAGGAGATGGCGGCTGTCGAGGCGACAGCCGGGCCCATGCCGACAGAGGCTGAACCGGCGGCCGCCCTGTCAGAGCCGGTCGAGGCTCCGTGGTCAGCGCCTGTTGAAGCGGCTGTCCAGGAGGCGGAAGCCGTGGGGGAGCCTTTAGAGGCAGTCGAGGAGGTCGTTGAGGAGCCCGAGGCCGCGTACGACGAGGGGGATGAAGACCTCTCGGACGCCATCTCCGAGCTGATGGAAAAGATTGACGGCGCGGGTGCGGAGTCCGCGCCAACGGCCAAGATTGAGGTCGACGAAAAAATAGAGGCTGAGGAGAAGATATTCCCCGAAGTGAGGTTTGCCGATACAGGAGAGAAGATAACCGAGGAGTCGGCGCATGAAGGCAAGGGAGGTTACGTCGACCTCTCCGCCGAGCTCGGCATGGAGGAGGCGCTCGAAGACCTCGCGGGCTCGTGGGGCGGAGGCGGGGCCGAGGCTAAGGAGACCTTCGACGAGTTCAAGAAGGGTATAGGCAAGCAACTGAGCCGTGAGGATTCCGAGACGCACTACAACCTCGGGATCGCGTACATGGAGATGGAGCTCTACAACGAGGCCGCCAAGGAGTTTAAGATAGCCCTTAAGGACCCGAGGCTCGAGTTCGACTGCTACATAAGGCTCGGCCTCTGCTCGATGGCGGACGCGAACCCCGACGAGGCGATAATCTATTACCTCAAGGGGTTGAAAATTGAGGGCAAGACCGACGACGAGCGGAAGGGGATGATGTACGAGCTCGCGCTCGCCTACGAGGCGGCTGGCGACGGCGAGGAGGCGACACACCTCTTCAGGTCCGTTTACGACATGGACCCAGGCTTCAGGGAGGTATCCGAGAAGGCCGCCGGCGCCCTCGCGCCTTTTGTCCCGCTCGACGACGGGTTGATTGAGGTGGAGCTCCTCTGATGGTAAAGGGCGATAAAGCAACCAGGACGGGCCGGAAAGAACCGGCCCGTTATTTTTTTGAGGGAGGCCTTTCCGCCCTGAGGCGGGACGCGCTTCTCAAGGCCGTTTATAAGGCGCTTGACGGGACGCCAGCCTGGCTCGTCGGCGGCGTTGTCCGGAACCTCGTTCTTTCAGAGCCGTCGGCCCCCGACTACGACTTTGCCGTTAAGGCAGACGTGAAGGGCGCGGCTTTGCGCATAGCCGAAAGGCTCAATGGCTCGTGCTTCCTCCTCGACGAAGAGACCTCGACGTGGCGCGTGGCTGTAAAGAAAAAGACCGGAACCATTACCTTCGACTTCGCGCTTGTCAAAGACGATATCCTCCGCGATCTGTCCCTCCGTGACTTTACGGTGAACGCGATGGCAGTTGGGCTCAGGGAGCTATTTGAAGGGGAGGCATCCGTCATCGACCCGACAGGAGGGCTTCTTGACGCGGACGCGCGCGTATTAAGGATGACCTCTCCGGAGGTCTTTGTGAGCGACCCCTTAAGGATACTCCGTGCGTTCCGGTTGTCTCTCCAGTACGGTCTTGAGATAGAAAAAGAGACAAGGCGGTCTCTTACGCAAAACGCCTTGCTCCTTAAGGAGGTCTCTGCCGAGAGGATACGGGACGAGCTCATTTTTATATTCTCGGGCAAAGGGACTGCGGATACCATAAGGGCTCTCTATGATGCGTCCGTTATCGCCTCCGTCTTCCCGGAGTTCAGGGGATGGGGGGACATCGGAGGGTATGACCTCCTTGAACACTCGCTCAAGACGCTCGATGAGGCGGAGTCTCTCGTAAATAATATTACGGATGATACTTTTCCTGGGGTCGCGAAGGAGTTGAAGGCGCACCTCGGGCGCAAGACCGGACATATCGAGAAAAAGGTAGTATTCAAGCTTGCGGCCTTTTTACACGACGCCGGAAAGGAGCTCGTAATCTCAAGGGAGGAGGTGAGGCTCAGATTTATCGGCCATGACTTCGAGGGTGCGAAAGCCGTGTCAGCGGCGTTAAAGCGCCTCAAGTTCAGCAACCGGACAGCCGGGACAATTGCGGGGCTCGTTAAAAACCACCACAGGGTCTTTGGCCTCGCCCAATTAACCGAGAGGACCTTCCGGGCAAAGGCGCACCTCTTCAGGGCTTCAAGCGGCGCGGATGGCGTCGACCTCGTCTGCCTCGCGCTCGCCGACGCGCGAGCCACAAGGAGTGAGGAAGACACAGACCTCTATCGTATAGCCCTCGATCTGCTTGAGTTCTATTTTAGAGTTTATTCAAAAAAGAAACCGAAGCCGCTCCTTGACGGCAAAGAGGTCATGAGGATATTCAAGGTGAAAGAAGGGCCAAAGGTGGGGGCGATACTCGTCTTTATAAACGAGGGGGTCGAAAAGGGGCTCGTGAGTGATAAAAAGGAAGCGGTCGAGTACGCGAGGGAGAGGCTGACGCACAAGAGCAAATAATATTGACTTTGATGCGGCCTGAGGGTTACATTAAATTTTTAAAACGGAGGCGTGGATGAATTTTTTAAAGATATTAGTTCTGGCCGTAGTGGCCGTGGCCTTAGGCCTTGTGAATCATACGGAATCAATAGCGGCGAAAAAGGGGGCAAAGAAGATGACTGAGAAGAAAGAGCTGAGGGCGATACTTGATACGAAGTACGGGGAGATAGAGCTAAAGTTCTTTCCCGAGTCTGCGCCTAACCACGTGGAGAACTTCGTAAGGCTCTCAAAGGAAGGGCTCTACGACAACACGATATTCCACAGGGTAATACCCGGCTTCATGATACAGGGCGGGGACCCGAACACCAAGGGGCCGAACACCGAGACCTACGGTACCGGAGGGCCCGGCAAGAACCTCAAGGCCGAGTTCAACGCCATCTCCCACAAGAGGGGGATAGTCTCGATGGCGCGCTCCCAGCACCCGGACAGCGCGGGCTCCCAGTTCTTCATAGTCGTGAAGGACTCCGAGTTTTTGGACAGGCAGTACACGGTCTTCGGCGAGGTGGTAAAAGGCATGGAGGTCGTGGACAAGATTGTGAACCTCCCCCGGAACTCCCGGGACCTGCCGAATGAGCGGGTGGAGATGAAGGTCAAAATAATAGAATAGAACAAAAGGCCCCGAAAGGGGCCTTTTGGTTTTTGGGGCAGGGTGCGCGGGGCGCACCGTTCAAAACGGTTTTTGAGGGGCTGCGCCACACAGCATGTCTGATTACAGAAGGTCTCACTTAATGATACGCAAAACGCAAGGCTTCCGAACAGGTAGAAATTAAAGTGAGGATAATAGAGTGGAACGAAGGGCCCCGGAAGGGATAGATATGTCACCGGCAAAAATCAAAGAAATAGAAGATGCTATACGAAAGCTTAATGAGACATACGAGGAGTATTCAACTTCTCTCAAAGGTAGCGACCATCGCAATTTTCTTGAATTAAAAATTCAAGCTGAAATCGTGCAGTTTGAGCTATGCTCACAAATGAGAGAGATTCTGGAAAATGAACCATCAACATTCGCACGTAAAGTCGCGATTAAGGGTTTTATTCATACCGTTTACGAATATGACAAAACACTGCGCGGTAACCTCATAAATCGTACGACAAAACTCGCTTACACGAGAGATATGCCAGAATTGAAAAAGAACCTTCAGGCAATATCAAGAGCTTGGCGAGAAGCTCTAAGGTCAGTAAATAAATTCAAGGATCTTCGTGACAAAGCCACTGGCCACTATGATTCGGATATTTCAAGGCAAATAGACCTTATTAAATCTATAGATGAATCTTGTGACTTTAAAGTTTGTGAAAATTTTCTCTCGTTCAACATGGACTATCTTTGCATTTTAAGAGATATCGGGAGAGGTTAATATTTGGACTGAGCGTAGCGAAGCCCAACAAGGTTTATAGTCCCCTCTCCCCTTGTGGGAGAGGGCGGAGGGTGAGGGGGGATTTTGATTTTCGTTCAGTCTTTACCAAAACACCGGCGCAGGGCGGAGAACGCCTAAGGGAGGGAGAGGCGAGCGCGCCGAGGGAGATTAGACGCGAAGCGCTCTAAGGGGCGCGCGAGCGGGAAGGGGAGGAAGGAAGCGTTAGGAGCCCCTGCGCGAAAGCGCGCGGAGCGCGCAAAAAGGCCTTTAGTAAAAGTGCCTTCTCCCCTCCTTACCAAGGAGGGGCGGGGGGAGGTCGTCGTGCTTTAAAACCACCCCACCCTGCCTCCCCTTGTAAAGGGGAGGAGATTTACTACTGCGCAAAAAGGCCCTTTGTGAAAATATGTTGATAGCCCAAAACAAAAAAGGCCCCTTTCGGGGCCTTTTTCATAAAAACTATTTTTTCGCCTTCCCCTTCTTCTCCACTATCTCAAAGACCGCCCTTATCTCTTTTTTCTGCGTCTCAAAGAGCGAAGGGACTTTTCTGCCCTTCGCGGGTTTCTCCTTGCACTTGCAGGATTTGCGGAGCGGCGTGTCTATGAAGAGCCTGCCCCTGTGCCATGTGATGGGGAAGACCCTGCATATCGTCGGCACTATCCGCTTCGGGGCCTTCTTCGTCGCCCACAGATAAAAGAGCGAGCATCCCCTTTTCCCCTTGAGGCGGAAGGCGCAGGTCTTGTCCTTTTTTCTTACAGCCGTTTCCATGTACGCGCCGCCGAGGTAGTCGTCGTCCTCTTTTAATGCCGTCTTGAAGCAATCCTCGACCTTCGCGCCTACGAGCGGCTCGATCAGGTCCCTGTGCCTGTTTATGAGCTTGATCGCGGTAAGGTCCACGTCACAGCCGTACTCGCAACACTCGTCCGCGCAGGAGGACCCGTAACATCCCTCGTCGTAAAGCCCGGCCTGCGTCATCACCTTCGGGTCTATTTGCGTTATCTTTATCTTCTTCATCCTGAAAAATGCCTCCGGCCGCGAAATTTTCAAAGACTGGATTATATACGATTTGGATTTATTTGAACAGGGAATTTGAAAGGCGGATTGTAAAGTATGATAGGGGAGGGTGGGAAAATTATGGGCAGGCTCTTAAAAATCCAAAACAGTGTCATTGCGAGCGAAGCGAAGCAATCTTTTCTTTTTATCTATTACTAAACCCCTTGAGATTGCTTCGTCGCTTGATCGAAAAGCGGCCTAAGCCGATACAGGCTGAGCCGCTTGATATGGTTTTGCCCGGTCCGGCGAGGACCGCTCCTCGCAATGACAAAAGGGGCGAGCAGGAATAGAAGTGAGGAATGGAACCGTTAAGCGGTTTTCGGGGGAAGGCTTTTCATGTCCGCCCGTGCGCCCTGGCCTCGACCTTGATGTTGTTTACGACCTCGTTAACGCCCCAGACGTACCACGCGTCGTCCTCGGCGGCCTCTTTTTCTATCTCCGAGTGGGCGACCCCGGTGAGCGTCACAACCCAGTTGCTCGCCGTTGTCCGTATGGAGCTTGCGTCGACAAGCGTGTCCTTTTCCAGTACGAGCATTAAGGCGTCGACGACCTCGTCGTCCGAGTCCTCCTCAGGAGGGACGACCTCTATCGAGTTTATGACGTCAACAGAGCCTGGCACCCACCATGCGAGCACCCCGGCGAGCCGCTTGTGGCTGAGTGATGAAACCTCGCCCTCGAGGTCGACTATGCCGTCTCTTACCTCGACCTTGATGCCGCAGGACTTAAGCGTCGGCTCCCCGTCGAGCGCGTCAATCAGGTGCTTCATTATCTCGGCGTCCGACATGGCCGTGGCCGGCCTTACTTTAAGCCTGTCGATGACGCCTTCAGACCCCGCGAGGACCATCGCCTTAAGGAGAGCCCTTTTCTTCTGTGAGACGCGCTCTACGGTCCCTTCGATAAGGAGGGACAAAGACTCCATGCCGCAGTGGATCGGGTTTTTACGGGGGTCTATGTGGAGCTCGTCCGTAAGCGCGGCCTTTAACTCCTTTACCGGGTCAAGTATTTTCATGTCGCTCCGCTCTGTTTGTGTCGATTTTGCGGCGTGTCTTGACTCTCGATACATCGAAGACCGCATTACGAGTATATCAGGGGACCCGCCATTTAACAAGCCGTGTTGGGCGAATAACGCGCCTGGGGCTTATCGTGAAAATCCCCTGAAAATCAGGGAAAAACCGCTCTGGACCGGTTCAATTATCGCTTGCAATCGTTTTTTTTGTGTGCTAAATTGTATTTATTAACAGCCTCTTATGTTTCCTGCAAGTGGGCATTTAGCCCACTTTTTTGTTTGAGCCCCGGAAAATTTGAAAGGCTTTCGAGCGGAGGCTTGAACTTCGGGAAAGGCGTGCCCCTTGAAAATAATGACGACAGGGATAGAAGAAAAGGTGAGAGCCCTCGCCGAGCCTCTGCTCGCTGACAAAGGGATGGAGCTCGTAGACCTCGCCTTCGTAACGGAGCACGGAAGGCACGTGCTCCGTATCTTCATTGACAAGCCTGGCGGCGTAACAGTCGACGATTGCGGGGACTTCAGCAAGGAGTTTTCCACCATACTCGACGTAGACGACCCTATCCCCCAGAGATATATGCTTGAGGTCTCGTCCCCCGGCCTCGACAGGCCGCTCGTAAGGGAGGCGGACTTCAAAAGGTTCGCCGGGAAAAAGGCGAAGATAAAGGCAAAAGAGGCGATAGATGGCAGAAGGAACTTCAAGGCCGTAATAGAGAATGTCGTTGAAGGCAAGGTCTTCGTGACGGACTTCGACGGAAAGAAGTTCGAGATAGCGCTCTCAAATATCGAGAGGGCCCGGCTTGAAATAGAATTCTGAGACGGAAACCGGTTCGGCCATATAAGATTGCGAATATCCTGCCGCATGGCGGGTTTAAAATTAAAGAATAAGAGATTTCGGAGGTTTTTTTAAATGTCATTAAATCTTACCCATATAATCGACCAGGTCGGCAAGGACAAGGGGATAGACAAGGCGATACTCATCGACGCCCTTGAGTCCGCCATGTTGAAGGCCGCCGAGAAGAGGTTCGGACAGAATAAGGTAATAGAGGCCCACTACCAGGAAGAGGCCGGGGAGATAGAGCTGTTCCTCTTCAAGACCGTCGTCGAGGAGGCCCAGGACCCCGATACCGAGATATCCTTGGAGGAAGCGAAGGAGCTCGATCCGGAGGTCGCGCTCGGAGACAGCCTCGGCGTAAAGTTAAACCAGAAGGAGTTCGGCAGGATCGACGCCCAGACCGCCAAACAGATAATCATACAGAAGGTCAGGGAGGCCGAGCGCAATATAGTATTCAGCGAGTACAGCTCGAAAAAGGGCGAGATAATAACCGGCATAGTACAGAGGTTTGAGAAGGGCGACATCATCGTAGACCTCGGCAGGGCCGAGGCCGTGCTCCCCAAGAAGGAGCAGGTCAGGCGCGAGGGATACAGGCAGGGCGAGCGCTTAAGGGGCATAGTCCTCGACGTAAAGGCCGAGGCCAAGGGGCCGCAGGTCGTCATGTCCCGCACCCACCCGGGGTTCCTCATAAAGCTCTTCCAGATGGAGGTCCCCGAGGTATACGAGGGGATAGTCGAGATAAAGGGCGCGGCGAGGGAGCCCGGCGACAGGGCGAAGATCGCGGTCGTCTCCCATAATAACGACGTCGACCCGGTAGGCGCTTGCGTCGGAGTAAAGGGCTCCAGGGTCCAGGCCGTCGTTCAGGAGCTTAAGGGCGAAAAGATCGATATCGTCCACTGGTCGGACGATTCAGCCATATTCGTAAAGAACACGCTCTCGCCGGCCCAGATAGCGCGGGTCATAATGGACGAGTCCGAGCACGCGATGGAGGTCATCGTCCCCGACGACCAGCTCTCGCTCGCCATAGGGAAGAAAGGCCAGAACGTAAGGCTCGCGGCCAAACTCACGGGCTGGAAGATAGACATAAGGACTGAAACCGATACCAAGGGCGCGAAGGAAGCGTTTTCCCCGGAAGAGGCGCTCCGGAAAGAGGTCGAGGCCGCCGGCGCGAGGGAGGATCAGGAGAGGGCCGACTCGGTCAAGGCCGTCGGCGATTTCCTGAACATCTCCCCTGAAGTCGCGCTCTCGCTCGTAAGGGGCGGGTACGATACCACGGCCAGGGTCTTGAGACTTAACCGGGAGGAGCTCCGCAAGGTCGAAGGGCTCAACGACGAATCCATCGAGCTCGTCCTTGATTCCATAAAGGAGCACACGGGCAGATAAGGGATGCCGGAGAGGACCTGTATCGGTTGCAGGGCCGTAAAGGACAAGGCAGGGCTCGCGAGGCTCGCCGTTGTCGACGGAGGGCTTGAGTTGGACGGCAAATGGAGGTTGCCCGGCAGGGGCGCCTACATATGCCGCGACGAACAGTGCGTAAGGGCCGCTTATAAAAGGAAGGATTGTTTCGCAAAGGCGCTTAAGCGCGCAGTAACCCTGCCGGAGGAAAAAGAGCTCCGGGAGCTTATCATAAAACAATAAAAGAACCATGACCTCGGAAGAGGGAAAAGGCAAAGGCTTATTAAAGCCTTTTTGGGGGTTTCGCCAGCATAATGACAAACGAAAAAGAGAAACAGACAAAGGACGTCGAGGAGAAGAGGATCAAGCCCTCCGTAATCAGGAGGAGGTCCGCTCCAAAGCCAGCAGAGCCTGAGCCTGTGGCCGTAGCGGAGACGGCGGTCGCGGCCGCAGAGCAGAAGGGGGCCGCGGCAACGGAGACGGCCGTGGAGGCAACTGTTGCCCAGACAACGCCTCTTCCTGCCAAGTCCGAAGTGAAGCTCCCTGAGCCTCCGTCAGCCGTCAAGGTAGTGGCAAAAGAGGAAAAGAAGGAAGATAAAAAGCCGATACGCGGGCGCGGCAGGACAAAGGCCGTCGACGAGAAGAAGGACGTTGCCAAGAGGGGGGCGCTCCGAAAGACGAGGGAGAAGACCCCCGCGGAGATATTGGAGGAGCTTAAGGTCGAGGAGACCGAGGAGATACCGGAGACGGTAGCCCCTTTGGCCCAGGCCGAGGAAAAGACAGAGGCCGAGACGACGGTAGAGGCTCAGGCAGCGGTTGTGGCGGCCCCTGTCGCGAAAAAAGAGGTCAAGGTCTTCACAAAACAGCCCGAGGTTAAGAGGTTCTTCGCCCCGAAGCGCCCGGCTGGCAGGAAAGACAAGTACCAGTCGAGGGACTCGCAAAAGGCAAGGGCGCAGTCCGCGCAGGCGCGGCCCATGAAGCAGACCGAGATCACCGTGATAAAGGCATCCAAGAGGGTGATAAGGATAGTCGACGCCATAAGTGTGGCCGACCTCTCGCAGAGGCTCGGCGTAAAGGCCGGCGAGATAATAAAGAAGCTCATGGGCTTAGGTATAATGGCGACGGTCAACCAGCTCATTGACATTGACGCGGTCACGTTGATCGCCCAGGAGTACGAGTACGAGGTCGAAAGCGGCGCGGTCCATGAGGAGACCCTAATGGAGCCCGGCGCGACAGAGACCGAGGCCCCCACAAACCTGAAGCCGAGAGCGCCTGTCGTTACCGTCATGGGGCACGTCGACCACGGTAAGACATCTCTCCTTGACGCGATAAGGCAGACGAACGTCGTGAGCGGTGAGGCCGGCGGCATCACCCAGCACATAGGCGCGTACCACGTCCATCTCGAGAAGGGCGACGTCACCTTCCTCGACACCCCCGGCCACGAGGCCTTTACGGCCATGAGGGCGCGCGGCGCAAAGGCGACCGACATAGTGATACTCGTCGTCGCGGCCGACGACGGCGTCATGCCTCAGACCATAGAAGCCATAAACCACGCAAGGGCCGCAAGCGTCCCCATAATAGTCGCGATAAACAAGATGGACCTCCCGCAGGCCGACCCGGCGCGGATAAAACAGGAGCTCACGCAGTACGGGCTCGTATCCGAGGAATGGGGCGGAGATACCATATTCATGGAGGTCTCGGCTAAAAAGAGGTTAAAGATAAAAGAGCTCCTCGAGATTATACTCCTCCAGTCCGAGGTGCTGGAACTGAAGGCCAGCACGGATGCGCCGGCGCGCGGCATCGTCGTTGAGGCGAAGCTGGACAAGGGCAGGGGGCCTGTATCCACGGTCCTCATACAGGACGGGACGCTGAAGGTCGGGGACGCGCTTGTAACCGGCGTCAGCTACGGCAGGATCCGCGCCATGATAAACGACTGGGGCGAAAGGGTCGAAGAGGCGGGCCCGTCGATGCCGATCGAGATACTCGGCCTTTCCGGCGTGCCGCAGGCAGGCGAGATATTTACCGTCGTTAAGGACGAGGCGACGGCGAGGCAGATCGCCTCTATAAGGCAGAGGAAGGCGCTTGAGAAGGACCGCCTCAAGACCGCGAAGGTGAGCCTCGCGGACCTCTATGACAAGATAAACAAGGGAGAGGTGAAGGAGCTTAGCGTCGTCCTCAAGGCCGACGTCCAGGGGTCGATCGAGGCGGTGAAAGAGTCCCTCGGCAAGCTCTCGACCGACGCCATAAAGCTCAAGGTCATACACAGCGCGGTCGGAGGCATAAGCGAGGGCGATTGCATGCTGGCCTCCGCCTCTAACGCGATAGTAATCGGCTTCAACGTCCGTCCTGAGCCGAAGGCCCAGGCGCTCGCTGAGAAGGAAAACGTAGACCTGCGGCTCTACACCATCATCTACAACCTGGTGGACGAGATAAAGGCCGCGATGGAGGGCATGCTCGCCCCTGTCGTAAAGGAAGAGGCGCTCGGACGCGTACAGATAAGGGACGTCTTCCGCATTACGAAGGTCGGCATCGTCGCCGGTTGCTTCGTTACGGACGGCAAGGCTCTGAGGGGCGCGAAGGCGAGGCTCATAAGGGACAACGTCGTCATTTATGAGGGCAAGCTCTCGTCACTTAAGAGGTTCAAGGACGACGTCAAGGAAGTCGCCGCAGGGTACGAGTGCGGTCTTACCATAGATGGCTACAACGACATAAAGGTCGGCGACGTCGTGGAGCTCTACATCCTGAAAGAAGAGGCGGCGAAGCTCTAACAGGTCGCTCAAAAAGTCCATCTGCTCTGTTGCCTTCGGCGTTCTGTCCTGCGGCGTACAAAAGAGTACGCCTCGTTCTTCGACGCCTCGCATCTGGAGCTTTTTGAGCAGCCAGATTGTCGCATATGGTAATAGGGGTTTTGCGGATAACGGTGCTTATCCACGAGAGCAGGTCTCTGAAGGACAAGAGACAGGTTGTCAAAAGCATCGTGGAGAAGGTGAAAAACCGCTTCAACGTCTCCGTTGCGGAGGTCGACGGCGCTGACCTCTGGCAGAGGGCCGAGATCGGCGTCGCCGCGGTCTCCAACGACGGCGCATTAGTCAACTCGGTCATGGACAAGGTACTCGACTTCGTCGATGGTCTCAACCTCGCGGAGGTGTCAGACCACGACATCGAGATAATCAACATTTAAGGCGCGAGGGCGCGAGGGGGCGGGGGGTGCGGCATAAATGCCGGAATCTCCCTTGAAGATACTATGAGTTACAAACGCTCCGACAGGGTCGCGGACGTAATCAAGGAAGAAGTAGCCTCGATGATCCTCCACGGCGATATAAAGGACCCGAGGATCGGGTTCGTCACCATAACCCGCGTGGAGCTCACCCCCGACTTGAAGGAGGCGAAGGTCTTCTTCAGCCAGATAGGCTCCGCCGAGGACAAGGCAAAGTCCAGGAACGGCCTCAATCACGCGAGCGGATATGTAAGGCGCGCGCTGGCCAAGAGGCTGGATTTGCGGCACATACCCAACGTCAGTTTCGTGTTCGACGATTCCCTCGAATACGCGGACCATATCGAGAAGGTCATAAAGGAGATGAAGGAGGGAGGCGGCCGTTAGGGGCCTCCGGGCGCGGGCAGGGCGCCGGGGAGGGCGCGGCGGGTAGACTGAGGGACCCAGCTTGTGTTTATCCTCTCCGCCGCAGGGGCTCGGAACCCTTCATCGCTCGCGCCGTACTTCGAAAAACCCAAATGGACAAAAGATTCGATAAGGCAGTAGAGGAGATACGGAAAGGAAAGAAGTTCCTTGTCGTCTCACATGTCAGCCCCGAGGGGGACGCGGTAGGGTCTCTCCTTGGCGTCGCGCTCGCGCTCCGCTCCATCGGCAAGGACGTGACGGCATACCTCGAAGACCCCGTGCCGGACCTCTTTAAATTCCTCCCTGGGGCGGAAACCGTCGTGCATTCACTCGAAGGCGCGGGGCCGTTTGACGCGACCTTCGCGGTCGATTGCGGGCAAAGAGAGAGGCTCGGCAAGGGGTTCGTGAA